>Ga0315310_10001776_pt1 | contig 13600 bp, 10 predicted proteins | sample TDP5_MG_FD_203630 | JGI IMG/M metagenome (GOLD analysis project Ga0315310, IMG submission 203630) | Freshwater sediment microbial communities from Lake Towuti, South Sulawesi, Indonesia - TDP5 | ecosystem: Environmental > Aquatic > Freshwater > Lake > Sediment | place: Indonesia: South Sulawesi... | reverse complement strand
TAATCATACAGGCAGCGATATTGTTCGTAGACTCGTCCACAGTCGGACTTGCTGATCCAAGAGCGAAGATAAGTAACGTGGACGGGCGATTCTTCGTTGCATATGCAGCTTCAAAATACGACGTAGTCTTGGTCAATCTTCCGTCGCCATCAACGATCCTTGTGAACAGGATGTACACCCGGGAGTTCTTCGCCTCGGTCAGCAAGCTCATGAACAGAGGAGGCATCATGTCCGTTTCGCTGTTGGGGTCATCATCCTATCTGAGCCAAGAGCAAGCTTTCCTAAACGCGTGTATTTTGACAACCCTTAGGTCCGTGTTCAAACATGTACGTCCGATCCCGGGAGATGTGAACCTGTTTCTGGCGTCCGACTTGCTGAACCTTGACGAGATCGGAGCCGAAACCTTGGCCACTAGACTGAACGAAAGAAGGATCGAGACCGCGCTTCTGTCAGAATATCACATTGAGTACAAGCTCGACCCTAGACGCTATCAATGGTTCCTCCAATCCATCTCACAAGCCGTAGACGCGAAAATCAACACCGACCTGCTTCCGTCCGCAGTTTTCTACGACCTTTGGATATGGAACTCGCAGTTCTCAGAGTTCGGCGCGAGGATCCATGAGTCTGTCAAAGATCTTTCCCACTCTGCACTAGTGCTGCCCTTGTTGATCGCACTTCTGATCCTTGTCGTCGCTTCGAGGAGGCGCAGAGGTCGTCAGATTGGATTCTTTTGGATGGTTCTTTCCACGGGCTTCTATGGGATGATGAGCAGCGTCGTACTCGCGATAGTTTTTCAATCGATCTTCGGCTACGTGTACCAAGTTGTTGGTTTGCTGGTTGCTACGTTTATGTTTGGTCTCTTCCTCGGAAGCCTAGTGATGATGCGAATTCAGAAGTCGCCGACAACGGGTCGTCACCTCGTTTTGATTGATGTGGCTGTTCTCGGAGGCTCGCTGTTCCTTCCTAGCGTGATTGCTTTGATCTATTCCTTCGGCCTTCCGATGCCTTCGTTGGCTAATGGGTTGGTCATCTTTCTTATGTCTCTCATGTCTGGGATCGCCGTGGGCGCTGAATTCTCAGCCGCAAATAGACACATCCTAGAAACTGGAGAACTCAAGCCCAAGTTTGGAGGAGGGCTTACCTTGCTGTACTCATGCGACTTGGCAGGTGCGTGGGCTGGAGCGCTTGTGGTAGGTCTCATCTTGCCAGTTCTTGGTGTGTCAGGGATCTTGCTTGTAGTGGCTGCGCTCAAGGCGATTAGCGTAGTCACACTTCTGGCGAGAAGAATATCCTAGAAAACCTGTTCGGGTGTACTCTCGCTGTGTCGCTGGCTGTCACAGGGCCCATCGCTGAATACTAAGTACTAACATGGCTTGAGGTCATCCTCGTACCCGGGGAGGCCCTCGGTCCCGAGTGAGGAATGTCCAGGCGGAAGACACCGTCGCCCGAGGTAGCTGCAAATAGCATCCCTCCATCAGGCGACAGTGATAGGGCGCAGACGGCTCTGTTGGTCAATCCGTCGTTGATAGGATACCAGCTCTCTCCCCGGTCAGGAGAAACATATGCCCCGAGGGAGAAGTCCGCAGCATATATCACGCCACTATTCCTGTCGATGTCTTGGCTGGCGCCGAGTTGCCAGTTGGTGAGAATCTCTCTGAGGTCTAACAGGATGAGCTGAATGCACAAGAGCACTTATCGGATTCGCCTCCTTTCAGAAGCCTCATGTTCAAATAGACGATCACCGGAATTCTCTTGTCGCAGGATCTTGCCGACTATTCGACCCGGCATGGGTAACTGGCATGAAATGGGTGATCCTTACTTTTGCCGCCGCACTTCTTTTCGGTACCTTAGTTATGCCGCCAGAAAGCCTTGGCCAAGCCGAGTACTACCTAGATGTGAATGTGAGCCGCTCCTTGCGCCTCTATGCCGTTCATGAAGATGTAACAGACCAAGAGGTTTTTGGAACAAGAACCTGGTGGATAAGCCTTAGAAACTATGAAATGACGACGCTGGTCGGGCCAGAACTCAAAATCAGAACAGTTCACAAGCCTGACCTGATTCGTTTCTATCCATCACCAACAAGGACGACACAAGATGGAGAGTACTATGTCCTCACATGGAAGTTTGATCAAACGCCTGTAAGAGGACAGAACGGAGTCTCTGTCCTCTTCAGCGAATATGAATTGTTCCGACTTGGAGCAAACATCACAAGGTCAGTCAATCCGACAGTCGTTACGTCCCAAAGAGTGCGTCTCACTTGTGAAACGAGAATAATCTCGTCTAGTGATCTGGAAGGGGTATCAGTGGACATGAGGTTTCCAGAAACTGATGAGGCAGCATCAGTTCCGAAAGTGGTCCACCCAATGCCGTCGGTTGAGGAACCAAACCGGAGATCGTGGTGGGCCTCAAACGTTAGAAGGGGTGTTCCGTACACGTTCAAGGTAGAGTTGGATGTCTTGAACAAGGTCTTCCCGTCAAGTATGATGTATAAGCCGTACGTTTACATGAAGCCAGTTGACAAGAGTCCGAGACGAGGCCGAACATACTCCTATCAAGGCGTATCGGTTCAAGATGGTATTCTTGGAACAGTCACTTGGCGGGTAGACGGGTTACATTATTGGGCTTGGCGTCACGAAGAGGCAAGAGAGATAATCTTTGAAAGCATTTCTACTTGGCCTGCGGGAGAACTTTCGTTAGGGAACACGTTAGAGACAGACGGATCCAAGGTGTGCTTCCGGAGGGATTCCCTTCTGCGAGCTGGCCTGACGCCGGCGAGACTTATAGCAGATAGGCCATGTCACGCGGTTGATCAAACGCCGTTAAGACCAACTGGTAATGAGTGGTCTTACGTTCCGAGCGAATTCGTATGGAGTTCCGACGGCTCCCAGAAGACTAAGCTCTATTCTTTTCCAGCTCGTTGTCCGCTTTTCCGCCTCCGATAGTGGTGATCACTGTTCGAATATGTGTGTAGTAAAAGTTGTGCGTTGGAACGCCTTCTTAGGTATCTGCTCGGGTTAGAGCGGTCAACAATGAAGCGAAAGTTTTTCGGACTCGTCTTGGTACTTCTTCTCAGCATGCTGGCGCTCCCACATGGAAGTGTTGGCCAGGATGAATTCTATCTGGATTTCCTCGTAAGTCGTCGGCTCAGTCTGTTCGCCGTTAATGAAGAAGTTTTGGACGAGGAGGTAATTGGAAGGAGAACATGGAGCATACTTTTGAGGAATTATGAATTGTCGACAGTTCCTCTGGCGCAACTTGAGATTAAAACAGCCCGCAAGCCAGATGCAATTCGTTTTTCTCCAAACCCAGACATAACAGTTCTAGACCAAGGGTTTTTTATCCTCAGATGGAGGTTTGAGCAGATACTTCCCAAAGAGGATCGTGGGATCTGGCTTTCTTTTGATGAAGACGAAATGTTTCGTCTTGGGGCAAACATCACAAGAATCGTCGACCCAGAGATTTTCATGAATGAAAGAGGTCGTCTTGTATGTCTAGCGAAAATAGTTTCGTCCAGCCAACTAGTGGCGCTCTGGGTGTCTATGAGGGTATGGGAAACCGACGAAGTGTCTTCGAGAATAGAGAGAACTGAACCCACTCCGTCTCGTGAAAGAGCTGGTGAGAGGGGATGGGCGCCTACGAACATAGCAAAGAACTCTCCATATGCGTTCCAAGTAGAATTGGATATCGTGAACAAGGTTTTCCCATCAAGCCTGATGTACAAGCCTTGGGTCCAAGTCATGCAGATTCACAGGCATCGAACGCTGAGCCGAGCACATTCTGATCTAGGTGCGTCGATTCCAGACGACATTCTCGGAACAGTCACTTGGCATGTCGACGGAATGCACTATTGGGTTCGGCGCTATGAGGAAGCGAGAGACACAATCTTTGAAGCTGTTTCAACATGGCCAGCGGGAGAGTACTCAGTACTGAATGCGATAAGGGGAGGCCAACTTAGAGCAGAGTTCCTATCTGAGCCTTTTTTCCGGAAACGTTTGATGTCTTGTGCACAATTCGCAAGAGCTGATTCGTTTCAGTCAACAATTAGATCGCAGTCAAGATCATCTAACGATGCGGGAAGATTCATGATCCTAGGGGAAAGCCGAGTGGAAAAAGATTGTCACCTGTGATGCTCCTGAGGAGATTCATCTTTTTCAGTGAAGGTTTCTCAGTCTGCTTAGATGAGCGCTGCCTAGGTCAAGGCAAAGGTTGCACCGCAGTAACCTTCAACCTCCACTAGCGAAAAGACATCTATAGAAGCATTTTCTGTGTCTCACTGGCGATCATAAGGTTAGTCGCAACGGATTGAGGACGAGTATGGGTCGGTGCGCCAATCTGCTTTAGGGCAACCTTAGATTCCGATTGAGGAATATCTAATCGATAGACTCCCCCTCCTGATGTCGCAGCAAACAATGTGCGGCCGTCAGGTGAAAGTGACAGGGCACAGACTGCCCTATTCGTCAAGCCGTAGTTGATGGGGTGCCAGCTAGCTCCACCATCAGGAGAGACATATACCCCGAGTGAGAAGTCTGCTGTGTAGGCTATTTCGCTGCTCATGTCCATGGCAAGTGCATCGATGCTGGTCCAAGGCATTGAGTAGAAGTCACCTCGAGTGACTCTTGAGGCTTTCACGAGCGTGGTTCCTGGTCTGACCTGGCCCACGCGCTGCAAGTACGAGGGACATTCAACTCTTATACCGTTGTTGATGGCCTGCCAGCTCCTGCCTTCATCAACGCTCATGAAGATTCCGGCCCCCTCTCCCAATCCAGCGTAGACAATACTTGAGTTCGTAGGGTCGAGTGCCAGAGAGCGTACGTCCAATGATATGAGACCCGTGTTCCTCTCGATCCAGCTAGCTCCTCCATTGGTGGTCCTGAAGACACCGTCTCCCAACAGGCCTATGTAGACGATGTCAGGATTCTTCGGATCGATAAGAATTGCATTGATATTGCGCATAGTCTTCTCCAGGCCTCGGTTCATCTCCCTCCATGTTTCTCCTCCGTCGACCGATTTGAAGACGCCATAGCTGGATCGTATGGGAAGGCTGCCCTCAACGACCGCTCTTTGAACTCTCATGCCGGCATATACTATCTTCAGATTGGATGGCGCATAGACGATGACCTTGAATCCGTGCCTGTTGTTTGGATCTGCCTCTTTCACTAGAGGATGTTTGTACATCAGCTGCCATGTCGACCCAGAGGTTATGCTTTTGAAGATTCTTCCATCAAATTGGTCGGAAACAAGAACCTCGCGATGATTCCTTGGATTGGTGGCGATGGAGTACCAGTCCCGAACCGCAGCTATGCCATTTGCGATTCCTTCCCAAGTCTTGCCGCCATCGAGGCTTCTGAAGGGCCCGCTCCTCCCTATCGCATAAACGACATTTGCATCAACTGGGCATGAAAGTCCCTGTAGGTCAGCACTTGCGTATCCTTGACAGCTTATCAGCCAAGTCTTCCCGCCATCTTCGGATCGCACTATGCCGCCTAGGTAAGTGTTTACAACAATGAACAGAGGATCTTCCCTGTCCACAACACAGCTGGTCGGTACAAAAATCCTGAGTCCCTTCGGTCCCCACCCAATCTCTTTCTGGTGACAGAATTCCGTCCAAGTTGCTCCACCATTGTCACTCCTGAAGAAGGCTTTTTCACTGGCAGCGTAGACTATTCTTGGATTGGATTGACTAACAGCCACCATTGTGAAAGCGTCGTTGCCCAGTATCTTCTTCCAGCTTTCTCCTCCGTCAGTGGTCTTGTAGACTCCTCCGGTTGCTATTGGCGAGACATATCGGGGAGCTCCTGAAGCCGTGTAGAGGATCCTCGTATCCGTTGGATCCATTGCGAGAGATCCTATGTAGAGGACCTCCAATCCGTTGTTAATCGGCTTCCAGCTGCCTCCTCCATCTGTGCTCTTGAGTATGCCTGTTCCTTCCCCATGGTGCTCAATGCTTACACGATCAAAAGACCCCGTGCAAGCATATGCGATCTGAGGATTCTTGTGGTCAAAGAGGATTCTTTGCACTAAGCTTGTGCCGTTCCAGACAGATGTCCATGTTTCTCCTTCATTGGTTGTGAGGTAGATTCGTCCCCAACTCTTTGGCATCTCATACTTCCGGCCGCCGGTTCCGATTTCCATCGCCATCAAGGCTATCCTTGAGTGTCCGGGTTTGATGGCGAAGCCTCTCACAGTAGTCTCGCCCCACTCTAGAACGCCTTTGTCTTTTCTTGTCCAACTCTCTCCTCCGTCAATCGACTTGTAAACTCCGCGTATACCGCTGGCTCCTGCCCAGAGAATCTTTGGATCATTCGGATCTACTGCAACCGAATAGATTGGTATTCCGTCGTTCGACGGACCGGAGAATGCAGTGATTCCCCGGTTCTTTCGCTTCCAAGTTCTTCCTCCGTCTTCACTCTTCAGGATTCCTGATGGATTGTCTGCAGCGAAAAGGATCCTGTGATCCTTAGGATTCACAGCTATGTCAAAGCCGATTCCACCAGGGGGGCCGTTAGTCGATTGCCATTTGACGCTCTGGATCAATTTCATGCCATGCACAAATAAGTCATCAATATGCATCACAGAGCGTGATCCTGCTCGAAATCTGCAACCTCCGACTCTGTATGGATTGCTGTCATCCGTGTAGTGTACAGAGAGTTGGCCGTCAAGAAAGATCCGTATTATGTTTCCTTTTACTTCAATCTTGATTTGGTACCATCTGTACTGCTCTACTTTTCCTGAGTATCGGAATAGGGTGTACTCTATTCGGTCGACTGTCTTGAGAAGCCGGTATCCCTTGTTTAGGTTCAGTTCAAGGCTGTAGAATCCAACATCTGGTACGACTCTGAAGTCTATGTGACCTGCTCCCGAACTGACGCTAGCTCGGAAACCTAGCGTATAGTCACTCCATTCTGAACTCGGTGGTTCTATGGTGCCCCAGTTCTCACAGATGCCGAACCAATTTCCCTGTAGATCGATGGACCGTCGACTATCTCCGGTCAGGATCCATCCTTCGAGTCTGCTTGAGAAATCCTCATCTAGAAGTGTTCCGTTTTCGCGAACCAACCACGGAAGGATCTGGTCTTGCGTAGAGACTTTCACCTTCGGCTTCTGATCGAGGATGCGGAAACCTGTGATAATTGCTCCTAGGACAGCGACAATAACTACGGTTGCCGCGATGGCGGCTCTCTTCTTCAAAGGCATCTGACCGACCCGTCAGTAGGAAAGGTGGGCTTATCTCGTTACCATGCTCCAGGAACAGGGTTTCCGCAGTACTTGCACTTTCCTTCCTTCACATCGTTACAGTATACTGCAAACTGCTTGCGCTTGATGAGCATCTTGCGGCAGTTCGGACAGCTCGTGTCAGCCAAACCTTCGCCCGGCACATTCCCCATATAAACGAACTTCAAACCTGACTTCTTTGCTGTCTCATACGCCTTCATCATTGTGTTCAGCGGAGTTGCGGATAGCCTCTCCAGCTTGTAGCTCGGAAAGAATCTTGAGAGATGAAGAGGAGTCTCGGAACCGAGTTCGCTTGCGATCCACCTGCTCATCTCTTCTATCTTCTTTTCGTCATCAGTTATTGTCGGAACAATGAGATGTACTATCTCCAGCCACAAGCCCAGCCTCTTGGCATCTTTCAAGAATCGTAATACAGGTTCAATCTCCCCCGAAGTCAGGTTCTGGTAGGTCTCGTTGCTGAAGGCCTTGAGATCTGCGACAATTGAGTCTATGTATGGTGAAAGATCCTCGAGTGGTTTCGTGTTCATAGTTGCATTTGTGTGAAAACATGTTTTGATCCCTGCGGCCCTCGCCAGCTTGAAAACATCGTAGATATATTCATAGAACATTGTCGGCTCGTTATATGTGAACGCGATTATCCCAGCCCCATTTTCTTTTGCCGTTTGTACCAGTTCCACCGGAGACTTTGTGACAGTTTCCACTTCTTCCGGAGTCTTCAGAGCGATTGACCAGTTTATGCAGTTGAGACAATGAAAGTTGCATCCTGCAGAAGCTGAGCAGAGAGAGGTCGATCCCACTCTCATATGATAGAGAGGAAGCTTCTCAATCGGGTCAATGTGGGTGGCCGCGGTCCTCCCGTAGACCATCGTATGCAGCTTGCCTCTTCTGTTCTCCCTAGTGTTGCATGTCCCCCTGTTGCCCTGTTGAATCAAGCATTTTCTGTAACAGAGCTTGCATAGGACTGCTTCTTGCCCCAATTGGTCATAGTGCATCGCTTCCTTTAACGAGGAAGGCAGAACCTGTTGAGGTGTTTGGGCGGGGACAATGTTGCGCAAGTAATACCCGCCAAGAGCTGCAGCAGCCGCCCCACATGCTGCACATATGAACTGCCTTCTAGTCAAGCGGCCCAAACGATAACCAACCCAATAGAAGTTAGTAGCAAGGTGGCGATATAAACCATATGAACAATTGCAGTGACTCGCGCATAGTTTCTGGATTCTACGATGAAGAAGGGAGGAATAGTCGCAAACTCTTAATACAATGAGTTAAGCGGCCACCCTAGCGTCTCTGCTCGGAGCGGGTTTGAGTGGAACGGTCTGAAACAGAAGAGAAGGTCGCCTCAAGGATCTCGGTCAGTAGAAGGACTTTTCTCAAACTCCTAGCGGCAGGCGCGGTGGGTTTCTTAGGCGCCAAGTCTCTCGATCTTCTCTCGCCAAGGGTCACTGAGATTCAAACCGGCACCACGACAGCTACGGTCACCAAGACCGCCACAGTCACAGCGACTATTCCCCCTGCTTCCAAGGCGCCCGGTGTGATTCTCGTTAGAGGAGGCCCGGGTGTCAGCTCTCAGGCGCTGGTCGAAAAAGCTCTCGAATTGCTAGGTGGAATCGAGAAGCTAGCTCCGCCCGGTGCAGGTGTTCTGGTCAAGCCTAATGTGGGTTTCTACGATAAGGATGCCGTAACTGATCCTCAGATAACTGCAGCGATAGTTAGAGCGTTGAGGCGAGCAAAGCCAGCTCGAATCGTTGTCGGAGAGAGTTCCGTTAGAGGAAATGATACTGAACATGCGTTGCGTGTCACTGGGACGAGAAGCCTAGCGGAGGAAGCCGGAGCTGAGGTCAAGGATCTAGGGAAGGATCCGACTGTGACCGTTGGCGTTCCTAAGGGAGGCGCTATTAGCTCCGTCAATGTGTCCAAAACCGTTCGTGACATCTCATACATCGTAAATGTGCCGAAGCTGAAAAGGCATTCAGCCACGGTCACAACGATCTCCCTGAAGAACATGATGGGAACGCTTCCTGACAGTGAAAAGGGACGATTCCATCAGGTAAACCTTAGCCAATGCATAGCAGACCTAAACTCGGTCATACGCCCCAACCTTGTTATCATTGACGCAACCAAAGCGATGACCAAGAGAGGCCCAACCGGAGGTACTATGGTCGATCTCAACCTTGTCATAGCTTCTCTGGATCCCGTGGCAGCCGATGCGGTTGCAGCAGAGGAGCTCTTTAAGGCTGAAGGTGCGTCAGATCCTCGTGGTGCCGTCAGCAGAATAGAACATATTCAGAGAGCAGCTGAATTGGGGATCGGCGTTGCCGAACGCTCCAAGATCGAAGTCTTAGATGTGACCCTAAGCTAACAAAGTTCTAGGTCGACTTGGACTGATTTCTGCCATGAAGAGACGTGAATTCCTGAAGCTCTTCGGCGTCGGAGCGGCAGTGATCTCACTCTTTTACGTACTTCCTAGGATCATTAGAGGAAAGGAACTCGTTAGACCCCCGGGTGCACTTGTCGAGGATGCGTTGAATGCGGTTTGCATAAGGTGTGCCAGATGCGCTCAGGTCTGTCCAACTGGAGCAATTGTTCTCGCAAGTCTGAGCGACGGCTTCAGAGAAGTTGGAACGCCGAAGATAGATGCCCTCAGAGGGCCCTGCGAAAGAGTCCAAGGCAGATGTGAGCAGCAAGCGAAGTGCGCACAGATCTGTCCAACAGGAGCGATCCGGCAAGTTGATAGACCAAACCTCAAGATGGGCTCTGCAGTACTTAACGCGGACAGATGCATAGCTTGGCGCGGGGGATCCTGCCTAGTCTGCTACGAGGTCTGCCCAGTTCAAGGCGCCATATCTCTGATAGATGAAGCTAGGCCAATCTTCAACGCAGACGTCTGCGTTGGATGCGGTAGATGCGTCTTCGCATGTCCGGCCCAACCCAAGGCACTCACACTTGCTTCCGAAGGAGAGAGAAGGCTTTGGCCCACCTAAGTCGAATGCAACTGGTCAGAGTCGTAAGGCTCTTACTGCCGATCTCGGTTCTTGTGATTATTGCTCTAGGCCCAATCTTCCAGCTTGCCTACGGTTCAATCTGCACGATAAGCATAGGCTCAATCACCCTTACCTGCCCGCTGGGCTTCATGCAGACCAGCCTCGCATCGCGTAACATAATTCTTGGACTCTTGGCTCCAGTCGCAATAACTCTCGCAGCTACGATCCTTCTTGGAAGGGTCTTCTGCGGTTGGATCTGCCCAGCTGGCGACGCGATGCAACGTTTTGGAGATGCTAGCCTTCCCCCGAAGTTACTCAGTCTGCGACTGACAAGTTTTGCTCAACAAAACTCCACGAGGATCGTCCTACTTGGCTCAGTGCTCGCAGCAAGCGCCATACTTCGATATCCAGTCTTCTGCGTTGTCTGTCCAATCGGAATCATCTGCAGAAACGTGATCTCCCTCTCCCAGTACGGTTCGGTCGGCCTAGATCTCCTGCTCATCCCTATGGTAGCGGCTTTGGAACTTGGCTTGGCGCCGTGGTGTGCTCACATATGCCCGCTGGGCACAACCTTCAGCATCTTCAGTCGAAAAAGTCCAATCGTTCCCGTGATTGACAAGGCAAAGTGCGCAGCCTGCTCGATCTGCACAAAAGTCTGCAACATGAAAGTTTCATTGCTTCAGAGCCCAAACTTGGAAGACTGCTCCAAGTGCTTGGAATGCAGCCTGAGATGTCCGACGAGGGCCATAAGATGGAGAAAGAGAGCTGAGCCGTATGCATCCTAAGTTTCCAATCGGAAGATTCCGAACGCGAGGAGGTCCCAAGCAAGAGATCATCCTGACCCCGCCCAACACATAAGACTGCTTACTTCTCGCTCAGGATTCCTCGAACCATTCTGAGGTGTCGAGACCCGTAACGAGCCAACTCCGAGCTATGGGTAACCATTACTACTGTTGCTGACTCCTTATGCACTTCTGAGATGATTTCCATTACTTCCTTCTCAGTTGTTTCATCTAGCTCGCTCGTGGGTTCATCAGCCAATACTATGTCCGGCTCATTTACAAGTGCTCTGGCTATTGCAACTCTTTTCTGTTCACCCATGGAGAGCTGCGAAGGATAAGAGTTTATCCTCTCATCTAGTCCAAGCCTCTCAAGCAATTCTTCTCCTCGCTCACGATCGTCGTTCTTCGTTTCAGCGAAAGCCGAGGGTAATCTCACATTGTCTAGGACTGTTAGAAATGGGATGAGGCTCGGAAACTGGAAGATGAAGCCAACCTTTCGGTTTCTAATTGTCGACAGATCGCTGTCGCTAAGCGTCGATATGTCTACATGGTTGAGTAGGACTCTTCCTAAAGTAGGCTTTGTCAGACCGCACATCAAAGAGAGAAGCGTTGTCTTGCCGCTTCCTGAACGGCCGGTAATTACCATGAAATCTTTGCGGTTCACAGTCAGCGTGGCACTGTTTACAGCTTTTACGACGTTTTTTCCGAGTAGATAGTGTTTCGATGCATTTTGGAGTTCAATCACCTATTCTCCTCTCCGTATCGCGTCATAAGGTTCCATCCTACTGCTTGAGAAGGCGGGATAGATCGCTCCGAGTACTCCCGTTGCGGCGGACAGAGCCAGGCCACTTGCAATAAGGCCTACTATGTAGAGTGGATCTGGCCAGAGGTATGGGACATCAAGTGACTTCGCTGTCACCTCTCCAAAGACACGCAGTATGAAAACTCCGCCCAATATTCCTAGAGCACCAGCGAAGACAACAGGCAAAGTTACTTCAAGTATAATGAGTTTGAAAACCCATCTCCTCGTAGCGCCCACAGCTCTTAGCAGTCCTATCTCACGACGACGTTCATGAACAATGAGAGAGAATACTGTGCCAACCATTACCACCAAGAGACCCCACATTATGCCATTGCTTGTCAGAAAGATCGTGTGCAGGCTCAATAGCCTCTCTCTAGCCTCCTGGCCCAAGGTGTGAGGATAGATGACGCGAAGATCCATATTCTCGACCTTTATTCGTGTGCCCACATCAGATACTGAATAACCAGGTTCAACTCTGATTAGTACCGCTGAAATCTGGTTCTGAGCTATCGTCAATACTGGATGACCCTGAACTCGTTCTGGCAGCTTGCGCGATTCCTCCGCCAGCCAGTAGAGAGACTCCAATGTGATGAATATCATGTCGTCAAGGCCTGTGCCTGACTTCTCCAACACCTGCTTGGTCTCGAGCACTTGGTCAAATATCACTACATTGGTACCGAGGGCAGCGACATTGCAGCCAACGACAGCGTCCGTACGGCTCAGTTTCTTGGAGGATCCTCTCAACCATGGCTCAACGATGAAATCCGACATGGGTTCAAACCCTATCAGGTATGAGAATGATGTTGGACAACAAGGGCAAGCAGCCACCAACTCAAGCTTTGCCGCATATGCCTGCGGAGTAGCCTTCTGAACGCCTCGGACTTCTGCGAGCTTTTCAACTATGCTTATGTCCATGTAGTAAGGGTGTTCGATCACGTGGCCGAGTATCATCTGTGAAATATGCCACGGATTGGTGGGTTTCGGAACCACAATCAGGTCTGCACCCATTCTGGATATACCCGTTTGCAGACTGTTCTCCGCTCCCTTGACAATTAGCGTGGTGGAGAACATTGTTCCTATGACAACTGCAACGCACGTGATAGTCACAATAGTTCTGAACGGTCTGGCTCTTAAGCTCTGTATGACCAAATGAAAAAGTCCAATTCGCGTCAAACACCGCGCCCAGAATAGATCCTTGTTCGAGTGAATATTTCTTCATATCGGTTGCGACCTCAAACCTGAAAGAAAAGAGATGGGCCGGTTGAAGCTAAGATCTTCGGAGCGTTGCCGCTTAGAAAATCCCGAGGGTCCTCAAAAACACTTTTAAAGTAAACACCACAACTTCATCATGGAGATCTCTTATGGGCGAGAAGAAAACCGATAGAAGAGATTTTCTCAAATATCTGGGAGCAGGCGTAGCAGGGCTTGCTGCAGGTAGCGCTGCTGGATACTTCGCAATGCCTCCGAAGATTGAGAAGGTGCCAGTCAAGCCAGAGCCGAAGAAGGTGCCGAAAGAACCTATCAAGATAGGTCACTTGGACTCTCTCACCGGTGCCGCCGCCTTCTGGGGTGAACCTCAGGCAAAAGGAACCAGACTCATGGTGGACGAGCTAAACGCTGCGGGCGGGATCTTGGGAAGGAAGCTGGAGCTCATAGTCAGAGACGATGAGGGGAAGGCGGCTACGGCTGTAGAGATGGTTAAGAAGCTAATCGTAGAAGACAAGTGTGACCTCGTGACTGGTTGTTGCTCTAGCGGCATAGCTTTGGCGATGGCCCCAGTAGTAGAAGAACTCGGAAAGACA
>Ga0315310_10001774_pt1 | contig 13608 bp, 13 predicted proteins | sample TDP5_MG_FD_203630 | JGI IMG/M metagenome (GOLD analysis project Ga0315310, IMG submission 203630) | Freshwater sediment microbial communities from Lake Towuti, South Sulawesi, Indonesia - TDP5 | ecosystem: Environmental > Aquatic > Freshwater > Lake > Sediment | place: Indonesia: South Sulawesi... | reverse complement strand
TCTCGAAGGCGTAAGACGGACGGCTTTCAGTGAACCTACGTCGGAGATCGATCCGAGCCCAGTCATATGGCGGTATCATCACGTGCCATGAGACGTGCATCTCCCAGTCCTCAGAGAAGAATAGATAATGCGACACAACCAACCATCTCGGGCTCACGATGGTCCCTGTCCACTTTGTTTCATTTGTTATGCCAAGCTCCGGGTGGTTGGCAGCTAACCACTGAATGAACTTGTCCCGGATCTCTGCAGCGTGTCGCCCCAGCTCGTCCTCTCCACTGGGTTCCTCGGGTTCAACCTCCAGAACCGTGAAGGTGACCGCCTTCGTTCTCTCAAGCCCTTCTCTCTCGCCGTATACTGTAACCGTTACGTTGCTACCGGCACTCGCTTTATCCGGGATCACTGTTACCTCGGCAACTTGCCCTGCAACTATGATCCTATGTTCGATGGTGACCGCAGCGCCTGGGGCTGTGGCTGAGATGGTGACCGCTTTCCCCTCGCCCGTCCCTGTTCCATTGTCTTCTACAGTTACCAAGAATATGCATCTCTGGCCCGGTATACTATCACCCTTTAGGGACTCCGGAATAACTTCCAGGGAGAATGGTGCTGGGCGAGGCATTGTCCAGTAGAGGAGGAATACGGCAACGCAACCTAGAATCGAAACTAATGCGATCAATGCTACAACATTTTTGTTCATATGAGCGTCAACCCCATTCATGTTGTTTTGTATCTTAAAGGCAGACTATCTCGCCTTCAGGTTCAGAGAGGACGTTAGCTATCACCGAAAAAATCCCAATGAAACTGACGATAGTCAGGATCACTATTGAAGTGACTACTTTGGGCTTCATACAGTCTCACTCATTACTATATAAAAGAACCGGGGTGTATAATACTATGGATTGGAACAACCTGTCTACTTTTCAGAACGGCCAGCTTGATGCTAACCCAAGACTTAGTAGTATCTTGGCAGGCTCGCATCCTTATAGTGCTCAGTCTTATCATTGGCATTTTGATTGCTTATTGGTTCTCTAATATACCACATACATACATGCCAGTAACGGTTTCGGTACATTCAGTCTCTGCGCCACGAAGCGATTTCGTTTAGGGCTTGTATACCTTCTCTGAAAGCTTTTCTTGCGTATTCAGGGTCTTGTCGTATCCTTCGCCAGTCAGAGACGTATTCGAAGAAAGTCAGGAAATGTCCTTCCGACCCGATTCCTTCCTCTACTAGGGCTATCATTTTGTCGAGTCCCAGTCTGAAAGCAACCTTAGGTTCCTTCGTCAGCAAGACTGAGATAGAGTACATGTAGTTCTTCAAGGTAGCGCCTAGAAGCCTGACGTTATAAGCGATTCGATTGTCAGGCTTGTCCACAAACCTTACCACATTGCTTCGTCTGGAATATTCAATACTCGACAAGGAAAGATGTTGCTCTGCAAAATGGATGTATGCTCCGTCATCCAGTTCTCTAGCAGCCTTGGGCAAGGCTCCCAAAATGATCTTATATGTTCCGTCTACAGGAGGCGCCCAATCATTTGGGTACTTCTCCGAGTTGATGAAGTAGATCTGGAACTGGCTGACCTCAAAGTCTTCTGGGCTGACTTGTCCGAAAGCTCTCTGAAACTGGACGGCATACTCATATTTCGGGACGTTCTCACCATCCATCACCTCGGGCTTGAGAAAGACGTGAAAATCAAGGTCAGAATAGCCCGTGATGAAGTCGCCTTTAACAGCCGAACCTTTCAGAGTCACGCATAATAGACTTGAACCGAAAACAGCCTTGCAGGACGAGACGACCAAACCCACAGCACGATCCAGAACCTCAGCTTCCAAGGGGTCAAACATCATCCCGTTTCCCTCGCTCCTATGTGATCTAGCTAAGAAGAAAGTTCCACATACTAGAGCTTCCTACCCAACAGTATTCCAGATCCCCGAAATGAGGCTACGTGATGCATTCAAGAATAGAGGAGCTATAGTTCTGCTACACTGTGATGGGAACCTGAATCCTATCATGGAGGACCTCACAGCGTTAGGCATAGATGGTCTTCATCCCTTGGAAAGTTTTTAGATAAAGATAATTGGTAGCCCGGGATAGGTTCACATTCTACGTTCGAACTCGTGCAAAGAGCAGTTTGTAGGCTGATATTGTAGCGGTTTCGGATAGGCTTCGTAGCCGTGCTCCCTACGAACCAAATCATAGGAGCTGAGGGAAACGAGGCACCTTATCGTTTTTTCTCGGCTTCCAGCTTTTTAACCATTTCGAGATACTTTTCTGTGCCAGCTTTCTTGCGGTATGCTAGAATCCCGACTCTTAAGATTGCGCTTGTCTGCCCATATTCTGGATCGAACTGACTCACTAAGGTATCGCAGGGAAAATCTTTGCATTCACCGCAGTGTGCGACCTTGTGTTCTTTGGCACATGGATATACTTGGCAATTCCCCCAAAACAGATGCCCCTTGGAGGCATCACATCCGGGGCAATGCGGAGTCCTTTGCTTCGTATAATAGAGGCAGTTTCCACAGAAATCTCCGCACGGTGTAAGAAGTCTATCGTCCAATTTTCTTCACCGCTTGATATGTTTTTCACAGTTGCACGTAATCATTTGCGTGGTGCGCGGACACACTTTTGTTTTCTGATAGAAGAAGAGCCCTGCACGCATTTAAGGCATACACAAAAAAAGGGGAAATGGGGGAATTATTTCTTCTTAGGCGGCGCAGTCACACGGACATCGCTGGTTGTTCGGTAAACAACGTTTGAGGCAAACCTTGTGTTGTCCATGAAATCCCACGTCTTATCAGAGATCTCTTGCCAAACCTTCGAAGTCCTCGACATATCCAAGGCAGCCCAGTTGGGAATTTCATACCAGTCGACAACAGCATCTTCGCCGAATCCTAGAATGGGAAAATATGTGTCGACGTATTTCCAGCCTGTTTCCTTTTCGAATCTCTCGATCAGGTCTTTCGCCTCTTGAGAAAGGAGCCACTTTTGGAATTCAGCCATCTTTTCAGCCTCAACGGCACGTGAAACGGGATTAACCATCAGCAATATATGTGAGAGCATCTTAGAACGAGAGATTCAACGCTTTTCAAACACTGAAGAACAAAATAATTCCTTTCTTGGTGCAGATTCCTTCGGGAAAGAACGTGCTCGGTGCCAAGGCCCAGTGTTCTGCGTCACGCCACCCCTACCCTTAAAGATCCGTTCACTCCCGTAAATCGGCTTCTTGGTCGTTAACACGAGACAACTCCTCCAACAATAGAAAAGGCTACAGCAGGGGGAGCTGCCACTCAGCCCAGTAACTTCAGCGACCTCGCGACCACTCTTAGGCTTATAATCGCCCAAAGCAGTCAAAATTAGACGCCGAGCCGACTTGTAACTCCCTCTCATCATTCACTTCTTCCTAGAAAAAAGAAAGCGATTCAGGAATTCAAACGTTAGGGCGAAACAGAAAGACGTACAAAACTCTTGGAAGACTAATACAGGTCCTTTACCAAAAATATCCCTGAAAAGCCCTTTTCACATGTTTTATATGGTGCGGCCGCCGGGATTTGAACCCGGGTCGTCGACTTTCTCCTGTTTGATCTAATCACATCGGGAGGCCGGTGTCCTAACCAGATTTTCTAACTAACGTCTCTTACGTTAATTTCTAGACTACGGCCGCGAGACACCAGTAATTCTCTTTCTAACATAGACTTAAATCTCTTGTGCAATCGACTGATCAGCAGCTAAGAAGAACAATTAATTAGGTTGAATCTCGGAAGTAGATTCATGAACCCCAACGTCGCTGAGGGAATTGTGAAGGTCTTGGAGAAACTAGGCGTAAGTCTCATATTCGGCATCCCGGGCTCCCAAACATGCCCTTTCTATAACGCTTTATACCCCTCTTCAATAAGGCACATTCTCGTTAGACATGAGCAATCGGCTGCTTACATGGCTGACGCTTACGCCAAATTCACTGGTAGGCTTGGAGTCTGCGACGGAACAGGAGGCCCCGGAGCCACAAATCTTCTAACGGGCATCGCTACCGCATGGACGGACAGCACCCCTCTCCTAGCCTTCACAGGTCAACAGCCTCTCGACCATCTTGGGAAAGGAGCCTTCCAAGAACTTGACCATGTGGCCCTCTTCCGCCCAGTAACTAAATGGTCAGCACGTCTATCAGAACCACGTAGAACGCTGGATACGCTGAAGGAAGCCTATGAGATGGCTACTTGGGGAAGGCCGGGTCCTGTACATATAGACCTACCAGTCGATGTCCAAACCCAACCCTTAAGTCACAAAGATCTTGAATCAATCAAATTCTGGTCACCCACTTCATCTGCGCATAAGCCTTCCGGCGAACATAATGCTATTAAAAAAGCAGCAAAATTGCTGGCAGAGTCCTCTAGGCCGATCGTAATAGCTGGCGGCGGTGTACACTACTCAGCAAGGTGCTGGAAGGAACTTCGGGCTCTAGCGGAGCGTTTAGAGGCTCCGGTCACTACAACCTTCAATGGAAGGGGTTCGTTCCCCGAAGACCATCGATTGTCAGCTGGCAGGATGGGGATACACACACGAACATACAATGACAAGCTTCTAGCAGAGGCTGACGTAATCCTAGCCGTCGGCTGCCGCTTCGCCGCCCTAAGCACCAGACAGTGGAGTAACATAAACCGGAACGCAGTCTTGATCCACGTGGATATAGACCCTAAAGTCATTGCAAAGAACTACCCGACCAAGATAGGTGTAGTAGGCGACGCCGGAGAAGTCTTAAGGGCGTTAATAAAGGAGGCGGAAACCCTTCAAAACGTAAGAACCCAGAAGCGGAGACGGTGGCTAAGGTTCCTAGAGGAGGCTCAGGAAGCTTGGAGAAGATCAGAGTGGTCTCTCAAAGCCCTATCTGAGACGACGCCTCTGAAACCAGAGAGAGTCTGCTCTGAGATGAGGAGATTCTTCAGCCGAGAGACCGTTTTCACATTAGACGCTGGGAACAACAAGCTCTGGGCCTCAACCTTCCTCGACATTTACGAGCCGTCCACATGGATTCAGTCTGGTTGTTTCGGACCGATGGGCTATGCCTTGCCTGCAGCCATAGCCTGCAAGCTTGCTAGGCCCGAGAGGTTGATAGTAGCCATATGCGGTGACGGCGGCTTCTACATGAGCTTACATGAATTGTCAACGGCTGTTCAGGAGAATGTTCCTGTCTTCGTATGCGTCTTTGACGATAAGGCTTTAGGAACAGTAAAGCATTATCAACGAAGTGACTATGAAGAGAGATTTATATCTGTTGACCTCGCGAATCCCAATTTTGCAGCCGTTGCCGAGGCATTTGGATGCTGCGGCTTGGGTGTTGACGAGCCGAGCCAGCTTAGACCTGCTCTTGAGGAAGGGTTAAGAGCGATTAGAAGCGGACAGCCAGCCGTCATTGACATCCATATTGATGGAACAGAGCTCCTTCCACCTTAGACTTGCCTAAATCTTAAAAATCCGTGGGACCATTGCTTGTTGCAGATTCGGAGATAGAGTCGACATGGAATTGAGCAACTTCATGATGAAGATATCCAGTTTCAAGTTACCGACAAAGATTCTCTTTGGAACAGGAGTTTCTGAAAAGGTCGGCTCAGAAACCAAGACCCTCGGTGGAAAAGAGATCCTCCTAGTCACAGATCGAAACCTGAGCGCAATAGGTCTACCTCAAAGAATAGAGGAATCCCTGATTGAAGAAGCCCTCCGAGTAAGCATATTCAGCGATGTCGAGGCTGAGCCACGTCTGGAGGTAGCCGAAGCAGTAGCTGAAGCTGTGAGAAGAAAGAAGTATGATACAGTTGTAGGTGTTGGCGGCGGTAGTGTCTTAGACATGGCAAAGGTTGCAGCTGTGGCTGCCACAAACCTAGGCCCCATGAGACACTATGTCGGAGTGGGACTAGTTAAGAAGCCCGGACTCGCAAAAGTACTCTTACCAACTACCGCAGGCACAGGTTCAGAGGTCACTGACATCGCGGTTGTTACATTGGCTGAAGACGAAATGAAGACAGCCATAGTCAGCCCCTATATGTTTGGAGACACAGCTATCGTGGACCCAAGTCTCACCTACAGTCTGCCTCAACGTCTGACTGCTTCCACTGGTCTAGACGCGTTAAGCCACGCTTTAGAGGCAATGATGTCAGTTAGCTCCAATCCTATCACTGACTGCTTGGCACTGGAAGCAATCAGGCTTATCTTCACCTATCTCCCGAGGGCTTACAGAAACGGAGAGCCCGAGAGCCGATATGGCATGAGCCTCGGTTCCCTAGTAGCCGGCATGTCTTTCGGGAACGCCGGCGTATGTTTGGGCCACGCTGTGGCTTACACCTTCGCCGTATCTTTTGGAGTTCCTCATGGTGTTTCCTGCGGCCTAGTCCTCCCATACATCTTCAGATACAATGCTTCAAACATATCATGGAAGCTACCTCAAATCGCCGAGGCCATGAGCATTTCTGCCAAAGAACTGAAAACAGAGGAACTAACTCTTTCCATATCAAACGCTATCATCAGACTGATGGACGAACTGAATGCGCCTAAAAGGCTAAGGGACCTAGGAATACCCACAGACGCAATCCCAAAAATGGCAGACAGACTCCTCGGAATCAAGCGCCTAATCCAGAGAAACCCGAAACCACTAACAAAAGAGGATGCATTAAGACTTCTCAACGGAATGTGGTAACCCAAAAGAAAACATATCTGGATCCAAATAGACGGGCCTACAAACATTGCACACATAAAGCCACAACCGAGCCAAAAACACACACCCTCCACCCAACCGGTAACAAGTATGCAACAAGCAAAACCTCAAGTGACATTTATAAGAACCACCAAACTAAAGAAGTGGAAAAGAGGAATGCCTATGGACAAGCCAAAGAAAGTAATAGTAGGTTTAGTCATCTTCATTGTCTTAGAAAGCGTTCTCGGAATCTTCTTCGTAATCGGCTACTTCGATCTCATCTCCTCATATGAAAAAACGGCAGAGGAGCTTTCAGGATTACAGGATCTTTACCACGAAGTCGAAGAGAACTACACGTCTCTCAAAGATAGCCATCGTTCGCTGGAAAAAGAATACGAAGACCTAATGGAAAGGCATACTACGCTTAAAGAAACCTATGAGGGTTTAGACGAGAACTTCACTTCGCTTAAGGGACGATATATAGAGTTAGGCGGGAATTGGAGCAGACTTGAGAGAACCCGAATGGTTGAAGAAGCTCTCAGGGTAGGCAACAGCCTCCAATCATACTACGACCTCGTGAGACAGGAGAAGGGACTAGACGGAACGAAGGGCAGTTGGAGTCCAGATCAGGCTCAGGTGGAGTTCGCCGCCAATCTTGCATCACACGATCTTGGCAACCCGTATCTTCCAGCTATAGAAACAGAATTCGAAAATACCGTGGGACAGCGAAGCTACGACATGGCTAACATAAAAATTGAAGAGATAATCTCCCTGATCGGCGTCAGCCAAGGCGATTCAGGCGTCGACAAGATCAGAAAAATACTCAACTTCACCAACCAATATATCCACTACGAATACGAAGTCAGCAACGTTTATCGCGCACCGGTTGAGACTCTAGGGTTAAGATCCGGAGATTGTGACGACTACACCATCTTGGTGGCGGCGTTTTTCGAGGCTGTGGGAATAGACTCAGCCATTGGATCGTTCAAGAACGCGACTGAAGCGTACCACTACATGGTTCTCATCCACCTGCAAGATCTCCCTGGATATCAGTACCGAAGTTTCTCAGACCTGACCAGCATCGGCCTGGAAAAAGGAAGGTGGATAGTGATCGAACCCCAGTACCTGATTGAGAACCAAGGGAACGACTGGGTGAAACAGTGGACCCTTGCGACTGCAGCTCCTGTTGAAGAGTGAGAGAGAAAACAGCATTACTGAGATGACCTAGAATATGCCTTCTTCCTCAGCAATCTTTCTGATAGCCTCTTCACGGGTCAAACCCGTCCTCATGTATTCGGTCATTTTATACTCCAAAACGTCACTATCGCCCCATACTTTGATGTGCTTCTCCAACAGTCTCCTGTAAAGGTCATCGGCTTTTCTCAAGTCAGCCTGCCATCGTCTTCTGCTTTCCACTAGCAGTTTCTGATCTCGGTCTCTTTCCAACAGGACGAAAAAGTCATTCAAAGAGCTCAGAAACGCGCTTGAAGCCGAACCTAGATCACGTATCAGCAGAAGGGGAATGATCAATCCGAACAGAGGAATAATTGAAGAAAGAGATATGCTGAGGATGATTATGCCGATCAGTAATGCGAAGCCTACGGCGACAAAACTCTTGAAACTGAAACTTAACTCTATCGTGCTCGCCTCGCTCTCTGGAAAAATGTGGATGTGAACGGTGAACCAAATCAGTTTTGTCATCCCCCTCAACTTAGAAGTTATGAGCATGCTTTCTTCATCACTGTCGATGCTAGCATTGAGATCCTTTTGGAGAAAGTACAATAAGTTACTGTAGACCTCTTTAGAGGGGACGCGGACAAATTTCCGAACGTTGCCGACAAAGATGCGACTGAACATACATCTACATCTACCTGATAAGCATCGAGATCTAATAAATCCTTTTATTCCTCAAAGCATCCAACGCGCAGCGACGGCATCATTTTGTCAGCTGCCCTGTTGCCGGAACCTTTCTTCGATTGGTGTCGCCAAAAGGGAACTATCCCTCTGGAATTGTGGATCGCGATTTATTGAAAAGATATTTAACATGAAGTGTTCAATGATTAAGAAGAAACATCAACCGTTTGGTGGCATAGATTGGACCATAGGGAACGTTTTCTAGGGGTGTTCGGGTTCAAGGAGACTGACAGAGTTCCTGACTACGAGTTTGGATACTGGACTGAAACCCTTGACAGGTGGCACAGGGAGGGTCTTCCGCTTGTGAAAAGAACTAACAGAGACGTCGAAATCTATCTAGGATTAGAAGGTTGGGATTCCGGTGAATGGTTGCCGATTCGGACTGGCTTATGGCCGACATTACCCGAGAGGATAATCGAGGAGAAAGACGGAAGAGCCATCGTGGACGACGGCATGGGAGGCAGATACATAGGCACTACAGAGACCTCTTCACCTCCGCACTATATCCGTTACCCCCTAAGGAATAGGGAGGACTGGGAAAATCTTAAGCCATTCTTCGACCCGGATACTCCTGGACGCTTCCCGATAAACTGGAATGAGGTCTCGGAAAATTATAAACGACACGATTATCCTCTAGGGATAAGTGTTGGAAGCCTTTACGGCTGGCTTCGAAACTGGATGGGCGTGAACGGCATCTCTATCGCTCTCTACAAAGACCCCGATTGGATAGCAGAGATGATGGACACCTTAACCGATCTCTGGATCAATGTCATCCGAAGGGCTTTAAGATCAGTTAAAGTAGACTTCGCTACGTGGTGGGAGGACATGTGCTACAACAGGGGATCTCTCCTATCCGTTCGGCACTTCGAGGAGTTCATGGTTCCCAGGTACAGGAAGGTGACGGATGTTCTAAAGGAATACGGAGTAAAGATAAACATCCTAGACTGCGACGGTGACATAACCCAACTTGTTCCCGGATGGATCAAAGCCGGGATCAACTGCATGTTCCCTGTCGAAGCCCGACACACCGACATATACAAGATCAGAGAGAAATTCGGCCAGCGTGTTTTGCTTATGGGCGGCGTGGACAAGCTTTCTCTCATCGCTGGAAAGGATGCTATTGATAAGGAGCTAGAGAGGCTAACTCCGTTGCTCAAAGACGGCGCGTTCATTCCAACAGTTGATCATCGCTGCCCACCTGAAGTCTCTTATGCGACGTACAGGTACTACCTCAAGAAGAAACGAGATTGGATCGGAAGGGATCTTGATTCTGACTGAAGACCTCGTAGATGGTGAGAAAGATCCAGAGCCTGCGCATCTCTCATTCAAGCTTCTGTCTCTTTGATAAGACATCCAAGAACGAGATAACCAACAGTATAATATAAAGAATCATGATAGCTTGGAACGAATACGCGACGAGATCTTGATCGAACAATTTGGTCGATGAGTAAATCGTGGTGACGCCGAAGGTTATGCCTGAAAGGAAAAGTATTATTAATGGGTACAGAGCCCATCTTCTCATCCTACCTAAGCCATAGGAGACTGCGATGCTCAGTATTCCCAGGAGGCCAACGTGTATGAGGGTTCCGTTAGACAGCATCATGATAAGGAGCATGATGATCCCTGTTATAAAGTAGAAACCTGGAATGAAGAGTCTTACCGTTAACTTCAGCGATTTCATCTCATCCGCACCTTGAGATATCGAATCTTCCAGTATTAGTATGGGAAGTATTTAGATTAATTGCTAATGACAAAGATTTAAACTTGAGGCTAAAGCGATGAGCTACTTGGAGCTATACACATGTAAATCTCCTGTCTTTAGTGGTTTTCAGAGGGATCTTCGCGAAGCAGATTACGTGATCTTAGGCGTTCCTTTCGACCTGACAAGCACGTATCGCACTGGATCGAGATTTGCGCCACAGGCGATAAGAGAGGCCTCTCTAAACATTGAAACCTATAGTTTCAGATCTGGAGTGGATCTGGAGGAGTCGAAGCTTCACGATGCTGGGGATTTGCAGGTCTCGGGTGATGTTGAGGAGACCCTCAAACGGTTAGAACTCGTAACGAGAGAGATCTTTCAAGCCGAAAAGATACCGATTCTAATAGGCGGAGAACACACGGTAACACTTGGGCCGGTCAAAAGTTTTGAGGGCGATGTCGCCGTAGTGAGCTTTGACGCGCACCTCGATTTGAGAAACGAGTATGCTGATCGATCTATCAGTCATGCAACCTTTATGCGTAGAATCAGCGAAGAAGCAAAGGTTAAAAGGATAGTTGAGGTAGGCACAAGGGCCATATGCCGAGAAGAAATGGACCATGCAAAGAGTTCCGGGACTCAATTCATTACTTCACAGCAGATTATGAGAAATGATGGTGGGGAAGTACCGAAAAAGATCAGAAGCTTGGTTGAGGATCAAGAGAACGTCTATCTGTCAATAGACATGGATGTTCTAGATCCGGCTTTTGCTCCTGGAGTCCAGAATCCTGAGCCTGACGGCTTATCCATAAATGCACTTTTAGACGTTCTAACCGAAATATGCAATAGCCGTATAATCGGATTTGACGTAACAGAAGTCACGCCTCATTATGACACAGGCATAACAGCCATACAAACCGCCAAGGTCATATTTGAAGTGATATGTTCTTTGGAGAGAGCAAAGAAACCTTGAATCACGTTGAATATGCCGTTTTTCGAGTGAAATCTGGCTCAGGCACACACACATGAACTATCTGAAGCACAAAGAAGTCTACGCATGCACACATAACCGGGAGTAGTGGGCCGGGCCGGATTTGAACCGGCATCTTTGCTGCTTCAAATATGCGCAAAAGAATCTTAAGAGAGAGAATTTGAAGAAGTTTTGAGAACATACCTAGTTTAAGGCCTCATTTTTTCTTTGAAAGGCGTGCTCTTTGCTTTTGGAATAGGTAAATCCGATACTGTAAAACTTATTTGTCATGAGTCATATCTGAACTCTCAAACGGAATCACTTTATTAGGACAAGATGACAGATAAGAACTTGGGTTCAAGCGAGGCGCTTCGTCAATATACCTAGATCAATAAATCTTTGGATATGATTAACTGAATATCTGAGGTTGAGGGTTGAGTAATAGAATGGTTTTTGTAAGAAAAGCTGAACAAAGCGACTTCCCTAGGATAATCGAAATCATTCAGACCTCTGCGAGTAAGGAGGAATTGAAGGGGTTCGTTCCGTCAAGAGCATTAGAGAGGCGAGTTAGTGGTACTTCAAACTTTTTAGAGGAGCTAAGAAAGGATCTTCAGCGTAACGAACATGGTGTTATCGTTGCGGAAAAAGAGAGAGATCTTTTGGGATTCGCGTATTGTCATTATGAGAGAGATTGCATCGAGATAGACGAAATAGATGTGAGAAAAGAGTGCCAGCAACAAGGGATTGGTAGGACTCTTGTACAGTATGTCGAGAGAATCGCTAGAGAAAGAGGAGTCAAACTTTTGAAAACGGGAACTTCTATTGACGAGGAGGGAGAGCCTTGGAAAGCTTACGGGTTCTGGATACACATGGGGTTCATCGACGCGGGAAAGAGAACGGAAATAAATGGACTAAAATACGTTGAATTAGTCAAGTCGTTGTAATGTTGAAAGTCCCCGGCATTTCTGTAATAGAAAATTTGGAGATGGTCTATGACAAATAAGTTTACAACATTAGAGGCAAAGCCAAATATTTTTAAAGTAGGGAATTTTCTTTTTTACTGGGCCTGTAGTCTAGTCTGGTAGGACAGAGACCTAAAGCCGCCCTCACAGATGACGCAGATGAGGGAAATAAGCGAAGTTAAACGTGATGAAATAAAGGCGTTGAGAACAACTGGAATCAGCTACAAGGGGATAGCGAGTAAAGTGAATGTGAGCGTAGGAACCGCCTACAAATATGCAAAGGATGTTTCGCTTTCTGGCGAGGCGCAAGGCCGCCTAGATGCAAAAATCAGGGAAAATCAAGCAAGGTTTGCAGAGATGTTTGCGAGGCAGAAAGATGTGAAGATATTACATGAAGGATTAACCCCGCAGAAGGCGCGCATAGTCGGCCACTGCTTATGGGATGGTAGCGTAGCTCGCGGTATTGTCAGGTACAATAATACTTCAAAGGCTTTGGTTGATGAGTTTGTAAACGACATCGGAGAGGTTTACGGTACTTCTCCGGATAGATTAAGCGAAATCGAGAGGCTTCGAAGAATGAAATTACACGTAGTAGACTATTATTCAAAAGTAGTCTGCGATGATCTATACAGATATACCCCTACTTATTCCACTAACGACGATCAATGTACGGTTCCGACTGAGATCTTGGAGAGCGGAAATAAGAAGCTGATTCAAGAATTCTTAAGGTCTTTCTGGGAAGACGAAGGTTCAATCTCGCATGATGGATGGATAAGGGCTAAGATTAAGGGAAGAAAGATCAGAGATCAACTTTTGCTGCTTCACAGAAAACTAGGAATTGAAACATCTCCTTACGAAGAAGCTGATGGATCATCAGGAATCTATGTGATAATAAGTGAAGACAATCTTAAGAAATTTACCGAAATCTCTTTTAAAAAGAGCATAGTCGTAAGAGGGAAAAATAAGGGTAGATTAAAATTTGAAGTTTTAGGCTCGCTATATGGATGTCATCTGCATCATTGAGAACGGCGGAGGTCCCCGGTTCAAATCCGGGCGGGCCCACCACTTTCCAACTGGCATTTGGTGCATTTCTGATTTAATATCAATTTAAAGCATACGTAAAAGTCCAAGTACAAAGCGTGAGGGCGACGTCCTTTGGCCCAGTCTGGTGGGTTAACCAGCTAGACTACCGGCCCTCATACGAAAGCTTGGTGTAGATTATTCGCTTATACCTTTCGAAGGTTTTGCCAGAGCTAGGCTTTACCTTCCTTTGCTTAGTATATTGTTTTTGGCATTGTGAGGTCTGATATGTCTATGGTGTGGTCGTAAATTCGGCCTGTCAACGACACGACAGATAGGAGATGTGGAGCCACTTCTGCTGGTTGAGAGTT
>Ga0315310_10001772_pt1 | contig 13613 bp, 10 predicted proteins | sample TDP5_MG_FD_203630 | JGI IMG/M metagenome (GOLD analysis project Ga0315310, IMG submission 203630) | Freshwater sediment microbial communities from Lake Towuti, South Sulawesi, Indonesia - TDP5 | ecosystem: Environmental > Aquatic > Freshwater > Lake > Sediment | place: Indonesia: South Sulawesi... | reverse complement strand
TACTTCTGGTTCCACATACTCGTCCACAGTCTCACCCCAGCCTAGGTACACCCAAGATGTATATAAAACTTGTGTCCAAAGTATAGCCAATAAGCCCCCTTGCCAAAAACAACACAAAAACAAGGAATTTATCTGAAACGCGAAAAAATTGACGATTTGACGCCATAGATAAGGGCGAAAGGAAATGTGAATGACCATAGAAAATGAGCGAGTGAAAAAAGGATGGCTTGCAGGAAATTGGACAGGTCCGCTCCAAGGAAAGATTAGTACTTTTTTAGGAAAAGTCCCCTGAACTACAGTTCTTCCTTCAATGCGTTAAAGAACACAAAGGCTACTATCCAAAGCGCGAAAGTAACTAGCTGTTCTGAGGTTACATCTCGACCACCAAAGAGCCTTATGGATGCTGGCACAGATGTCACGAGGAAGAACAGAAAGGTCGCCAACCGATAATGAGCCCTAACCGAAGATTTCCTTTCTTTAGATAAATTGAAGCCATATCGCTGCCAGAAATTTTGGTCAGCAAGACGATGGAAATGACGACCAATAACGTGCTCAGAAGTGGATTGAAAACTATGCTCTCCATCGTTGTGCCTGGACCTGAGGAATATGGTCCCGAAGAACTAAGAGAAAATGCCAAAGAGGAACAAAAAAAGGCAAGGAAAGCATGAAAATACTTCTTCTAGATGCGCGTTCCTACGAATCAGTACTGCTACTAGAAGAAATAAGACGGGATGGCTTATCAGGTATATTGTCTTGACGTCTTCCGTCATGAAAATTGGAGGTGCAAACATTGACAAGCCACGCATCAGAAAAAGTATTAATAACCATAGACGATACAATATATCTTTATGCTCTAACCCTTTTTTCACACTGTTTGTATTCTTTAATATGGGTTTCGTAAAATCTTTCAGAGCTGTTTTAGTATACTTCCTATTTTTGAAAAAGTCGTCAATTTTGTGAGAATTCCGAGAATTTAGACCGAACTTGAAACCTCCCCCGGCACTTTTCAACGAATCCTGCTCACGAGCCCTATGTTCATAGCCAAATTATACACGCGATTCTACCTCTGCTAGACCACCATATCGGAGTAAAGTACAACCGGCTTACTCTTTATTGTAAAACTCCATTAAAACACGGTTCAAAATTTCTTTTACGTCATATAGAAGAAGCTTCTCTAACAATTTTCCAAAAATTTTAATGTAAAATCGTAATAAAGCATGGGTTAGTCGGGTAGGTTTGACTCTGCCTTGGAGCAGAGCATGCTCCCGGCATCGGAACAATCCGTTGGAACAACAACTCCCCATTATTTTTGAAACTGAACATAAAAACAACGTAACCTTAACGTTAACCTTCCTAACAACAGCCGCCATAGGCAACTACAATGCCAAATGTTGGTGGCCTTCACCCAAAAACCCGTCGAAGCAAAAGTAACAATCACGCCTAAAGCATTGAACATTAGAAGTAAAGGCGGATAAGTTACCGCCCACATATCTTTGCCTGAACCTTACAAAGAAAAAATTAGTATTAGCTCAGTAAAGCTATGGTAAAGATGCTTTCGTTTTAGCTGAATGGGGACATGCCACAAAACACTTCTTAATCGTAAAGTTTCCAAAGATTGAAGCGATAGAAATGCTCGTGTCGACAGAAGGAAAAGTTCAGTTTATTGTCACAGGACTTGTTGACAATACTGAGTTTTCTGGAAAGGATGCACTCGTCGTATTGACTCCAAAACTTTAACTTCTTTTTAGCATGTGGTGTGACTGTTGCATAACCTTGAATTTGCGCATCAAACGCTGCGAGTTTTTTTGACAATGTGGAAGATTCTTGTCACAATCAATTTGTCTTCAGGGGACTTGGTCAATTATTATTTACTTTCCTTTATTTTTTCCAATATTTCTTCTGAAAGTTGGGAAAAACTTATATTCAGACTCCGAACAAGTATGAGAGTACGCCCCTAAAAGAGGAGGGATAAGCTTGTACAAAAGGCCAGTTGTCAAGAAGATAAAAGGAAATGTCGAACAGTGCATGTGCCTTCCTGTCTCCATCTAGAACTAGAGAACTAACCAACAACTCCAACCCTCTTTTTTTGGGAGGAACTGAATAAAGGAGAAAAAGGAAATGTACAAGAAGCCAGTTATAAAGAAGCTCAAGGCAAGTGCAGAACAGTGCATGTGCGGCTCACGGGTTTAGCAGTGAAACAGTGACTGTTCCTTAAATCTACCCCTTTTTTGGGGTTCGAAGCCATAAAAAAGGAGAGAAAGAACATGTATAAGAAACCATTGGTAAAGAAACTGCGAGCCAACGTTGAACAATGCATGTGCCAAGACGGTCCCATACTCGTTTAGCAATGAAAGGCTGCTAACCCTTAATTCCCCCCTTTTTTGGGGCTTAAAAACAAAAAGAAGGAGAGAAAGAACATGTATAAGAAACCAACAGTGAAGAAGATCAGGGCAAATGTGGAACAGTGCATGTGCCACGGTGGCGGCGGCGGCTTAGTCTAGCAGGGAACTGAAAACAATCTACCCCTTAACCTCCTCCCCCTTTTTTGGTGGCGCTATGGGTTCCCTCTCTTTGGATGATTTGCACATAGTTTCTGAGAAGATAAAGTCACCGTTGACTGTGGAATTGGAGGTTACTTTCAACTGCAACAATAGGTGTGTTTTCTGTTATAACTCGATACCACGTCGCCGATCAAGAGCAGGTGCTGCGGTTGAAGAAGATCAATCAGCTCCTTCCCGCGAATTACGCACAGATAGGCTCATGAAAATCCTAGATAAACTGAAGCAACTCGATGTCGGCACCATAACTTTTACGGGTGGAGAACCCCTCATTCGTCGTGATCTCTTAGAGAATATAGAGTATGCCTATAAGCTTGATTTTCCCTCTTTAATCCTCGTCACCAATGGATGCTTAATCACCCCTCAAAATGCAGAACAATTGTCTCAAACCTTAGATTTTGTTCAAGTTTCACTACATTCTGCGAATCCTGACATGCATGATTTCTTAGTTGGGCGACCTGGAGCTTTTAAGGAAACGGTCAAGGCTATCGAACTTCTAGGAGCTGAAGGGGGAAGAGTGGTAATTAATGTCACAGCAACTAGACTTAACTTTGATGGCATGATTAATCTAGGCGAGTTAGGCACAAAACTGGGGGTAAGTGGGTTTAGTTTAACAAGGTTTATACCGAGTGGAACTGGCTTTAGGAATATGCCCGAATTGGAGCTGTTAGGCGAGGAGGATATTAGTAGGTTTATATCCGTTCTGCTACAAACCAAAGAAAGGCTCGGAAAGAATTTTTTTGCTTCAATTCCAACTCCTATTCCATTCTGCGCTGTTAGAAATAAGGAGGAAGAAAAAAAACTCAAGCGAGTTTATGATCTTTACAAGGTTTCAAGATGTACAGCAGGCCTAACATGGTGCGTAATTTCTCCCATGGGAGAAATAAGACCTTGTACAGCTATAGAGACGGTTGTAGGAAATCTCTTCAACGACTGTTTAGAAAACATTTGGTGCAACAGTCCAGTTTTTCTAAAACTACGAAGAAGGGAGTATTTACCCCAAGAATGCAGAGTTTGTGACCATTTAAATTTATGTTTGGGTGGGTGCAGAGCCGCGGCCTTGGCCTACACCGGTAAACTTGAAGGCCACGATCCTTGGTCCAAGCATTTTAGAGGTAACTGCCATGAAACCTAATTTCAAAAACGCTCACAAAAATGAAGCGGAAAAGTTCGAACCGTCAATAATTCAGGCTAAATATGATTCCGTTGCCAAAGAGTATGATGGTGCTTACAAAGGTGTTCGTTGGGAAATTTACGACATGATAACATGGTCCTGCATTGAATCCTATCTGCCAAAGGTAACTCCGAGAGAGAAAGCCCTAATACTGGATGTAGGTGGTGGTACGGGCAAATGGGCTGCGAGAATAGCAAGCTTGGGGTATAAGGTTGTGCTTTTAGACATTTCCGAGGAGATGCTGAATATTGCCAAAGAAAAACTGAGTAAATTAAATCTGCTAGGACAAATTGAAATCAAACATGGAGACATCACCGATCTGCCCTTCCCTGATGAGTACTTTGACTTCATCCTTTGCGAAGGAGATCCTCTCTCCTACAGTGTTGAAAGACATGAACAAGCCATATCGAATCTGGTGAGGGTGGCAAAAAAAGGAGCTATTATCCAAATTGGAGTTGACAACTTCTTTCGGGTGTTGTTTTCGCCCTACCGCAAAACCAAGGACATAGGATTGGTTCTAGGAAAGATCCGTGAAATGCTAAAAAATAGAGTAGCCTTCAGGGACCCTTACGACCTGCCGGTTTATCCATTCACAATCTATGAACTCAAGGAGAAGCTTGCAAGAGCTAGGTTAGAGGTTGTACGGGTTTTTGGCAAACCAGTAACCTTTTGCCTTATCCCATTTGAAGATTGGAGCAAATACGACGAGGACCCAAAGCTGAGAGAAGAATTAGTGGCTCTGGAAAAAGAACTGATGGCATTTGAGGAGCTAGCTTGCCTGGGAGAACATATCCACGTTATAGCAAAGAAAAGCCATAGTTAGAGAAAATAGGATATTGGAGTTTGAGTCTAAGCTTGGATAGCAAAGGTAGGTTAAAGGAAGCTAAGTCGACTTTTTCAGAGGTTAGAGGTTTCAAAGAGTTTCAACTAGGGACAATAATGTTTGTCCTTGGGACAGGTCTTCTTGCAACAGTAATTTCGATCTATATGTATTACGTCAAAAAAATAACACTTCTACAGATGGGAATCATAGGCACTATTAGTAGTGCACTGGCTGCACTATTACAACTCTTCGTTGGTGGTCTGTCAGAAAGATTCGGGAAAAAACCGATACTGATTTTCTGTTTCATGCTTTTAGGAATACTAATTCCTTTTTTTGCCCTAGCATCAACAGCCACAGATTTCTTAATTCTTTTATCAATGCAATCAATAATTTCCACACTCGTCGAGCCGACTAGCAACGCTTTCCTCGGAGATATCGCTCCCCAAGATAAGCGAGCAAGAATTTTTTCTTTGTTTGGCTTTATAACTAACATTTTCTACGTTGTATCCCTATTCATGACGTTAATACTTAAGGTGCTTGATGTGTCATTTCTCTTCTTAATTTCTGGGTCGTTTGTCATCCTGGCAACCATTTTAATGTTAAGAATACAAGAAGAAAGAACTAGTCCCATGGTTAAAGGGGAAGCAGCAAATCCAGAAAAAACATCCCAAGACTTGAAAGCATCTCGAAGAAGAATAAACCAAGGTGTCCACAGGCTTAAGAGTGTTGCAAGAGACAAAAACTTGCTTGGGATCACACTAAATTTTGTATTCTTCAATTTGGCGTTAAGAATCTACCCTACTTATTTTCCGCTTTTAGTTGGCAGTCTTGGAGCAGAAAGTGCATGGATTGGGCCAATAGTAGCTATCTCGTGGCTAACCTTCGCAATAGCCCAGCCATATGGGGGGTCATTATCTGATCGCTTAAAGAAGAGAAAACCTGTTATATTATATGGCCTCTTATTCGCCACAATCACCAATCTAGTAATGAGTTTTTCGACGACACTGCTTTTGGTGATGATATTTTGGGGGCTTATAGGAATTGGAGATGGTATTTCGAGGCCGGTGAGATTGGCTTTGGTTGTTGATAATGTAAAGGAAAGAAGAGGATTAGCTTTTGGTACTATATGGGCACTCAGCACGTTGGTTGGCATTGTCATGCCATCGGCCTATGGTTATCTTGCTGAATTCGGAAAGTCTCTTGGAATAGGCTTTTCCTTGGCGTATTCTCTAGCTACAATCCTCTTACTTCTGTCAGCAATATCAATCGCAGTATTTGTCAAAGAAGAGGAGGAAAAGAAGACGATTGCCAAGTAAAAAAAGGAAAGATCCCATTAAAGTAACTAAGAGAGTGAAGTACCAAGTTGAAATCGCAGCTGGGAAGCCTCATGTTTTTACTTTTCAGTGGCACATCACTGATCTCTGCAACCTCAAGTGCACACATTGCTACACAGAAGATCAACTTATTCGGGATTTGCCAACAAAAGAAGCGCTTCAAACCGTAGACAACATCGCGTATGCGATGGAAGGCCTAAGGGTTTACGGTAGTGTTGGAATTACTGGAGGAGAACCCTTCGTAAGGAAAGATTTGTTTGAGATTCTTTCTAGGTTTAAGGAGAAACATCTTGAAGGTTACCCTTTTGGCATTAACATCATGACAAATGGAACTCTGCTCACCCAAGAACTCCTCACAAAACTTTTGGCTTATTCTCCACCAGTAAACTGGGTCCAAGTTAGCATTGATGGTGCGACTGAGGAGACGAACGATACAATTCGGGGGCAAGGCAATTTTGAAAGGGCGCTGAACGGAATTAGGCGGGTGAAATCCGAAACAAAACTCGGTGTGACCGCCAGTTTTACCGTTCATAAAGCAAATGTTCAAGAGGTACCGAAACTCATCGAATTGTGTATTGAACTTGATGTTGATGCCATACAGATAAGGCGCCTCGTACCCATAGGCCGAGGCACACAGTTTAGTGAGACTTTGCTAAGCCCAGAACAAACAAGACATCTAATAACCTTCCTATACAGGAAAGAAAGAGAGTTTGAAGAATGGGCAAAAAATGGGAAGAAAGCCCCTATTTTAATCGAGAACCGGGGTTTATTCCATTTGGCTGACCCCAAGGAAGCCGTCATTCGATATAGTTCTCCTGAAGAGGGGAAGAGACGGCTTGGGAATAGATGCGCCATAGGTTTTTCAACAATAACTATTCTTCCAGACGGCACTGTTCTTCCATGTCGTGTCCTTCCTATACCAATCGGCAACATACTGAAGCAGGATTTCATTAAAGACATATGGTATGGAAGTGAACTTCTATGGAACTTCAGAACGCGCGATAAACATATCAAGGGTAAATGTCAACGATGTACCTTTACTAAAAAATACAAAGACCTGTGTTGCGGTGGGTCAGCGTGCGTTTCCTGGGGATACTACGGCGATTATGAAATGCCTGATCCACAATGTTGGTACGAGCCTCCTTAAAAATTCTGACTCATCCTCAATTAAGGAGGGCGCTGACTGACAAATAGAGAACAAAAACTTAGAGGCAAAGGTGAAATCATTTTCTTTACAATCCACAAAGATGTTGGCATAGCCATTCCCAGAAAGATGGAAGTCAAAATAGAAAAGAGCAGCTCTAAAGGTTTTCTGTTAGAAAAAGACATTAGCGTTTATGGCGCCACTACTTCTACAGAATGGCTTGAGTCCATATACAACTCTTTAACGTTTGTTTCAACTCTGCTCGATACACCATTGAAGGGTCTTAAATTTGCCTTCAGAATAATGCCCTATGAAAGAAGATTAAAAAAACCGAAACAAAGTTTTGAATTGCGAGGAAAAAGTGCCTCATTTCCCTTTACAATGCTTTTGCTGTCAATTTTTCTTAATTTTAAGTTGCCTCCAGGAGTGTTTTTCTCTGGTTGTTTATGGGATGCAGAAGGATGGCTTGCGAGGACAGAACCTCAAATAGTTGAATCCAAGACACGATGTTTATCCGATATGAAGGCCTACCAAAACACTGATAGCGTTGAGTTTTTTGTTCCAAAATGGCATTTAAATGATCTCAAAAAGCCTCTGCAAACTAGAGTGTCAGGAGTCAGAATATGGGGAGTTCAAAACATTCTTCAATGCTTGAAATTGCTCAATCCTAAAATCTACAGAAGCCTTCAGTCGACTTACATTAAAAAATTTCTTGGCATAAATAGTCTTTACCTTTCAAGAAAAGCAGTTCGTGAACTTAATACGTCTAATAAAAAAGACGTAGTTATGTTGCTGGTTGATAATGAGCAGAAAGCATTAAAAAAAACACCTACGCCAGAAAACATTAAACATACATATGAGCAGGATGGATTAAGAATTTCTAAAGTGATCGATTGCAGATCTGGAACAAATGCATCATTTTTGGTGTATCTTGTTTCAAATGGTCAAATTCAATGGAAAGAAATGTTTATCGGACCTAATGTTTCTCTTCCAAGAAACCGTATTTCTTGAAGGCTTTGATTGTTGAAAGGATGTCTTTTTTAACTTCTGCTGGATCACCCTCGAACTCTTTTGTAATTCTGTCTAAAGCGTCATTAAAGTTAGCTTCTTCTTTGCAAAGCACGAGTATTCTTAGGGCTGTTTCGTTTAGAGTATAGATCTCTCCACTTTTGAGATTTACTGCAAAAGATTCGCTGTTTCCTTTCCTTATGAGTATATGGTTCTTCACCTTTGGCAAAAGCAACGTTTCTAACTCCTTGAAGCCTCTTGTTCCTATCATTTTTTACTATTTGAACTTTTCTAAAAAATAGGCAATTGATTCAACACTTATTAAGCTTTCATCCTTTAGTATAAAATCGCCATTAAGACATGGTGAACCTGCTCCTTCACCTGCTTGCTTAGTTATGCCCCATTCAACTTCTTTATAGCTTCTTTAATAATTGAGACAGAGTTTTCAAAGAGTACATTTGTTTCAGGTGTCAATTTTAGTTCTAAAATTCGTTCAACGCCATTTTTGCCAAGAATGACTGGCACACCAATTGAGACATCTGAAAATCCATATTCGCCTTGCAGGTATGTGGAAACACTCATCACCCTGTTTCTCCCTCTGAGAACGGCGTCAGCCATAATTGCGATGACGGCTGCCGGCGCATAGATTGTTGAACCCTTCAGCTTAATGACATCAGCACCTGAAGTCTTTGTCAGGTTTACTATTTTCTCAATCTTTTCCTTCGTAAGTAAGTCAGTTATCGGGATACCTGAAACAGATGCATAGTTTTCGAGAGGGACCATTGAGTCTCCGTGTTCACCGATGACTAAGGCGCGGATATCCTCGCGTGAAACATTCAATTCCATAGCAATGTAGGATCTAAAGCGCAGAGTATCGAGAATGTTGCCCATACCAAAAACACGATTTCTCTCAAAACCTGATTCCTTGTAGGATATGTACGTCATGATGTCAACTGGATTTGTCACAACCATGAGCTTGCAATCAGGAGCGTACCTCACAACTTCTTTCACAATGGATTTGACTATCCTCGCATTTTTGTACATAAGGTCAAATCTGGTCATTCCAGGTTTTCTCGCTTCGCCCGCCGTTATGATAACGATTTCTGCGCCTTTCATTTCGCCAAAGTCATTGGTTCCTTTGATTTTTCCATCGAACTCTATGGCGGGTGCAGCCTGCATCATATCTAGTGCCTCGCCGTGGGCCAAATTTTCCACGATATCGATTAGAACAACATCGCTGATTCTGAATCTTAAAATGTTGAAAGCCGCGGAACTCCCTACTTTTCCAGCGCCTATTACCGAGATCATAGTACTTAAGAAGTCATCCTATTTAATAAATAATTAACTGCTTACTTCCAGAGTTTAGGCTCAAATCGTAGGTTATAGTTCGTGTTGAAGTAGGCATTGGGATAGTCATCGCAAGATGTAGAATCTGAAAGATTTGTAGCTCCATGAATATTACTTTGATGCTTCTTCAAATCTTTTGTTTATTTCATTCCAATTGATAATGTTCCAAAAGGCTTCGATAAATTTGGCTCTTTCATTCTTATAGTCAATGTAGTATGCGTGCTCAAAAACGTCGAGAACCATAAGGATTCTAAACGTTGGGTAAACGTTGGTGTTGTGCTTCTCTATCTGCATTGTTATTGGTCTACGAGTCTGCCTGCAGAATGTTAGTGCTGCCCAACCTGAGCCTTCCACGCTAACAGCGGCTTGAGTGAACTCTTTTTTGAATCTGTCAAAGCTTCTAAACTCCTTTTCTATGGCATCGCCCAGAGCTCCACTTGGTTTTCCGCCTCCGCCTTTTCCAGCGGGTGCCAAATTGCCCCAGAACAACGAGTGCAGCAAATGTCCACCTATGTTCCATGACAGTTCCTTTAAGGCAGCTTTAACATCAATGTCAGTGCCTTCTTTTCGTGACTTATCGAGCCTTTCAAGTATTGCGTTTGCACCGTTAACGTATGCCTGATGATGCTTTGAATGGTGTATCCTTAATTGTTCTTCAGACATATATGGCGCCAAATCTTTGTATTCGTAGGACAGTTTTGGCAATGCGTAAAACTTGGTTGCTTCCATACAGCCCATCTCCTTTTAAGTTAACTTTAACTCAAATATAGAAGCATTTACGTTTTAAAAATGCTTGTTACTGTTAGGCAACAGTAACAATAGGATTATGCGATGACTGCCGCCAAATGACTCGGGCATTTTTCCACGAGCTGAAAAAAGCCCAACCTTATCTCTAGCGTCTGTTATTAATGTCCTCTCGAAAACTAACGCTCTGGCAGAAGAGGAGTGTTTAAGCTTGAAGAAGATAGGCGTGGTTACAAGCGGTGGTGACGCGCCCGGTATGAACGCAGCAATAAGAGCCATTGTTCGCATCGCCTCTACGAGAAATCTTCAGGTTGTGGGCTTCGAGAGAGGGTGGGAGGGCTTGATGAAAAATGAGTCTAGACCTTTGACGCCGCGTTCGGTGGGCGGGATTCTGCAGCTCGGAGGCACCGTACTTCACACACTAAGGTGTCCTGAATTCACGACGAAGAAGGGAATTAAAAAGGCGGCTCAGACGCTTTCAAGCAACCGTGTTGATGGACTTTTAGTCATCGGAGGCAACGGTTCCTTCAAGGGCGCACTTAACCTAAGCGGAGAAACTGACACTCTCTTAGTGGGTTTGCCTGCAACCATAGACAACGATGTTTACGGCACCGATGAAACCATTGGCTTTGACACCGCCGTAAACACGGCTGTTACCGAGATAGATAAAATCCGTGACACCGCGATTTCACATGAGAGAACCTTCATAATTGAGGTTATGGGACGCAGCAGAGGCTTCTTAGCTCTTACTGCAGGATTAACAGCAGGTGCCGAAATCATCATCGTACCAGAAATCAAATTAAAGAGAGAAAACATTTTTCAAACCTTGAAGGAAAACAGCCGAAAGGGCAAGAAATCAAGCATAATTGTTAAGGCTGAAGGAGCTGGAGATGCGAGTTTGCTTGCAAAGGAAATCGAAGGGCAAACTGGCTCAGAGGTGAGAATCAGCGTGTTAGGCTATGCTCAGAGGGGTGGGAGTCCCAGCGCCCGCAGCAGATTTTTAGCCAGTCTCTTCGGAAACAAAGCCGTCGAGTTGCTCTTACAGGAACAAGGTAACAGGATAGTTGGGTTGCAGAACGGGCAAATATCCACTATAAGTCTTGAAAAGTCCTGTAAATCCGAAAAACCTTTAGACCTAAATCTGCTGTTCCTCGCTAACATGTTGGCAACTTGAAAGAAAGACGTATAAACCCTTTATTGACTCCTTTTAAGTAAATGGGAGTGTGTGAAAAATTGTCGTCTGAAGACTGGCCTGAATGGTTTAGGAGACGCACGCGCCGACCCTTCTTCAGAGATTGGCTCTTCGGTGACATGGATGAGATAATGCGCGACATGGAAGAAATGATGCAAAAGGAATTCAAAGAATTCACTACACGCCTACCTAAAGACCTCGCTAGGGAACGACGTTTACCAGACGGTTCAACAGTTAAGGAGTGGGGCCCCTTTGTTTACGGGTACTCTATGACTATCGGACCAGATGGCAAACCGCAGATAAGGGAATTCGGTAACGTCAAGCCTTCGTTGAAGCCTGAAGTGCCCTTTGGCACTAGACGACCAAGTTTAGACGTCAAAGAGGAAAGGGAACCACTTGTTGATGTTATTAGCACAGACAATGAAGTGAAGGTTGTGGCAGAGCTTCCAGGCGTGGAGAAAAACGACATCAAGCTCCACGGAACCGAGAAGGCTCTGAGTATTTCTGTTGACACGCCTCAACGCAAGTACTACAAGGAAATTGACCTGCCAGCCTTGGTTAATCCGAAAACCGCGAGGTCGGTGTACAAGAACGGCGTCCTAGAGGTTACTTTGACGAAGGTTAGAGAAGAGAAGAAACCGAAGGGTGAACCTATAAAGATAGAATAACAGCATCCATTCTTTTTTTATGTTTGCTGGCGTAAATTGGTTATTTTTAGTGATTATTTGTTGCTTTTGCTGCTTTATTTTTGGATAGTTTTGTTCTTTCGATGTGGAATTTTTGTGCGGGCAACCCCTGAAACCTCCCTTCTGAAATGCATGATATAAGCAATTAGATTCCAGACGAGAATTCCCTACCCATTCAATCTTCGAGAAGATCTACTTCGCGAGTTTAGCGAGCTCTCTGATAACTACCGTTCATGATCCTGGCTCATGGGTCTTAGAATCGTAATAATATTGGGACAGTGCTCTAACACTCCGCAGCCTATACGAAAAGGTTTATAGAACAACTAATGGCGATATCCCCCGCAAACTCCCCTCTTTTTTTCTGTGTTTCAACAAGTATGCTCCAAATGTTAGGCGAAGCAAAAGAATTTACCTAAGACCTTTAGCAAGGATAACTTGCCCTACGTTCAGAATTGGTCGAATGACTCTGAGATTAGAAAACTAACTGGTAGGTTGAGCCAATGAATTCTGCAGACGCTGAAGAATTCTTGCGGCACAGAGGCGGTTCAGTGAGGCTTTCGTCCCAAGCGGGCGCTATTTTGGTTAGATAGAAATTCTATCCACAGCCAATCAATATATATCAGCATAGATCGAGTGCGGGAACCAAGATAATCGGAAATACTATTTATGCGCAATGAGCATGAAGAGTGAGAGGACAGATAGATGTGGCCGCTCGAATCTTTGAGGCTTTTTATCTGTGAAACCCCACTTATAAACTTGATAATTTCAGTAGTTGAAGTCTATCCCAAGGCGCGCGGAGTTGTTTAGCTGATGGCTTGGAGTTATCTCAAAGAACTAATTGAAGAAGTAGGACCAAGAAGGGCGGGCACTGAAGGAGAAGTCAGAGCAAGAGAATGGATTCTTCGCAAATGCAAGGAGTTAGGCTTGAAAACAGAAATCCACAATTTTTCTTTTATAAAAACTGATTACTATAGAGTCCTTCGAAACTACGCATTCCTTATTATTCTTTATGCCCTTTTGTTGCTTAGCCGTGACATTCCTCCCGCCTTCATTTTTTCCGTTATTGCTCTTTACATTTTCTTCGAGTCCAGAATCTATAGCAAAGTCGAGCTGTGTCTCGCGAAAGCTGAGTCCGCAAACATTATGGGATCGTTTAATGAACAACCTAGTGTAATCATTGCAAACCAGAAGAAACCCGTGATCTTAATTGCTGCGCATTATGATACTGCGAGAACGATGTCCAAAGCCCTTCAAAACTTCTTGAAGATTGATCGCTTCCTGTTTCCGTTCACTTTCCTTGTTTCTCTTACTTTTCTGGGCATCGTAGTTATTAGAGCAGCTGTCTCGGGGCTAGTTTGGATTAACATATTCTCTCTTGAAAGCCTTGCTTGGCTTGAGATGTTATGGAAAAGCACACTCTGGGGTTCCTTTGTTGTTGTGTGTGCTCCCTACGTCATCCTCAATTTGGCTGTCACCACCTATTCTTTTACCACACGGAAATCGAGACCTGATTCTATTGGAGCGGATGACAATGCATCTGGTGTTGCTGCAACTTTGGCAATAATGAAGAATTTACAAAAAGAACCCACAGGCAAATTGGAAC
>Ga0315310_10001767_pt1 | contig 13636 bp, 14 predicted proteins | sample TDP5_MG_FD_203630 | JGI IMG/M metagenome (GOLD analysis project Ga0315310, IMG submission 203630) | Freshwater sediment microbial communities from Lake Towuti, South Sulawesi, Indonesia - TDP5 | ecosystem: Environmental > Aquatic > Freshwater > Lake > Sediment | place: Indonesia: South Sulawesi... | reverse complement strand
CGACCATCATAGCTCCAAGAGATATACCTACAGCCTCATAATCGTACAGCAGAAGAACCCATCCCCCAACTGCTGCTCCGAGAGCTGAACCGATAGAAGCGGTTGCCGAGCTAATCGACATCATTGTGCCACGGAACTCTGGAACTTGCTCAAGAGTCAAGCTAGTAGATGCCGTAAACATCATACTTGTGAACAAACTTCCAAGGCATTTCACAGCCACAGACAACCATAGAATGGGCAAGTTAGCGTAGGAGATTATGAAAATGCCAGCGAAGAAGGCAGTTAAGACCGTTAAGGGTTTCATCCCAAACCTTTTGACGAATCGACCACTAGCCAAGCTACCTAGAGTATAACATAAGGCTGAAGCTATGATGAAAATGGACGCCAAAACTGTAGATACCAGAAATCGTTGCCTGTAAAACGATGAGCTGTAGATCAGGACAGCTTGAAAGGCGCCCGAGGCAAGAGCAGAACCAACCAAACAAGCGACAGCAGATGTGTTTGAGAAGACATTCTTGAAACCCTCAAGAGAGTTCCATGTTGCTGATTGGTGACTCGATGTGTATGGCAGACCTTTGACAGCCAACAAGAGACCTAGGAGAGAGATGGGCAACACGAACCCAAGGAAAGCCAAACGCCAGCCTCCTAGGTCTGCAATGAAGCCGATGACTGGCGCTCCAATAAAGTATGATAAAGCTGCGCCAGCAGAGATCCATCCAATTGCGCTTGGTCGCTTTTCGAGAGGGAAGTAATCTGCAACTAGTGTGAATGACATTGGTGAGACCATGGCCATCCCTAGGCCTGATATTGAATAAGCTAAGAGCATTGTGTTGAAGTTCGGAGCAAGGAAACAACCTAGAGCTGAGATGCTGAAGAACAGAAGTCCCAACGTTAGTAACGATTTAGGTTTGAACCGAACGCTCAGAGCTCCCACTAAAAGAGCCGAGATGACTGCAAGACTTGAGGAAAGAGTTATGACCTGTCCCATAATGCCTACGGGACATCCGAATGTGAGGGCAATGTCTATTAGAAGGAGTTCTGCTAGAATCCCTGGAGGCATTGTCACGAAGTTAGAAATGACTAGTGAGGGCAGAACAAGCCTTCCAAGTGAATGCTTTTCATCGTTGAGTCGTGAAATATCGCTCATATTCTATACTATCTATATGTTAATTGCATATTAGTTTACCAGACTGATAAAGATATGCTTGCGTACTATCCTCCACTGGAAAGTAACGATAATTGACGTTCAACGCTTCTTAGGCATTAAAACATCAAAAAACACAATGATCTCATAACTGTTGAAAAGGCGACACTTGGCGAAGCAAGTGACGAGTTACGGTTGCGGGGAGGCTTAAAGAGGCCTATAAGTTGGTTGAAGTCTGCTTTGAATAAGTTTCTGAAATGGGAGGAAAGGAGGGCCTTCAGGGGACGCATGTGATCCGAAGGTAGTCTTTTCGTCCTAGCAGTAATGTTTCATGTTGAGTTGATTACTCTAGTCAGATTCCCACTTCTTCCCTTCTCGGCCTTGGTTTTCTGGCTTTGTTCAAGAATGTCAATATTTTTTCTGATATGTTGAACTGTACCTCTAGGTTTATCGGCGGTTCCTAACACAATCTTCTGATGCTCTCACCATAGGTATGGAGTCTAGAGCGGTTTTTCGAAATCTCTCAGCGCTAAATTGACCGCTTGCCTCAATGCGAAACCTTCTACCTGAACGTAACTTTCCCGTTCATATCTTTAGCTAGTTCTGTCAAGAGTTCTTTCTGCCGTTTAGTCAGGTTAGTTGGTGTCTGAACATTGACTCTAACAAACTGATCTCCACGACCCCATCCCTGAAGATGCGGTATACCCTTGTTTTTCAACCTAAACATTGTACCCGTTTGTGTGCCTTCAGGAATCCTTAGCTTTGCTTTGCCATCAAGGGTTGGCACATCAATCTCTGTGCCTAGGGCTGCTTGAGGCAGGCTTATGTAGGCATCACATGCGATATCGTCTCCATCTCTCTTGAAGATGGCATGCGGCTCAACTTGAACGACGACGTATAAGTCTCCTTTTGGACCGCCTCTACTTCCGGGTTCACCTTCACCGTTTAATCTCAGCATGTAACCAGAGTCAACTCCGGTCGGAATTCTGAGTTTAATCCTCTTTCTGCCTTGCGTGTATCCTGTTCCTCCGCAGTTTTTACATAAGCTTTCAGGCGGTATTCCTCTTCCACGGCACACGGGACACGTTCTGGTCTCCGTGTAAAACATGAACCCCATCTTTCTTGTCTGTCTTATCTCGCCCATTCCGTTACAATTTGAGCATTTCTTGTTTACGAATGATGGGCTGACCCCGCTACCATGACATACTTTGCACGTTTCAGAGCTGGGAATCTCTATCTCCTTGTTTGTACCGAATGCAGCTTCCTGAAGGCTTACTTCTAGATCGTATCTTAGATCTGAGCCTTTTTGGGGACCGTACCTCCTCCGTTCTCGACCTCCAAAAAACATGTCAAAAATGTCTTCAAAACCAAATCCTGATCCCAGATCTCTGAAGATGCTGCCAAAATCCGCTCCTCGGAATATGTCGTCCCATGTATATCTCTGGTCTATTCCAGCGTGGCCATATTGGTCATACTGCGAACGTTTCTCGTCATCAGAAAGAACGGCATAGGCTTCTGATATTTCTTTGAACTTGTCCTCAGCTTCAGGAGATTTATTTCTGTCAGGGTGATACTTTAGAGCCAGTTCTCGGTATGCTTTCTTGATGTCCTCTTTTGATGCATTTCGAGAGACACCTAAGACATCATAGTAGTCTCTTTTTTCAGTCATTCATAATCAGCCGTCAAGACCTATCTGGCTTTTTCTCTTTCACTTCCTCGTAATCCGCGTCGACAACCTTCTCCTTTGGGCCTTTTTCTTCTTCCTTCTTACCTTCTGCTGCTTGTCTCTGGGCGGCCTGCTGATAGACGGCGGCTCCAATCTCCTGCAGGGTCTTTGCTAATTCCTCGTTCTTGGCCTTAATCTTGTCTACATCCTTACCGGCTAGAGCATTCCTCAACTCAGCAACAACCTTATCGATTCTTTCTATCTGCTCTTTGCCAATCTTGTCTCCCAAGTCGCTCTTAGTCTTCTCAGCGGTATATATTAAGGAATCAGCAGTGTTCCGAATCTCAGCTTCCTCTCTACGTTTTCTGTCCTGTTCTGCAAATTGTTCAGCCTCGTGAATCATGCGTTCCTTCTGCTCCGAAGGCAGCTTCGTGGAAGCGGTGATCGTTATCTTCTGCTCTTTTCCCGTAGCAAGATCCTTTGCAGAAACATTCAATATTCCCTCAGCGTTAATGTCAAAAGTAACCTCGATCTGGGGGACACCTCTAGGCGCCGGAGGAATACCCATCAAGTTGAACATACCTAGAGAGAGGTTGTCGGCAGCCATGCCCCTCTCACCTTGTAGAACATTGATGGTCACTGCTGTTTGGAAGTCAGCCGCAGTTGAGAAAATCTGATTTCTCTTCGTTGGGATAGTTGTGTTTCTCTCGATTATCTTGGTGAATATTCCTCCTAAGGTCTCTACGCCTAAGGACAGAGGCGTCACGTCTAGGAGCAGAAGATCCCTCACCTCTCCCGCCAATACGCCTCCTTGAATTGCTGCACCGACAGCAACGCATTCCATGGGGTCAACGCCTCGTTCCGCAGGCTTACCCATAATGTCCTCTACGGACTTCCTCACAAGGGGCATCCTAGTTTGGCCGCCGATGAGGACAATCCTATCTATGCCCTTCGGCTCAAGCTTCGAATCTGACAGAGTTCGCATTATCGGATCTCTAATCTTTTCAACTATTGGCAGAGTCAGTTGTTCGAGCTTCGCTCTGTTCAGCGTGCTATGCAGATGTTTCGGTCCACTTTTGTCCGAGGCGACAAAGGGAAGATCGATCTCCGTGGTCGTTAGCGTGGAAAGCTCTATCTTCGCCCTCTCAGCAGCTTCCTTTAGTCTTCGCATAGCCATCTTGTCGCCGCTGAGGTCGATGCCTGTCTGGTCACGAAACTCTTTGAGGAGGTGTTGGACAACCTCATTGTCTAGGTCAGTTCCTCCGAGTTGTGTGTCACCGCTCGTGGCCAGCACCTCGAAGACTCCGCCGCCGAAGTCCATTATAGTAGTGTCGTTCGTTCCTCCCCCGAAGCTGAAAACCATAATCTTCATTTCTTTCTCGAGCTTATCGAGGCCGTACGCTAGGGACGCAGCTGTTGGCTCGTTTATGATCCTGGCGATCTCGAACCCCGCGATCTCACCTGCGTCCTTTGTGGCCTGCCTCTGATTATCGTTAAAATGAGCCGGAACCGTTATCACACACTTACTAATTTTTTCTCCGAGGAAAGTCTCAGCATCCCGTTTAATCTTCTGAAGAATGAAAGCCGAAATCTGCTGAGGAGTATACTCCTTACCGTATATGTTTACCTTGTAGTCTGTCCCCATCTTCCTCTTAATTTCGAATATCGTTCCCTCGGGATTCACAACCGCCTGTCTCATCGCTGGTTCTCCGACTAGGAGCTGGCCATCCTTTGTAAAAGCAACTACAGAGGGGAACATTTTCCCTGCTATGGTAGGTCCCTCAGCACTGGGAATTGTGACAGGCCTCCCAGCTTCCAGGATGGCAGCCGCAGAATTCGTAGTTCCCAGGTCTATCCCCAGAATCCTTTCTCTCTTCTTGGTCTCACTCATTTCTATTCGCCCCCTTCATATTTACAGGCAATCTTCACAATACTCGGTCTAATAACTTTGCCCTTGAACATGAAACCTTTTCTAACTTCTTCAATAACTATTCCTTCATCATAATTCTTTGTGGGCACCTTAGCCAGAATCTCATGAACGTTTGGGTCAAAAGGCTTTCCGTAGGCCTCAATTTTCACAAATCCTTCCTGTTCCAAAATCGTGTATAACTTTTTGCGGGTCATCTCAACTCCTTCCAAGAGCGCATTCGCATTCACTGTCGTTCTACCTGTCTCAATGGCTCTCTCAAGATCGTCTATAACATTGAGAAGGTTCACGATTAACTTTTCGTTGCTTCGTTGAGTCACCTCTTGAAATTCTCTCTCTACGCGCTTTCTGTAGTTCTCAAAGTCCGCTTGCAGGTATTTCAGTCTATCCAGGTATTCCCTGGACTTCGCTTGCTCCGCATTTAATTCCTCTTTAAGTCTTTTCAATTCCTCAGAGACCTTCGTCCGCCGGGAAGGTTTTTCCATTGAATCACCCTTATGGATTATTGCAGATTTTGGAGTCTTATTTAAGTTTTTTCGGTTGCTATGAAAGACCGGGTAGACCGATCACTCCGAAGAAGCCTGTAAGACAGTTGAAGTCAGCTTTGAATATGTCACAGAAATGGACGGGATGAAGATCTTCAGGAAATGTGGTCTTTTTATATCCCAAAATTAGGTCTTAAGGTTGAAAAGATATCCACCTTCGGATTCGGCACCTCTCTAAAAATATTATTACTGCGGCTTATAAAGGAAGGAAAAAGATGGTGGGTATGAAAGTGTTAATCTGTGAGTCTTTTTAGCTTTAGCCTTTCGAGGTGTTTGTCAAAGGAATAAATTTCAGTGAGTCCATGTTTTTGCATGGTTATGGAGGCTTGGGCATCGTTGACCCCCACCTTAGATGCCAACGCCACTTCTGATGCCAGCAGATATTCTTCAGGCGTTACGGTTACAACCTTGAGGTTTGGCTTTAAGAGAAGGTCCCTAATGAAGTTGGCATGCATGCATGCAGACGGCTTAATAACCTACGAGGGCACATTGAAAGAGGCCTTCAAAGCTGGAGCAGACGGCAAAAAGATCCTTGAGAGAACTACACCTTTCCAAGCGACCTTTGAAGAATACACCATGAAGTTAATTTGGGACGCTGGCACAGGATCAAAGATAACTATCACCTTAACCGGCGTAATTTTCCCAGAACCAAGTGTAGCCTCACCGAAGAATGCACCTGCCTTTATCACAACCAAGTTCAGAGCAAAGACGGCTACAATTGCGATCTCATAGGAGAATTGAGAATGCCTAAAATCACGAAGGACATGATCCTAGAAGGGTACAATTTCAAGATTGAGGTTCCTACGCCAGAATATGGAGAAGGCGTCACTTTCACAGTCGCGTCTCCATCAGCCTCAGATGTTTCAGAAGCCAAGGCTTTGAGAATGAGACTAAGCGAAGTCAAAGGCGAAGTGGATCCATCACAGATTGATCTAAGTAAGGCTTTGGTTGCTGAAGAATCTACCAGGCGTTTCTTGATCGCTAAGGCTTTAACTCGAGGCATGGGTGAAGAATGGAAGCCTGAAGATGTTGAGAAGGTTAAGCCTCCTGTTCTGAAACGGCTTTGGGAAGTAGTTGATACGTTAACGGGCTTTAGCAGCGAAGCCCAGGAGGAAGCGAAAAATTTTCAGAAAGCCCAGACGGGCAGGAGCTAATTATCCTTGACTCACTTGGGTATAAACTTGCGTATAAACAGCGGGATCTCACGCCGCTTCAACGTCTCTTTTTGCTTTACGGTTATGCCTACTATAATTCACAGGCTGGCGAGGAGAAGAAGGAAACGAGATCTCTTGATGAACTAGTTACCCTGTTGCCGAGAGAATGAAGATGGAAGTCCACGTTGAGATAATTGGGATCGAAAGACTAACTGCACGGATCGATAAGGCAGTGAATTCTCTTGATCCCAAAATTAATGAAGGACTGCGAATAGTGGGGGAAAATATTGTTAATGATGCTCGAATGATTGCTCCCGTAAAAACTGGAAGACTTCGAGATTCTATAGGCGCTATAGTATATGGCAATATCTTAGAGGTTCATGCTGGCGCTGAATATGCTGCCTATGTGGAGTACGGCACAAGCCTAATGACGCCTAGACCTTTTCTTAGGCCGGCTTTTGAAATGAATCGAGCTGATCTTATCGCGGTTCTGAAGGGCGAATTAAGGGAGGCTTTCATGTGAGCGAAGAAGTTTTAACAGCCAGAATCACGGCGGATGTTTCTGAAGCCATAGAAGGCTTTAGACAGGTTGACAACGAAGCGAAAAGGCTCAAGGTTTCCACTATGGATCTTGTCAGAGGCTTCAGCGGATTAGTGACAAGCAGTTATTCACTTTACCGAGCCTATGATATGATTGCAAGAGTCCAAGCGGACACTAATGCGACGCAAGAAGACATTACAAAAGCCTATTTACACGCTGCAGCCTTAGCTATTCCAGGTGTTATTTCAGCAGTCGACAGCATGATGCGAATTTACACGATGCTTCAAGGATCTATCGGAGCTGCAACAATTGCACAGTGGCTTTACAATAAAGCCTTAGCCGTTACTCATGCTCTTTCTGGTCCTGCAGGCTGGGCGATTTTGGGCATAGCAGCAGCAGTTACAGCCGGCGCCCTCGCATGGATGGCCATGAATGAACAGCAGAAACAATATAATTTAACCTTAGAGCAAACAGCAAGAGACTTTCGGGACCTAAAAGGCGAATTGGCTACGATGTCGCCGATTGAGAGGCTTCAAAGAGAATATCAAATCGTCAAAGAATACTACGGCTACACTGTTTCCATTGGCAGCGTTAACGTCTCAGGGGCAAGCCTCGGATCTCCTCTTGACCGTGAAAGAAGCGCCGAAGACATAGCCAAACAAATAGGTAAACGAGTTGCCTTACGAGGTGCTCCTGGAAGATGACCACAAAATTAGATACCTTCACTTTTCCAATTGAGCCGGAGATCCGTTTTGAAAGAGAGCATAATGTAGCCCGAAAGGAAGTCTTGAAAAAGTTTGGAACCACGAAAGAATGGATGGGAGCAAGTAGCCTCAGGATTAGCCTAAACGGAAGATTAAGCGGAGGAAACTGTTATACTGACCGAGATAGCCTTCTAAATCTCTTCGCCACAAAGAATTCAACTGTCAATTTTTACAGTGATACGATAGGCTTCGGTTCTGCAGGTTCCCCAAAGACTGTCTGGCTTGTTAGCTGCGTCTTCACTCATCCTCGGGGAGCCAAAAATATCGTAGATTACACAATTGCGGTCGAGGTGAATGATTAGTGTCCTACAAACTTATGACTTATGATCCAATCGATACCGTATGGGAAGATGACAGCTTTGCCTCCGGCTGGGTGGCAAATTACTGTAGCCTAACCAGAGATGGGGATATAGCGAAACTCAAGCTTGACGTTGGTTATGCAGGTGGATGGATCCAAAAAGACGGGTTAAACATCAATGCTTTGACATACAGATATTGCGTTGTCTGCCTAAAAGGAACAGACAGATTCTTCGTTGAGGTTTATGATGGATCATGGAAATCGGTCACTTCAGGCCATGAAATAGCGCCTTTAGAATACGAGGTTAAGATTTATGATCTTTCAGGGATCACAACCGGCACCATAACCAATATTCGCCTTGGCGTAGGTGACGCAGTAAACAAAGAAGCCTATTACGATTTTCTCACATTTTGTAGTGTTCAACCCTTATTCTGTGCTGATAAGGTTCTGAGCCTTTTCGTAAAGCAACGCGAGACTGATGTTGATGATTTTGAGATAACTGGAACTGATGACATCGGTTCTGGCTTAACGATTGGGCGTCATCTAAGAATCTTCCTAAAAGGTAGCGTAGGCGAATTAAGAAAGGTTTTTGCAGGTGTAATCGAAGAATCTACGCCAGACGATGCTGCTGGAAGGGTTCTACGCATAACTGGGAGATGCTTCGGACAAAAGCTGCTTCTCCGAACGAAAAGTAAGACTTTCAATGTCCGTGAAGTCAGTTTAGCCGTTAAAGACTTCATAGCAGACTTAACTGAAATCACAACGTTCCAAGTTGAGACTCCTAGCCCAACAGTGAACATAACCAAAGACTTTCCCTATGAATACATAATTGATGGGCTAAGGGACCTTGCGAAGCAGGCTGGAAGCGACTGGGAAGTCAAACTTGGCATGGGGCATGACCTCCGCTTCCGCAGCAGAGCCTCAGCAAATGTCCCTTTGCTTCCCTTCTCGATAACTGAGGCAGACGGTCACATTTTGAGAAACGTGAGAAAAGAGACTGACGGGTATAGAGCCTACAACAAGGTTACTGTCTTAGGCGGAGAAATGAGCAACATCGATAATGATCAAGACAAATACACAGATGAGGGCGATAAGGTAACATGGAATTGGCAAGTTTTCGGTGAAGGTGCTGGAAGCTATCTTTATGAGGATTATAATCATGTCGCCATGGGAAAAGTTTCCATGAAGTCAGTTTTCACCTATTACAGCACTTCGATAACGACGGAGTTTGATTTGGGTTCGGGAGGTATAGACTTAACGCTTTTCAAGTACATGAGGTTCATGCACATGGCTGAAAGCGGTATTTCAAAGTCTCCGCCAGAAACAAACTTTTATTTCAGAGTAAGGTTGAGAGACACGGCTTTCAGGAATGCGACTAAAACTTATCTCGGCACTAATATTCAACCGCCTCAAGAATTTGCGGAAGTCGTGCTAGCATTCTCTGATTTCACATGTGACTCAGGATTTGATTGGCAGCATGTTCGTTGGGTTCAATTCCAAGGAATTACCGATCGAAGCACTCCAGGAGAAGGAATTGGTGGCTATTACTCGCTTGATAAAGTTTTCTTCTGGACACCGAATATTACCAAAACGTCTACGACCACTAATGACTTCCGGCATACGCGAGAATATATCCATAGAGACGAAAAACTCGTTGATCCTGGTTTTATTCAGGAGGTCGCGAATGCTCTCTTAAATGTCTTGAAGGATAAAGAGAACCGTTTTAGGCTACCTCTTGTAGGCATCCCTGCGGTTCAAGTTGGACATAAGGTAACAGTGAACAGCCCAACATGGAGTTTGATCGGCACCTACTACATTGTTGAGGCTGAACACCAAATAACTCGCAGCGGATACATCACAGAAATGATTCTTGAAAGCCCAAAGCTCTACCTGGAAACCTTGCTGGCTCAGGTAATCGAACGCAAGATAAGGCTGATTGAAAGGGGGAAGATTAGTTGAAAAAACGGTCTAGGCTTGAAATGTACTTCGATATTTTGAAGACCGTCAAAAGGGGAGTTCGCAAGCCTACGAGGATCATGTACAGGACGAACCTTTCATGGATACCCTTAATGAAAATCCTCGATTCCTTCGTCTCAGAAGGTCTACTCATAACTTCGACAAAGAAAACTCACCGTTTCTACGAATTAACCGAGAAGGGAGAGACCGTCGTTCAGAATCTGTCGAGAGCATTAGAATGGGAAAGGAGGATCCAAATTGAATAAGCAGATTTTGAAGCAGATTCAGGGTGTAAACGTAGGCGACCTCATCAGGGTTGAATGGTTCGACGCCTCGATTGGGAAGAGCCTTGCCGGCGGCGGAGCCATTGATGTCCCTGTGAAAAGCTGGGGCATCTATCTCGGCATTCTCGGAGAGAAGAACAAGCATATAATCCTCGCTCAGAACAACTTCAAGTACACAAATGGTCTCTTCGATATTGATTATACGGCCATCCCTCTAAGTTGGGCTTTAACGGTTAAAGTTGTCAATCCAAGGGATGTTTCTGAAGAAGAAGCGAAAATGCTGTTAAACTCGTTTCTCGCAGGTCGATGTCGAACATTGAAAAGGAGGGTTGTAAATCATGAGAGACTTCATTAAAAAGGCGTTGACTAAAACTGTTGCAGTTAAGGGTTCACGTGGCAGAACAGAATACGTAGAGAGTCCGCCGAATCAAAAACTTGTATTGGGCATATACTTCGCCATTGCAGGCTTAATGGGATTAATTGCTCTGCAAATTGCCCATCTCGCCGTGTTAAAGCAGTGGAACAGCGAAATCTTTGCAGCGATTACGGGGTTGATTGGAACCATTTTGGGAGTTGTGTTTGGACAGAAGGCTGGTTGAGTGATTTATGCCTAAAGGTAAGCCGTGGACGAGAGAAGATGAAAAAGCTTTACGGGAAATGGTTGAGCAGGGAGCATCGATCGAAGCAATTGCAGAAGCCTTTGACCGTGAACCTGATGCCATACGTATGAAGGTTAAAAGGTTAGACTTGAAAGTTGTTGTTCAGAGAAATGGCAGTTATCGAACAACAACTTCTGGGCTCTTGCCAAGCGATATTTTGACTCATGAACAGGCTCTCCGAATCCTCGCTGGAGCTATTGAAAAAGCATCTGAGCCAGGCTTAGATAAGGTGGAGATTATGCGGTTGAAGGTTTTGGTTGATGCTGCCAAAACCTATGATTCTGTCCTCGAGAAGTTTGAAAAGTGGGTTGAGATTGAGAATCGACTTTTGGAATTGGATAAAAAGATTCAGGAGTTACAGAAAGCCCAGAAGGTTCAATCCTGATTACCGGGAAAGGCAGCTTGACGTTCTGGAATCCAGAATGAGCGAGATCTGGGCCAAGGCTGAAAAAGAACGTATGGCACTTAGCCATGACCCTATCACCTTTTTTGAGCAGGTCGTAGGATTCAAACCAACAGCCTATCAAAAGGATCTTGCAGAGAAATTTGTCAATAACCAGTTCGTATCCATGTGCTGGAATAGGCAAAGTGGAAAAAGCTACATTGCCTCAGGTTTACTGCTTAATTACGCCTTAACGAACCCCGGCTCATATATCGGCATTGTAGCTCCAAGTTGGCGCCAATCAAAACTCGTGATCCGCCGAATCAGATGGTTCCTCCAGAAGCTACCTAACGAATACTGCCCCAGACCCGCCCGCACAGTGCTTTACCTGTACAACGGAAGCATCATCGAAGCCTTCCCCTGCTCGCCAGATACTATCCGTGGGCCTTCACTGAACGTAATTTTCTGGGATGAAGCGAACTTCACACCTAACGATGTCGAAATGTATGACGCTATCCTATTTACAATTTCAACCACAAAGGGCAAAGTTTTAATCAGTAGCACTCCATGGAACACGGATTCTCTATTCTACAAGATCTTCCACAGCGAAGAGTTTAGCGATTTTGCCAGAAGCCACGTAACTTGGCGTGAATCTATGGAGCCTAATGGTCCTTTAGATCAAGTTACTTTGGAGAAAATACGGAAACAGTTTGAACATGATCCCTGGCGTTGGAAGAGAGAGATGGAAGCAGAGTGGGCAGAGGATGAAAACGCTTGGTTATCTCAAAGCCTCATCACGAAATGCATCGCTACATTGAAGACTTTAGGTGAAGAGTTGGAACTGTGGGATTTTGAGGATATGCATAAAGGAGCTAATCTTTTCGCTGGCTTAGATTTAGGTCGTTTGCAGGATTACAGCGTCCTCGTGGTTATTGAGGAGGTCCAAGGTAAGTTTCTTTTACGGCATGTTAAAATTTTTGATTTAGGCATAAGTTACGCCTCTGTGATTGGTTACGTGAAGACTCTGCAGGATCGTTGGGGAGGCTTCAGGAAGATTCGGGTTGACTCAACGAACCAAGATTATGTTGTTGAAGACATGACGAATAGCGGTGTCGACAATGTTGAGGGCGTCCGATTTACGTTACCAAGAAAGCAAGAGATGGCTACTCTACTGAAGCAACGAATGGTTAACAGCCAATTCTGGTATCCATACTTCACTTGGGAAAGACCATACAGAAGCGAATTTGTCACAGAGTTAAATGTGGAGAGATTCGAGCTTCGCAAAGATGGCTCCATAGCCCTAAATCATCCCCAGGGCACACATGACGACGTATTCTGGGCGTGTTGCCTCGCTTTATTCGCAACTGTGGAAATGGCGCCTGAACCGATATTGGAGATCATTAGGGGTTGAAGATGACGAGAAGGCAAGAGTATTTTCAGATTATCCGTCAAATTCGCACTTATGATAAGACTACTGGGAACTTTGTGATTAACATCGCCTATGAGACTGCTACGCCTAAGCCTACGCGCCGAGTTGTGGCCATTGCTGAAGGCTTCGGTTTAGGTTTAGACCAATGGGAGAAATTCGTTGTTTTTGAGAATGTGGAGCTCAAGATAGGCCCCTCAGACATCGTTTACATTACTGGAGACAGTGGGTCAGGTAAAAGCGTCTTGCTTAAAGCGTTGGAGAAAGATATCAAAGAGGACCTGAAGCTATCATCGATAAACATCTCAGAGATTCAGCCTGAACTTGGTAAGCCTCTTATCGAAACAGTCGGCGAAACTTTAGAAGAGAGCCTTGAGCTATTGAGTAAGGTTGGGCTTAACGATGCTTTTCTATTTCTGAGATTCTATGAGCAGCTCAGCGATGGACAAAAATACCGTTACAGGATTGCTAAGATGATTGAGTCTAAGGCACAATTCTGGATTATGGATGAGTTCGCAGCAACGCTTGACAGGGACACGGCTAAGATCATAGCCTATAACCTTCAGAAACTCGCACGTCAACAGAAAAAAGCGGTTATAGCTGCCACAACCCATAAGGATCTCTTCGAGGATCTCCATCCCTCAGTTCACATTCATAAACGGTTTGGGAAAGAGATAACGATTAATTATTATTCAAATGAACCATCTAAAGAATGCGGTCTTGTCAAAGAAATGCGTATAGAAGAGGGTACAACCGAAGACTGGCGGAAACTTGCTGATTTCCATTATCGTAGCCACAAGATAGTTGCTCCTCGAAAAATCTTCTGTCTCAAACGTGGAGAAGAATTGTGCGGAATAGTCGTTTATTGTTATCCTCCGGCTGCATGTTTC
>Ga0315310_10001766_pt1 | contig 13639 bp, 12 predicted proteins | sample TDP5_MG_FD_203630 | JGI IMG/M metagenome (GOLD analysis project Ga0315310, IMG submission 203630) | Freshwater sediment microbial communities from Lake Towuti, South Sulawesi, Indonesia - TDP5 | ecosystem: Environmental > Aquatic > Freshwater > Lake > Sediment | place: Indonesia: South Sulawesi... | reverse complement strand
AATTGGAAACATTTTGCTTGAAGTTACAGAGGAAAATATTCTAACGAAGATTCAAGAGCTTAACCAAATTATTAAACAAGAAAAAGACCCGGTTCGCCTCCAACATCTTGGAGAAGTACTCTCAACATGGCTTGAAGCTCTAGAGAAAGTAAAGCGAATTCAAAAAACCTAGGTTTTTTCTTCATACTTTTCTGAAAGCAACGTCCTTATTTTGTTGGCAATTTTCTCCCCGATACCTTGAACCTCTTCAAGTTCTTCTTTAGAAGCGGTGAAAACTTTTTCCGCTGTTCTGAAGTGTTTGAGAAGCCTCTTCGCTAAGGTTCGATTAATGTTAGGTAGCCCAGCAATAAGGTACTCTTGCTGTTCCTTTATTGCAAGAGGTTTTTTCTCACCTCGAATTGGAATTCTAACCTCTCTCTGAGCTTGTTCTCTCCGGGCGAGTGTTAAAAGCATTAGAGCTGAATCTCTAGGATTTTTAGTCCATATTATTGGGATGCCAAAATCAACTAAGATGCTTGAAATTGCTCCTCGAAATGCCTCCGGAGAAATATTTCTCGCTAAATATGGTTCTTCTCCTTCTATTAGAAGCAGAGGTAGTTTGTAGGTTGTCTTTAAGTCCTTTAATTGTTGAAACAGTCTTCTGTCAATGATAGAAGCCACAAAATCATCAACTGTCTTTCTCTCTATGGCAACACGATCAGAAAGTATGTAGTCGCCAATAGCTAAAGTAACTAATTTTGTATTAACACCAATTCTCACCAATTCTTTGATAACTTGAGAAGGTCCCTCTCTTGAATCGGCATAAACAATTAAGGAGATCGTAGGCTCGATTTTCCTTTCTCCAATTGGCGTGATGAATGTCTCTAACTTTGGCTGTTTACGTTCCTCCCGTATCTTTCCAGAGGCTTCTTGCATTTCCGTCAAAACCTCACGCATTTTCCGCTCGCGAGCCTTGGCTATGTAATAGTATGCCTCATCCTTCGTTTCTCTTGCTACTAGAATTACAATTTTTCCTGGCCGACAGCGACCCGTCCTTCCACACCGCTGTATGAAGCGAATGGCGCTTGGTACATTATCATAGAAAACTACTGCATCACATTCGCTAATATCTAAGCCTTCCTCTGCTACTTGCGTTGCAACTAGAATGTTGAAATCGCCTGCCTTGAAATCAGTTAAAAGCCTCGTTTGTTCGGTCTGAGATAACCCTCGATCATTTGGTTTGTTAGTCTGCCCTACGAATCTAACAGCCTTAATTCCATCTATAGTATTTAGTAGGTCGGTTAACGTACGTGCCGTCTCACGGTAATTTGTAAAAATAATAGCGCGTCTCATTTGTCCAAGGCTGAGATTTTCCTTTAGAACTTTAACGAGTTCATCCATCTTTGGATGTTCTAGCCCTTCTTGTAATGCAATACTCGTAAGTTCGGTAGCCTGTTTCATTCTTTCGTCAGAAAGTAAGGTTTTTACAGATTTCGGGGCGCCTGGTCTCATAGATTGAGACTTAAGGTTTTCAAAATACTTGCTTAACGCGGCTAAACCTTGAGACTCCAGTAGCTCCTCAGCATGAACAACTTTGACCGCTACCAGAACATTCATAAATGCGAGCCGAAGGTCCGAAGTCGGAGTAGAGGTTTTATTGATTTCTTTATGGATTTCTTCTTTAATTTCCAAGAGATCCTTGAATGTTACATCTTCAATGCGAATATTTTTCATGAATCCGTAATTCTTTACAAACTTAAGTTTCTCACTCAGGAGACTTTGGAGTAGCCGTTTTATCTCTCGAAACACTGGTGGGAGCTGAACTGCATACCATTCCACATGTGTTGGGACTATGTATGGTCGCACGTCTGGGCTGAGTTCCGTTCTTGCTTCTATGTGTTGAATTTGCAAACTACGACAAAGCTCGTTAACCTTCTCTTTTACTGAGCCTGGTGAAGCAGTTAAGCCGAGAATTAGCTTGTCCTTGCCGCACTGCACATAACGCTCAGCGATAAACGCATAAGGGTAGTTACCGACCGCGCGATGAGCTTCATCAAAAACAATTAGAACTACGTCGCTGAGGCTAACTGCATCCTTTACCAGATCATTTTCTAGAGCTTGTGGAGTTGAAAAAATGACTTGGCAACGTGCCCAAAGTTCGGCTCTATTACCCGGTGAAATTTCGCCAGTAAGTGTGCAAAACTTAGATGGAGGTAGGTTTAAAATAGTCGACAATGCATTGCAATGCTGCAGAACCAATGGACGTGTTGGACTTAATATTAAGCATTTTTCACTTGGATGCTGCCGAAGCCTCTCGGCCAGAACCAATCCCGCAATAACAGTTTTTCCTAAGCCCGTTGGAAGACATACTAATGTATTAGCAAAGAGGCAAGACTTGGCAATGTCAATTTGATATTTTCGCGGTTCAATAATGTCTTTTTTTATGAGCGGATGATTAAGAAAGTCGACTCCCATTGATTCGTTTTTCTCCTCATTACCAACTATCAGTATAGGCGGCTTCTTAAGACAAATAAGTATTTACGTGGCAACTTGTACGACAGGGAATATAATGCTAGGCAAATATGATCGATTCCCGACAACAATTCTCCATGGCAGCGCATCGCTTTCGCATAAGAATTCCGTTACAAAACTGCAGTTGCTTTTGATTCGTTCGCTTCGAGCGCTAAATGGTCATATAAATGAATATTCTGTAAGTGTCGCAGATCATCTGGGAACGTTCGGAGGCGAAGTATCATTTGAGGTAGGGGTGGCAGAAGGCATTTATTTTAATTATTTAGACGATGAGGAAGTTATGCATTTAAATGATTGGATGTCCTCACGCGGAGTTTTTTCATCGCTCGATATAATTTTGATAGTTAGGTATCATTATACTCAAGGAAAAAAGCGTATCCCACTTAGAGCAGACAGATACCTGCTTAGATTTATCTTCCATACTAGTCGGATAGAACTCCGCCTTTTTCATGAGGGAGGCATTATGAGGATGACACCTGAAGAAGTTCTAGCTTACATTGTAGAGCATATAAACCATTATATTGAGTTGGAGGGACTCAAAAAGCTTCATTTGGAGCACATTCGGACTCGCTAATTTCTTTTAAAAGATGAAAGTTACCAACCAAGGCTTTAAGCCAATCAGCACAAAGGATGAAAATGTCGTCTAGAGGAGATAAAATTGCGCAAAATTCGCTTTTATGGAAAACTCATATGCGTAGAGGGCATTGATCAGGCAGGGAAAAAAAGTCAAACTCGCTTGCTTGCGGAGAAGTTGAGACAAGCAAACCATTCGGTTGAAGTAATATCCTTCCCAGATTATACGACTCCAATAGGACGCGAAATCCAAGAATACCTTATGGGTGTTCGCCCATTTAACCCACAGGTGAGGCAAATGCTCTATGCCGTAAACCGGCTAGAAAGACAAGAAGACATAATACATTGGTTAGAAATGGGGAAAATTGTCATAGCTGATCGGTATACGCCATCCGGGTTAGCTTATGGTTTAGCAAATGGCCTTAACCTCAAGTGGATGACTATTCTGGAGCAAGGTTTGCCACCTACCGACTTAGTTATAGTGCTCGATATAGCCCCTGCAATAGCGTTCCAACGGAGGGAACTAAAAGGGGATGTCTACGAGCGAAATGAGGTTTTTTTAAAGAAGGTCCGCGCAGCATACCTTCACTTGGCTAAAAAATTCGATTGGGTTATAATCAACGGTGAGAAACCAATTGAGATTGTTGCAGAACAGGTTTGGAAGGTTGTGACAAACAGACTGGGAATAAGGGATAAAATATGAAGAAGAAGTTTTGGGGTTTTATAAAAGATCCAATCTTTGGATACATTCACATAACTGAAACTGAGAAGAAAATTTTAGACACACGACCTTTGCAGCGTCTCAGACGGATTAGGCAAGTAGCAGGATCAGAGTATGTATATCCAAGCGCCAATCATACACGCCTAGAACACTCGTTGGGCGTTATGCATCTTGCCGGATTGCTCGCTCAAAGCTTACCCGTTAACCTCCAAGAAGATGAGGTACAAACTTGCCGCATGGCAGGACTTTGTCATGACGTAGGACACGGACCATTCTCACATGTCTTTGAACAGATTTTAGAAAAATATTATCATCAAACTCATGAAGACTTGACGAAGTGGCTGATCAGGGAGTCCGAAATTTCAGATGTCATTCGTAACGAGGGGTTTGATCCAGATAGAATTGGAAAACTAGCCATAGGAGACCTAAAAGATAAGAAAAAACCCTTTCTAGACCAAATAATCCGCAGCGCGGTTGACGCAGATAAAATGGACTTTTTAGTGCGCGACTCATACCACACAGGCGCGGAATACGGGCGGGTTGACATTTTTCGCCTAATATATACTATGGATATTCTTGACGACAGCCTAGCAGTCGATTTAACCGCTCTACCAACTTTAGAAGCTTTCGTAATCGCACGCGTTGAAGCTTTTCGAACAATTTACTTCCATCGAACTGGTCGTGCTACGCAGGTAATGTTGGCAAAGGCTTTAGAACAAGCTAAAGAAATGGGACAAATCGAGTTTAAAACGACTAAAGAATATCTTGACCTTGACGACTACACAGTCTGGGCAATCCTAAAAAAGTGCCCAAAGTGCAAAAACATAGTGGAAGCACTCGAAAAAAGGCAACTGCTAAAGTGCTCCTATGAGCGAGCTTTCTATGTAAAGGATCAGTTAGTTACTGGTCTATTAACAGATGAAGGATTTCGAAGTAATGTTGCTGAGCGTATCGCCTTAAAATCTAATCTTAATCCAGAAGAAGTTGTAATTGATGTCCCATCGCTTCCCTCGGTGCCTTATCATTTAGCTCAAACTAGGGCAATGGATATCCCGTTATTCTACAAGACACAGGAAGGACGAAAAATCCCGCGAAAGGTAACTGACCTTTCACAAATAATCGATGTACTGCAGGGTTTCATGAATATCATTCGTGTGTACACAAAAGAGAAACATCGAGAGAAAGTTAGGAAATCTGCGGAGGAAGTTCTTGGAAAAATGCCGGTATCTACTGAAGTTTCATATTAACGATTTTTTACTGTCCTTACTTTCAGAACCCCAAGGCTAGAGAGAACTTTAACATAATCACCAGTTTTGATGATCTCTAGAAGGGGCTCGTTAAACTTATCCATTAATGGAATATTCGCTAAGACAGCACCAATAGCTATTATCGGCTCGGTTTCAAGGTTGATCATAGCGGCTGGAGCCGTACCATATTTACCCATAGCGTAGATTATATACGAGCCAACGGTGCTTCCCTTTCCTCGAGGGAAAACTAATACTTTTCCGGATATTTTACACGCCTCAAGCTCATGACCTCGCTCAATTATCACCCCAGTTTGAGGATCTACTCCGCCGAAAAATGAGATTGCCACCCTCGTAACCAAGGCGATTCCTTCAGCTTGACCCCCAACGATTGTTCTGCCCTTTAACACAATTTCTGTGGTCATTGTTTTAATGCCGCCTCGACGCAAGTGTCTAATGATCCTAAATAAATCTTGACTTTGCATGTGGTTGGAAGATAATGTGCAGCCTTACACGAATTGGTGGCTACGGTTTTGATATCCATATCTTCTAGCGGGGAAACAACCATACATGTATCTTTAACGACCTTTCCTCCTGCCTTCTCAATAATTGTAACGAGCCCTCGTCTCTCTGCTGCGGCATACACCTCACGAGATGTGTACGCCCAAACGCTGCGCCTCAGTTTCTTACCTCTGACCATTTTAGCTAACTTTGAAATTTCAGAGAGGGTACAATGAGGACACCCGATTGCCACTAAGTCAAAGGTATCTACTTGGTAGAGAATATCGATTACCTGTTGGAAATCACTTTTTTCAACGAAAAAAGTTTCTTTGGAAGCTTCGTTTTTTTCGCTTACTACTTGACATTCGGGGGTTATTCCTGGAATATGATAAAGTGCGATAGACCCAACAGTGGCGATGCTAGCACTAAAAGCCTTTAACTCTTCAAACGTTGGTTTCTTGCGGATACCAGTGACAAGCGGAACTCCGTACCCCAATTTTTTTCCTACTATGTAGCCCAAGATACTGTATTCAAATGCACCTTGAACAGGTATTTCCACGCGAACAACGTATGTTGGCTTTCGATTCTCGTCTAGGTGGTAGCCATACAGTGGAGTTTTACCGATGATAGCACTTGCTAAGGCGCTTGGTCCTCCTTCACGGTTTGTACGTGCCCCTAGTATGGAATTTGCGTACGCGACAGCTGAGGATTCAGCCCAGGCGATGTGATCGCCAAATCGTGGTCTATTACCAATCAAGTAGGGAGTACAAGAGCAGGATGATTGAATATTCATCTTTCTAAAAGCATTAATAATTCTGAGTTGCTTTTCTGCGAATGATCGACTAATTCCAAACTCTTTCCACTTATCTAAGTCCATCCCTGCAGGGTTTAAGTTCGTGCGCACGCAGATCTGTGCTCCTAAATTGGCAAAGTTCTCAAGAAACTCGAGACCCGTATTACCAATGTTTTTGTAGGAAATTCCCGATATCTGAGCACTATTTATTGCTACCATTCTTTCGGCATCGAAAATTTGACCGAGCGCCACGAGCAACCTCATAGCTAACGCTGACGCTCGCCCACATTTGCCTTCGAGCATCATTTCCTCTTCACGAGTAAGAAACATTAAGCCTCCCGGCATGCTCGAATTTTGCGCAAGATCTTCGCTACGTTTTTCCCGTGTAAGGGTTTAGCTTTCTCAAATTTTGTCAACAGTTTAGAGAAAGGTCTGGTGGCATCTACACCTACCTTGGTCGTTAACTCTAATTCTTGGTCACTGGCAGGGTCTAGGCTTGACCCCCGAGCACGTTCAATTATAAGTAGATCTTCTTCTCCACGAAACCTAGTAGCAATCGCCCACTCAACTTGCTCCATATCGAAAACGTCTATATCTGAGTCAACTACGATGGCGTGTTTTAGGCTTTTATGTGCTGCAAATGCTGCTAAAAGAGCATTTTTTCCGTCGCCTTCATATTGCTTATCGATTGATATAACTGCGTGAAACCAGTTACAGCCTCCTGGCGGAAGATTTACTGCTTTAATCGGGACAACTCCTTGTACGGCTTCAAAAATTTTTGCTTCAATTGGGAGGCCCATTAGTAGGCGATGTTCTAGCCCTCCAGGAAGTAGTGCTTGGTAATAATAATCTCTCCGCCTCATGACTCCGATTATCTCGATGATTGGTTGATCTCGAACAATGTCATAGGTTTGTGTTATATCAACAAACGGTCCTTCTGGCACTTCTTTCTTAGGGTATAATCTACCCTCTAGCACCAATTCTGCATCAGCGGGAACGTGCACCCCAACATGCTCACATCTAGTGAGTTTTAACTCGCCATTCAGCAGGACATTAGCGATCTGGTACTCACTCACTCCGAATGGGGCTGGAGTTGCTGCCGCAAGCATAATGGCTGGGTGAATCCCTACCGCAATTGCTACGTCAAGCGGTTTTCCTTCCTTATCTGCCATTCGATATAACCGTTGTATGTGTCGTCCTCCTACGACACGAATCGCAAGGTGCTGTTCATCTACGACTAGCATCCTGTGAATCGAAATATTTTCGATACTCCCGTCAGGGCTATTAGCTGCAACTATAGCTGAAGTTAGATACGGACCAGGATCCCGTTCATAATGAGTTAGTATCGGAATTTTTTGTAGATTTGGTTTTTCAAGGACCTCTTTCACAGGGCAATCATCTATCACCTTTGGCGGGATTGGAGCCTTTATCGCATTATGTAATCGTTCATAAAAATTTTCTCTGCCAGTTTTTAGTGCACGATAAATTCTCTCTCTAGTCCCGCATACTCCAGCAACAACTGAGTTTTGATAATCTTTTACTCTTTCAAATAGTAGGGCTGGCCCTCCATCGTTTTCCTTCATAACCGCTGCGATCTCGTGTTTTGTCGAAACTTCGTCTTGAATGAGAATTAGATCGTCAATTTTTTTGAGTTCTGTAAGGAATTGCCTAAGATCTCCCAAATTTTCAACCCCAATATCTTTTCGATTACTTCGTACCTTTTTCAAGAATTTTTTGAGCTAACTTCAACAAGATTGGTCCTCCTTCTTCCTCGCTAATTTTTTTGAGGTAAGTTGAAACGAGCACTATCTTACCAAAAGCTGCTGCCAACTGCTCGGCTAAAATCCGCGTAATAATAACGTTTCGGTCGCCAAGTAACACCGAAGAAGCCGCAGGACCTTCTCCGCGTAGAGGTATTGCCGCTGAGAACGTGCCCAGTTTTGGTTCCTCGCCAAAGAAGGCAACCACAGCATTTTCAACCTCAAGGAGGAAGACGAAGAAGACATGCCCATTTTCTTTAATTTGTTCACTAGTAAATCTGGGATACAACGCCGACCCTCTGTTACTGCTTTAACCAACGAACCTAAAAACGGTTCTTGAAATAATTAGGACTTAACCGTTGGAGTATGCCTTGTCAGAAAAAAAGCGCCTAACAAAGATTTTAGACCGACTTGAGACATTATTTCCAAGCAGCTGGAAACCGAAACCAGACGACCCTTTTAGTGAGCTTATCAGAGTTATACTCTCCCAGAATTGCTTGGATATCTTGTCCACGCGGGCATTTGAACGCCTACGACAAAAATTCCCGATCACCCCGGAAACCCTAGCTAATGTGAAACCAAAAGACATCGCGCAACTAATCAAATGTGCTGGATTGTATCGAATTAAAAGTCGTAGGATTGTAGAAGTTTCTAGAATTGTTTTAGATCAGTTCAAAGGTAATCTAAGAAGCATATTAGAATTACCTTTAGATCAAGCAAGGAAGACATTCATGAGCATTCCGGGTGTAGGAGAAAAGACTGCGGATGTTATGCTTTGCTTTTGCGCCAATCGCCCGGTGATCCCTGTTGATACACATGTAAATCGAGTTGCAAAACGATTGGGGATAGTCAAAAATCGCAATGCTGGGTACGAAATGGTTAGGACTACACTTGAAGCATTGGTCCCAGTAAAAGATTGTAAGAAAGCTCATATTCTGCTGATTACGCTTGGACGAAAATACTGTAAAGCCAGAAAAACTCTATGCACAGTCTGCCCATTAAGCGATATTTGTCCAAAATTAATTTAAACGCTATTCTTGTTGAAAACCAAAAAACAAAATGAGTTCTTTGGCAATTGCCCCCTCTTCATCAGGGAGCGACTTCAAGTTTCTTCGGATCCAATGAGGTAGGTATCGATGACAATAAGCTGTCGAAAAGCGATAATCAAGAAAAACAATTGCCCCACGATCGGTAAGTGATCGAATTGGTCGTCCTGCCGCTTGCGACGCTTTCTTCATAGCTGGCAATACATACCCAAATTCATGCCCATGCCCCGGAAACTCGCCTTCCAAATATCTGATTCCTGCCTCAACTCGTGGGGTCGGTCGAGCGTACGGAACGCCAGCAATTACAACAGACTCCATTTGCTTCCCTGGGAAATCAGCACCTTCACTATTGCGCCCGCCTTGAACTCCTAGTAAGACTGCGCCGCCCTTCTCAGCATAAGCTCTGAAGCGCCGAAGCAGAATATCATTCTTCTTAGACGGCATGTCGCGCTCTTCATGTAAAAGCGGTTTATTAATTGCATCCTCTAACCTTGCTTCCAATAATCCTTCTAGAACCTCATACGAAGCAGCGAAGACACCAATGTTTGCCGGAGTATAACGCGTTATTTCAGCAATCTTTTGAATCATCTTCCAGTACATCGCTTCTGAGCGACGGTCTAATGACGTAGTCGTTCCAAGGCAAACAAGTGAAAGAATATGTTCTTCGGGAAACGGAGATGAAAGTGTTTCACAGATTGTATTCTCGGGTAAACCAACCAGCCTCTGATATGCTCTAAGCGGCTCTAGCGTGCCAGACATGCTGATTGTACAGTAAACCGATGAAATAACTGGTTCTGTCACCTTTCTAGGATCTAGAGCTATGATTTCTAGTCGAGAAGAAGCATACCCACGTTTCGTTTCATATTTTGATAGCACATGAGCAAATGCACGATCCTCAGCAGTTTCTAACCATTTTAATAAGAAATCCCCAACCTTGCGAATGTGTGAACGAGGATATTTTCCGAGCGCCAAAAGCCTTCGGCAAATGATGTTTCCTGTGTTGTAGAGGTAGTCTGAGAATGAGAACAAGTCGTCAAGCGCTCCCTCACTTTTAATTGCTTCTAGGATAAGCTTTGGTGGTATAGGTGCCTCTTCTTCAACAGGCTCGGCTGCTTTTTCAATAATTCTCTCAAGGCAACGACAAAAGGAAGCTATATCATTGTAACCATAATTTTTAGCTTCTTGATATGCTTGCCTGATGCCGAAAATAGTAAGTTGGCTGCTTGCAATGTCTGTTGCGACATCTGGCACGTTATGTGCTTCATCTAGGATTAAGATAAAGTAACTAGGCGGTTTGTTAATGTATTTCAAAAAGCTGTTCCGAATGATAGGGTCAAACAAATAAATATAACTTAAGGCAACGACATCAACCTGCCCCATGACTAGTTTAACCAGTTCATATGGACAAAACCCATCAATTTTGCAAAATTCATAGACTTCAGAAGCCATAACCGGCTTTGACTCGATGAGTTTTTGAAGTTCAGCACATCGATCAGTATTTTGATCCATATTAATCTTAAACCGACAACGCTCTCGCTCTCTGAGTTGTTCGCAGATCTCCATGGCAGCTCTAGCATCTGGAGCTTGGCGAGTGATCAGAGGATTAAGACACATTTCTTTTCGTCCGCGAACAGTTACTCCAGAAACCCGCACTTTTCGTGAAATTTCCTTAAGCTCTTCAATTACTCGTTCATGCTGTTTATGAGTCCGTGCTAGATACAAAATCTTTAGGTCATTTTCTTTGGCTACTGGGAGTGAAGCAGATAAAACAGCTATAGTTTTGCCTAGACCTGCAGCACCTTCAGCGGCGATATGTCTACCAGAAGAAATAGCATTGTAAACGCTTTTAATGAGTTCTTTCTGGCCTGGTCTTAAAGTAGGATACGGAAAATACCGAACAACATCGCACGGGAGTTCATCGGTTTCCATTGTTCTCACTAAGATAGTAAAATGAACTGCTTTTATCCCTCACTCTTAAGAAGAACTCGTCAGTAACCAAAATATAGACGCTCAGCTAAAGCCTTTGGAAGTTTCGCAGCAATAATTGCGTTAGTTACTTTGTCGATATCATATTCGACCCGAAAGTGTTCTATACTGACCTTTCCGCGGTTAATATTAAGAACCATGCAACTAGCTCTCGAATCCCCATCACGAGGCTGTCCTACCCCTCCTGGATTAAGAATGTATTGATTATCGCCAAATTGTGTCAAAAGTGGGATGTGAGTATGGCCGAGAATTAATATATCTACGCCTGTCATGCCAAGGAGTTGCTTTAGAGTTTCCTTAGACGTATCTGGAAAAACGTATTCGTCCAGCAAATCTCGGGGCGATCCATGACAAATAAATACCTTTAATCCTCCAACAGAGAATTCGAATTTTTTTGGTAAATTAAGAAGAAATTGGCGATCTTCAGAAGTCAATTGATGATGTGTCCAATGGCAACTAACCTGTGCCAATGGATTATAGCCATATGGAGTATTCATCGCACTGTCTCTATCATGATTTCCCATAGTCGATCTAATGCCGAGCGTTTTAACCTTCGCGATTGCTTCTCGCGGCCATGGATTGTAATCTACTATGTCACCAGCATGTAAAATTATGTTCACTGGTCCGACCCGTTTTAAGACTTCATCCAAGGCCACAACGTTTGCGTGAATATCGGCAATGATTAGAACTCGCATATTGTATGATTCTTGACTAATGAGAAATTTAGGTTATTCTAATAGACTAGAACAATCTCACTGTTCTTATATAACTTAAATAGACCCACTCAGTTGCGACATGGTGAACGCAAGCTCATTTAATAAATCAGCGTCTTTTTATCAAAATCCATATGTTTTCCTAAGGTCGTAAAAGTTTCCTTGCTCAAGGACATCTAGCCACTTGCCATCTAAGTTTTCGACATTATTAGCGACCAGATTACCTTCCCGCGTCAAAGTTGGTCGCTGACTTCTCCCAAGATTCCACCGGGGGTTTCGCGGCGGCCATCGCCATTGATAGACAACGAGCTCATTTTTGGCTAATCGTTTCAGCCGATCAATCACCGGTTTTTTACTTTTGAACCCCAATTTTACAGCAATGTCTTTTGGAGTAAATCTACCTCCACCTTGCTTAATAACACATAGGATTCTGGCTTCAATATTTGGGCCAAGAATAGAAGCTGGACCTACTATGAAACCTAAATTTTCAAGTCTACAAATAGCTTCAAATACTATTTCCATAACGAAATCCATATCCTGACTTTTTACCCGATTGAACAAAACTGTAGAAGTCTTCCAATTTTTGACCAAACCATCGACGGGCAAATCTGGCTTCAACGTTTCCTTTGGCGTTTCGATGGAAGCCCGAGCCCGTGCCATTTATATCACCATTTTTAAATGAAATATGGCTCGATAATTTCCACTTCTCTTCCATCTTTATCAAGTTTAACCTGACTAAATTGTACGAACGCAATTTGGTTCTTCGTAGGCGTTAACACTTTCAAAGTGCGTCTCTCATAGTCGATACCAGTAAGAAACCCGAGACCAACGAACTTACGATTGGGATCTAATAGACCAACCAAGAGCCCTTCCTCTTCACCCTCAATAATCACATGTACACGTTTCCCCAACTTTTCGGATAAACTTGCAAGCTTGTTTCCGATTGTAGATCCTCCTTTCTTAAAAACAATCAAAATGATCGAAGGGGTTTCTTCAGAGTATACGATTGCATGAGCTAATGTTTTTTCCAGTTCAACTATTTCCTCTACAGTTAATGGTCGGCCTGAACCTACGTATGCACACTCCGTCTTTACCCAGTTAAGTGGCAGTAAGCGAAGGGTTGCGCCTCTAAGATACTTTCTGTATGCTTGCTCGCGAAGCTTTCTCCGCTCTTCCCGGTCCCGCCGTTTAATGTTGGGTGAAGGTTTCATACGGATAATGATAAAACCAGTTTTCTCTAGTGCAGTTAATATGGGTTCGAGTTCATTTTCTTGCTGTATTCCAATTATAATATTTGGCTCAAGACATTTCGCTAGGCTGACCTTGTATTCTATTGCCCCGTCACCTTGAACCCAACCGTCAGTATTAACGATGACGAGGTCTGCATCCAAGTTCAAAGCTTGACTCTTTAAGCTAGCCAGCCCATAGGTAATGCGGCCCACAACGCCGCTTGGACTGGTTAAACCTACGAAAAAGATGCTTTCAGCTCTTAACATGAAAATGTCAGTAAGAGGCGCAGAAAGGACGCCCAGACTTATTGTTGCAGGAGGCCCGATATCGGATTGACCAATATCTGCGTCAATGACGACAACTTTGAGTCCAGACCTCTGACTATAGTTTGAAAGATGAGTACAAAAAGTCGTTTTTCCGCAATCTACGGCACCAATAACCATGACTAAACATGGCTTCTTATGATGTATAACCTTCTCTGCAGATACTTTCCAGTCTTCCGGCACAGTATCTCCAGCTATCTCCTCAGACGTTGCTCCTTCACCTAAAGTGAGATTGATG
>Ga0315310_10001764_pt1 | contig 13649 bp, 11 predicted proteins | sample TDP5_MG_FD_203630 | JGI IMG/M metagenome (GOLD analysis project Ga0315310, IMG submission 203630) | Freshwater sediment microbial communities from Lake Towuti, South Sulawesi, Indonesia - TDP5 | ecosystem: Environmental > Aquatic > Freshwater > Lake > Sediment | place: Indonesia: South Sulawesi... | reverse complement strand
CCTTGGCAATCTCCGCTTCCTTTGGAACCCAATCCAAACGATTCTGTCTAGTCTCAGGATCTGCCATTAGTCTTGACAGAGAAAACAGTACGCCTTCGTGGGAGCAGTTGCCTGAAATGCCATTTGCTGACGCCTTTGCCCTGCAGGTTCGAATCAGCTCGTCGTATTCGATGTCCAATGGGCATCTCTGACGGCATAGGTAGCATGTGAGGCATGACCACAAACCTTTATCTGTAAATACGGCGTCTTGAAGCCCCATTAGGGCTTTTTCCACAGCCAAGCGTGGAGAATACAACGGGTCAAGCCTAGTTATGGGACAACTGCTTGAGCATTTGCCGCATTCCTGACAGTACAGAGCCTTCGTTCGCTTTAAAATATCGTAGATGGACTCTTTTGCGCTGTGCTGCACAGGTGCAGCCTCAAGTGCTTTGCCCAGTGGGCTTGGTCCTTTGCCTCGCAGCTTTTCAGTAAAATCCTTGATAACCGACGCGAATTTTTCTCCTTCAGCCGCGGAAATCCATTCTAAACGGAGTCGGTCGGAGCCTATTCCAACCAGGTCCAGAAGCTTCTTGGTCTTTTCAATCCTTTTCTCAGCATGCTGATTTCCAGATCGGTAGTGGCAGTCACCTGGATGACAGCCTGCGACTAAGACCCCGTCCGCACCGTTTTCAAACGCGTTCAGTATGAAAGCCGGCTCCACCCTGCCACTGCACATGACGCGTATTATCCTAATGTTTGTTGGATAGGAGAGTCGGCTGGTTCCAGCCAAGTCTGCACCAGCGTACCCGCACCAGTTGCACAGGAATCCAACAATTTTTGGTTCGTATACTGACACGATCAGCTGTCCTCCTATTCTTCTAGGGAATAGCAGCCTCCACCATGGCGCTGATTTGCCTCTCATTGAAGTGTCTCATTGTTATGGCTCCTGTTGGACAGGTGACGGAGCACGTACCGCATCCCTTGCAGGAGATTTCGTTCACACGAGCGTTCACAACTTTTGGGGCAACTTCTACGAGTTCGATGGCTTTGAACTCGCACACCTCTTCGCATCTGCCGCATCCTCGGCACAAGTCTGGGTTCACGACAGCCGTTATGGCTTCGGTTCTCATTTTTTTGTTAGCCATCAGAATGGCGGCTCTGGCGGCTGCCGCCTTGGCAGAAACTATAGATTCTGGGACATCTTTCGGTCCGGTGGCTGCTCCTGCTAAGAATATTCCGTCCATCTGCGTGTCGACGGGTCGGAGCTTCAGGTGAGCCTCCATCAGGAAGCCGTCTGGACTCAGAGGTATCTTGAGTGTACGGGCTAGAAGGACGGAGTCTTTGTGAGGAATAAGCGGTGTTGAGAGCACAACCCAGTCGCTGACTAGCTTAACCTCGTGTCCTGCGAGCATGTCGTATACCGAAACAAGCAATTTCTCATCCGGAGTCTGAACGATTTCAGGCCCTGCTTCCTCAATAAATTTTATAAATTTGACTTCGAGGTCGCGTGCTTTTGAGTACAGGTCTTCGTATTCTTTGTAAACTCGGAGGTCGCTGTAGAGTATGATAACGTCAGTTTTGGGCGACTGTTCCTTTATGAGTATGGCGTTTTTGATGGCGTTCATGCAGCAGATTCTGGAGCAGTAGGGCCAGCCTTCTTCCTTCCTTGCCTTCAGAATCTTTCTGAGCAGTCGGGATGTGTCAGACATTGCGAAGGCTTCGAGTTCGTACGCTCGGATTTCTCCCTTCCTCGACCCTACACATTGTATCATAGCCACTCGTTCAGGGTTCTCAATAGAGCCCTTGCTGAGCCGCTGGTCCATTTCCAGTTGCGTGACAACTTTGTCATAAATCCCATACTGGTAAAGCCCTTCAGGCGGTCGATAGTTTAAGGCACCACACGCTACAATAATAGTTCCTACTTCAAAATCCATTTTTTGACCGCTTTTAGAGGCTGTGACCTGGAAATTTCCAACGTACCCCTTCACATCTGTTATGGTTGTTGAAGTCAATAGCTGGATGTTCTTGTGAGTTTTCACCGCTTCAAGGGTTGGATTTAGAATCTCCGACGCGTCCTGCATCGTGGGATAGAGTTTGTGAAGCCTTCGAAGATTTCCACCGAGTTCGGGTTCTTTCTCAACCAAGTAAACCTTGAAGCCTTGGTCTGCAAGGCTCAGCGCTGCGGTTATTCCAGCTATGCCAGCACCGATTACGAGGCTTGAATCTTTTATGTCTATCTCGGGCTCTTCCTGCGGTTGCAGCCAAGTCGCCCTCGCAACAGCCATCCTCACGATGTCCTTAGCCTTTTCAGTAGCCCTATCTGGCTCGTGAGAGTGAACCCAACTACACTGTTCACGGATGTTTGCCATCTCAAAGAGGTACTTGTTTAATCCTGCTTCTAGACAGGCAGATCTGAAAAGTGGCTCGTGCGTTCGGGGTGTGCAAGAGGCCACGATGACTCTGTTGAGGTTGTGCTTCTTTACCGCTTCTTTAATTGAAGCTAACCCAGCCTCAGAACAGGTGTAAATGTTATCTTCACTGTAGGCAACATTCGGCAATGTTTTGGCGTATTCCACAACCGCTGGAACATTGACCACACCACCTATATTGATTCCGCAGTGGCAGACGAAAACGCCGATTCTAGGCTCTTCTCCTTCTTTCCACACTACAAGCTTGGGTATGAAGGGTCTAGGTGAGGGTCGAGGAGGTTCTGGAACCAGAACTGGTCGTTTTCCAGAGCGTCTTCTAGGCTTCGCAACACGTTTTTGTCCGCGGCGACCAGTTTTGGGCATGATTTTTTACCTCGGTCTAAACGGGTTTGGACCTATCTTCTTGAGTTCCTCAGTCATTTCTCGGACGACTCTAGCAAACTTTTCACCCTCACCGCTTGATACCCACTCCAAGCGAAGGCGTTCGGTTTCGATGCCCATGTCTTCCATCATCACTTTCATCGCATCAAAACGGCGTTCAGTCTTCAGGTTTCCATCAGTATAATGACAGTCGCCTGGATGGCACCCAGCTATGAGCACTCCATCTACACCCTTTGCGAGGGCATCCATCACTAATGCGGGATGAACCATGCCTGAGCACATGACTCGTATTATTCTTATGTTAGATGGGTAAGAAATTCGAGCGGTTCCAGCTAAGTCAGCGCCGGCATATGCACACCAGTTGCAGCAGAAAGCCAGAATGAGAGGCTCGTATTCCAACTCGGCTTCTCCCACTGCAACCTCACCACCGATTAAGTTGTCCTTAAGGGGTTTGGACCGAGCTGCTTGATTCTCTGCGTTGTGTCTCGAATCAAAGCCGCAAATTTTTCGCCCTCGCCCGCTGAAACCCATTCCAGTCTGAGTCTTTCAGGTTCAATCCCTAAGTGACCTAGCGCCTCTTTTAAGAATCCGAATCGTCTCTCCATCATGTAGTTTCCTTGAACATAATGGCAGTCGCCTGGGTGACAGCCCGTTATTAGCACGCCGTCTGCGCCCCATCTGAAGGCGGAGAGAATAAACGTTGGGTCTATTCGTCCGCTGCACATCACCCTGATGACCCGCACGTTTGTTGGGTATTCAAAGCGGCTCGTCCCAGCCAAATCTGCGCCTGCGTAGGAGCACCAATTACAGCAGAAAGCCAAGATAACTGGTTCGAATTCAGCTTCCACCTTGGCTTCTTCCATCTAGGCTTCCTCCATTAGCCCCGCTTTAACCTGCGCCAAAACCTGCTCATCCGTAAAATGTTGCATTGTTATCGCCCTCTTCGGGCACTCAGCGGCACATGCGCCGCATCCTCGGCAAAGAGCAGCGATGGTGTGGGACTTTCCATCTTCAAGATAATGGGCGCCGTAAGAACAGATTTCCTCGCAGAGCCCACAGCCAATGCATTGTTCCTCGTCCACAACCGAAGTCAGTGCTTCTGTTCTCATTTTCTTGTTAGCCATAAGAGTAGCGGCACGCGCAGCCGCAGCCTTAGCCGAAATTATTGATTCTGGAACATCTTTAGGTCCAGACGCCGCGCCGGCTAGAAATATTCCGTCCATTTGAGTGTCGACGGGTCTAAGCTTCACGTGAGCCTCCATTAAGAAGCCGTCAGAGCTTATGGGTATCTTGAGCATTCTTGCCAAAATTACTTCTTCTTTATGCGGAATCATGGGTGTTGATAGCACAACCCAGTCGCATGGCAGATGCATTTCTCGTCCTGATAACGCGTCATATGCTGTTACCGTTAGTTTGCCTTCAGGTCCCTGAGCTATCTCAGGGGTTACCTCTTCGATGTGTTTCACGAATTTTACCTGTCTCTCCCGCGCCATCGAGTAGAAGTCTTCGTATTCCTTGTATACTCTGACATCTCCATAAAGGATTGTGACATCTGTTTCTGGAAACTTGTCCTTTACCAAGATGGCGTTTTTGATGGCGTTCATGCAGCAAATCTTGGAGCAATATGGCCAGCCTTCCTCTTTCTTGGCTTTGAGAATCTTCGCCAGTAACCGTGCGGTGTCAGACTTTGGAAAACCTGCAAGGTCTAGGGCGCGTATTTCACCCTTTCTGGCTCCGACACACTGTATCATGACAACTCTTTCGGGCGACTTTTCAATTTTTCCGTTTCTCAGCAGCTCATCCATTTCTAATTGTGTCACAATGTTTGGATAAACTCCGTACTGATAGAGCCCCTTGGGTGGTGTGTAATTCATTGCGCCGCAGGCAACGATTATGGTTCCAATTTCGATTTCTCTCTTTTCACCCTTTTTATCGAGTGTAACCTTGAAGTTTCCAACGTAACCCTTAACATCTGAAACTGCGGTAGAAGTCAGAGTTTCAATGTGTTTGTTTCTGCTCACTGCTTTTATCGTAGGTTCTAAGATCTCCTTCGTGTCTTGCATAGTTGGATACAGCACGTGCAGTCTTCGAACGTTTCCACCGAGTTCAGGCTCTTTGTCAACCAAATAAACCTTGAAGCCTTGGTTGGCAAGAGTCAACGCTGCCGTCATCCCAGCGATGCCGCCTCCAATGACAAGGGAGGTGTCTTTAATCTCAAGTTCAGGCTCTTCCTGCGGTTGCAGCCATGTAGCCCTAGCCACAGCCATCCTAACTAGGTCTTTCGCTTTTTTTGTTGCTTTCTCTTGTTGGTGAGCGTGAACCCAACTACACTGTTCACGTATGTTGGACATCTCAAACAAGTAATGGTTTAGCCCAGCCTCTCTACAAGCAGACCTAAACAATGGCTCATGCGTTCTTGGCGTGCAGGAAGCCACAATCACTCGGTTGAGGCCATGTTTCTTTATGGCTTCCTTTATAGAGGCTAACCCAGCCTCAGAACAAGTGTAAATATTGTCTTCACTATAAGCGACGTTTGGGAGAGTCTTTGCGTATTTAACGACTTCTGGAACGTTCACCACGCCGCCTATGTTAACACCGCAATGACAGATGAATACGCCAATCCGAGGCTCTTCTTCTTCGCCCATGGATTACACTCTCTCTAAGGTCTCAGCCACTCTGGCTGCTGTGGCGCTTCCTTGCATTATAGAGTCTGGAATGTCGCCTGTTTTTGGTCCTAAACAGTAGCCGCAAGCGAAGATTCCTGGAACGGTGGTATCTACTGGACTTGTGAGAATGTTTGTTGCCTTGAAAAATCCGTAGTCGTCAACGTTCACGCCCAAGACATTGGCTAGTTCTTTGGCGTCGGATCTGGGCACAAGGGCTGGGCAGAGCACCACTAAATCGAATTCTTGATTCTCTATTCTTCCAGCCACAGTGTCTTCGTACCATATTGTAAGGTTCTTTGTCTCTGGCTTCTCATTGATTTCGCCAGGACTAGTCCGAATGAACCTCACGCCGTATTCGCTCTTGGCTCGGTTGACGAATTCTTGGAAGCCCTTTCCAAATGCTCGAAGGTCAATGTAGAATATGCTGACCATCGCGTTCGGTTCGTGTTCCCGTATTAGAACAGCATCCTTAACCGAGTATTTACAGCAGATGCTGGAGCAATATGTGGTTCCAAATCGCCTGTCCCTGGAGCCTACACACTGTATGAAAGCGATTTTCCTAGGTATTTTTCCATCAGAAGGCCTTATCAAATGTCCACCTGTTGGACCCGAGGCGCAGAGCAGTCGCTCCAATTCCAGAGCCGTAACAACATTCTTGTAACGTCCATAACCGTACGTTGGAATCTGAGCGGGATCAAAGAGGTCAAAACCGATGGATACAATGATTGCGCCTACGTTTAGTTCAGTCTCTTTGGGCTGCTGTTTGAGGTCAACTGCGCCAGCTTGGCACATTTTTTGGCAAAGGCCGCATTCGATGCAGTTGTTTTTGTCAACTGTCATAGCTCTTGGCACTGCCTGTGGAAACGGCATGTAGATGGCCTTGCGCATTCCAAGGTTTTCGTCGAACTCGTTGGGAACCTCAACGGGACAGTGATCGGCGCATATGCCGCAGCCCGTGCATTTTGTTTCATCGACGAACCTTGGTTTTCTTAGAACCGTGACAACAAAGTTTCCAGGAGAGCCTTTGACTCCTTTCACTTCGGAGTATGTAAGCAGTTGAACGTTGTGATGATGGGAGCAGTCTATCATTTTCGGAGCCAAGATACACATGGAGCAGTCCATTGTTGGGAAGGTCTTGTCCAGCTGAGCCATCCTTCCGCCTATGCTCGGCGATTTTTCTACCAAGTATACTTTGTATCCTCTGCTCGCTAGATCCAATGAAGCCTGTATTCCTGATATCCCACCGCCTACAACCATAACAACCTTTTCTGTCATTTCTTTCCTCTCCTTATAGCCTATTTTTTAATAGTTCAGTTATCGGAATTCTGTGCGCCTTGATTTCCCAGTCTTCAAGTTTCATGCCCATCCCCATCCTGAGAAGCTCAATAAAATGTATAACGGGCAGATTGTATTCTTCGTTAAAATGCCTCTTAATCTCCAATTGCCCCAGATCAAGCTGCAAAAAGCAGAAAGGACAAACCGTGACTACAGCTTGCACCTCAGCATCTTTTAAAGCTTTGAGTTTCTGTACTGATACCTTTCTTGCTAGGTCATCATTTATGTCTCGTAGCGGACCTCCGCAACACATCTCTTTCCGTTCATAGGGAACCGATTCCACACCTGTGGCTCGAACAAGGGCATCTAAGTCGTCAAAGCCTCTCAAAAGTTCGAAGTGTATGCGTTTGGGCTTGGTCAGATGGCAACCAGGTTGAGTTCCAACTTTCAATCCGTCAATAGGTTCCTTAATTGCACTCTTGACTTTGCTTACGCCTACGTCTCCGTAAAGCACATCAACGAGGTTTTTGACGTCAACTTTTCCCTTGTACTCTTTGCCCACCTCAGAAAGCAGTTGGTTGACTTGGTTTCTGAGTTCTGGGTTTCTCTTCAGAACGGTGTTAACCATCAACAATGATTCATAGCAGTCGTTACAGAGAGTCATGATGTCGAGTCCCATCTCCTCGGCTATGCAGAGGTCGCGTGCAGCAAGCGCCATCCAGCTTGCGTGATCAACTGATTGGATGCTGAACGGTGCGCAGCAGTTTGCTCCTTTCATGTCAACCAGTTCTACTCCCAGCTCAGGCAGAACCTTTCTCACTGAGACCTCGTAGCTGAGTTCTCTGGCGGGTATGAGGCAACCCAAGAAAAAGGCGTACTTCATTTTTTCACCATTCTATGTAGACTTTACTATTTTCTCCATTCCCGTTTTCTTCAGAATCTTTTGCACTTCTTCGACTCCATCTCCGGTGATCTTTCCCAAACCGAGGCTTTCTCGCTTGTCTAAAGCCGTTCGCACTGGATTTATGACTCGCCCAGTCTCGTACAGAGCCTTTGCCTGACCAGCAACTCCGGCGGGCATGTTACCCTGTCTAACTGCAAGATTTCTGATAGCGAACATCACTTCACCCACATCGCCGCCTTGAGGACACCTGTCCAAACATGTGAAACAAGATAGGCAATACCATGGCAATTGATGAGGCAAAACTTCAGATTTGAAACCCATGATGACCATTTCCATCAATCGTCTCGGGTTGTGTTCGCTTGTCAGTCTCGCAACAGGACAGCTACTGGAGCATCGTCCACACTGGATACACAGCAAGACACCTTTACCCCTCGGCGTGTTCGCCACCTCGCCCATAAAACCCAAGTCAAGTTCGCTCAATACAATCATCACTCTATCCACTAACCGCGCAGAAAAAAAGCAAGTGTGAAAGGAGCCTAATATATTTTGGGTTTATCATGCTTTAAATTTGGCATAAAAGGAACAATGAAACGTCAATTCTTCTTTATTCTGCAAATCATGGTCTTTTTTATTTATTTTTATCATAAAAAAATGCCTATACCATGATAAAATAACGTGCTTTAACCCACTATGATTTCAAAGCTATCGACTGAGCATATTTGCTCGGCTTTTCAAGCGCTCTGTTTATGGCTATTACAGCTATGCCTCCGCCGTTGTCAGCTATTCCAGCCACTTCTAGGACAAGAGTTCTGAGAATCGGTGATTCCGGAAGATCTTTCATCAGTCTTTCATGCTCGTTTCTAATCACCTTGGTTACCTCTAAAATGTTGTTGGCTAGTTCGATGTCGCCGCTGAAAACGCAGTCCACAGCCTTCAGGAACACGTTTTGAGCCAAGTCGCTCAGATTGACTATCTTGCTCATCACCTGCTTGCTCGCCCTTTCTTTCCCATGAGTTCTCAGCTCAACTGCTCTTCTAGCAATGCTTTCAGCGTGATCCGCAATCAATTCTAGGTATCTTGCAATAAGCGCGTAATACACGATTTGGGAAGGATCTTCCAAGCCTATCTTCTCAGCGATGGTAGGGTCACGTTGTGCTGAGAGTAGAAGTCTTATGGCAAGCCAATACATCATGTCGGCTTCATCTTCTCGACGGATAGCGTCATCGGCTAATTCCAGACTTTCCGTAAGCGCTTCCACTGATTCCAAGTTCATAGTTGAGGCGATTACCGCAAGCCTTCGCAGGAGCATGTCTATCTTGAACCTTGTTGGGTCTATGGAACATTGAAGATCAATTCGTTCAGGTGTCTCTTGCACTATGCCAAGTCCCATAAGCCTGTGTGAGATTCTGCGCACTTCTTCGATGTGCATTCTACTAATGCGAGTTGAAGAGACTACCCTGAAGGCGTCACGCCCAAGCGTGTAGTTTCCTACGATGAGTCTCTCCAACATTCCAGTTTCTTTGCACAAGTCTGAGTTTATGATGATTTCCTCAGCCTGTGTCTTGCGTTCCACTGTGCTGCTGGGAACAAGCTTCAACGAGCCATCTTTTTCTGGAAACAACACGACAAGGTCACCTTGCTTGAGACCCGTGTTTTCAACCCATTTTTTAGGCAGGGATACGCTAAAAGTAGAGTAACCGACGCGTTGGATTTTGCGGCTTTCCATTTCTTGGCACCTAATTACTCGTAAGTACTTCTATGATATCTATAAACAGAGTATATATATGTTATGTTTCAATTAAGCTTAGCGTAAGAGGAAATCCCAAAGGAGGAAATCAGATGCCTGAGTGGGCAACTATAAGCATCCGAGAAGAACTAGTTGAGGAAATTAAACGGCTCCTCAAGAGAATAGGACGTTACCGGAGCATTTCGGAGTTTGTGGCAGAAGCAATTAGGCTACGTTTAGAGGAGCTTGCCCGAAAGGGAGAGTTGGAGCCGGAATCACCAAAAGCGGCGCCCTCAACTCCCTCCATACAAGTTACACCGGTTTCTTTAGCTGCACCCCAAATAACGCAGGATACAAGAGGGTACATAAACGTTCAGTTGCAACGATCAGAGCAGATTTGGTGGGTTCTAGTCAGACTTTTTGGAGACTTGGCTCGAAAAGACGTTAAAGTAGACGCGCAATTGGCACGTGAGCTTCGAAACTGCAGAAGCCTGATCAACTTTGTCGCATCCCACATCTGCCCTGAATGTGACATCGAACTGGCAAACGAGCGGCTGCCTGACCTTCAGTACAGTCTTGAAAAGGTCAAGCGCGACCTCGTTGCTACAGCCATCTGCACCTGTGACGATTACGCTAAGGATTGGATAAGTGAATTAGACAGGGCTGAACGAGGCGAGATTAGAGAGATTCCTGCCCTAGGACCAAGATTTGTTCCAGGCTTACCGAGAAACAACAGTATCGCATGGACGAGAATAACACTGTCGAAGCCCGTTGCAAAGGAACGAGTAGAAGAGATAGCAAGGATGCTCGGGGTGATGGTGAAGCCCGAGAATAGTGTGCACTTCGTAGTGCGAGGCGAGAAAAAAACAGTCAAGAAAGCCGTTGAAATGCTTTATCAGCTCCAATAAGGTGGGAACCGAAGCCTTCAAAAAAGGAGGACAAAGGAATTGGGCAACAAGGTGGGAGCAACACTTGTCTTGGGCGGCGGAATCGCTGGAATCCAAGCTGCGCTCGATCTGGCGGACGCTGGATTCAAAGTTTACATGTTGGATGAATCGTCCAGCATCGGAGGAACCATGGCGCAGTTGGACAAGACCTTCCCTACAAACGACTGTTCCATGTGCATTCTAGCTCCAAAACTTGTGGGGGCAGGACGGCATCCCAATGTTGGGTTGATAACGAACGCAAGGCTTGAAGAGGTTGAAGGCGAGGCTGGAAATTTCCGAGTAAAGATAACAAAGAGACCCAGATACGTTAACGAAGACAAGTGTAATGGTTGTGGCGTGTGCGCGCAGCATTGCCCGGTTGAAATGCCAAACGAATTCGACGAGAGCCTGGGCACTCGAAAGGCAATTTATGTTCCGTTTCCTCAGGCTGTGCCCTTGAAGTACGCGATCGACGAAGAAAACTGCCTAAAATGCGAATTGTGCATGAACGTTTGTAAAGCCGGAGCCGTAGACTTCAACCAAAAACCCGAGGCTATCGACCTTAACGTTGGAGCAATTATTCTCTCGCCTGGTTTTCAAGAGTTTGACCCTCGCTTAAAGAGTATGTATGGTTATGGGCGATACGCAAACGTTGTTTCCAGCATTGAGTTCGAAAGAATTCTGAGCGCGTCAGGTCCATACGGCGGCAAAACCCTGCGACCCTCAGACGGGACGATTCCTTGGAGGATAGCTTTCATACAGTGTGTTGGCTCTCGCGACGCTTTAGTCGGAAACAATTACTGTTCATCTGCTTGCTGCATGTACGCCATAAAGGAGTCGGTTATAGCGATGGAACACACTCCTGGAATAAAGTGCACTATCTTCTTTATGGACATGCGAGCCTTTGGGAAAGAATTTGACGCTTACTACAATCGGGCGGCTGAAGAATATGGTGTAAGGTTCGTTAGGTCTAGGGTCTCAAGTGTGCACGAGATGCCTGAGACACAAGACATGATAGTGAGACATGTGGAAGATGAAACCCCCAAAGACGAGGAATTTGACCTCGTTGTTCTGTCTGTTGGAATGAAGCCTCCAAAACGCGTTGAAGAATTAGCCAAAATTTTGGGCGTAAAACTGAACAAATACAATTTCTGCGCCACGGAAACCTTCTCACCTGTTGAAACTTCTCGCCCTGGAATATTCGTCTGCGGAGCATTTGCGTCGCCAAAGGATATTCCTGAAAGCGTGGCTCAAGCAAGTGGAGCCGCCGCTAAAGCCGGGAGCATCATAGCGTCGGAAAGGGGAAAACTCACGGTTGTGAAGGAGTATCCGCCCGAAAGAGATGTTTCTGGAGAGGAACCCCGCATAGGCGTGTTCGTCTGCCACTGCGGAATCAACATAGGCGGCGTGATCAATGTTCCAGCGGTTGTGGAATACGTTAAAAAGTTGCCCAATGTTGCTTATGCGGAACACAACTTATACACGTGTTCGCAGGACACGCAGAAGGCCATTCGTGAAAAAATAAAGGAACACGGCCTCAACCGAGTTGTGGTTGCTTCTTGCACTCCGAGAACGCATGAACCGCTTTTCAGAGAAACCGTTCACGAAGCCGGATTAAACATCTATCTGTTCGAGATGGCTAACATTCGAGACCAGTGTTCATGGGTGCACATGCATGAGCCTAAAGAAGCAACGGAGAAGGCAAAAGACCTCGTTAGGTCTGTTGTTGCCAAGGCTCGACTGCTGAAGCCTCTGCCAAAACCCATGATAAAGGTTGTTCCGTCTGGGCTTGTCATTGGTGGCGGTTTGTCTGGAATGGTTGCTGCGTTGGAGTTGGCGAAGCAGGGTTTTGAGGTTCACTTGGTGGAGCGTGACAAGGAACTTGGCGGATACGCTCGCAAAATCCATTATCTGCTCGGGTCTCAAGACCCACAACAACAGCTGAAGACAATCGTTGAAGAAGTCATGGAAAACGACAAGATTCACATTTACCTTAACTCTGAGATAGAGGACATCAAGGGTTACATTGGAAACTTCAAAACGACGCTGTCCAATTCTGGCGAAAAGAAGGAGATTGAACACGGCGTTGTCATTGTTGCAACAGGCGCATTAGAGTACAAGCCAAAAGAGTATCTGTACGGATCCGACGACCGAGTCCTCACACAGCACGAGCTGGAAGAGAAACTAACCCATGGAGGATTAGACGCAAAAATGGTCGTTATGGTACAGTGCGTTGGTTCAAGAAACCATGACCGCCCCAACTGCTCAAGGATATGCTGCAGTCAAGCTGTCAAAAACGCGCTCAAAATCAAAGAACTCAACCCAGATACCGACATCTACGTCTTGTACAAGGACATGCGAACCTTCGGGTTCAAAGAAGACTTCTATCGTGAAGCAGCCGACAAGGGAGTCATATTCCTACGATACGATGATGAAACCAAGCCTGAGGTCACCAAAGAAAACGGGAAACTCAGAGTCACGGCTTGGGAACCAGTTCTAAAGGCATTGATTCCAATCGAACCCGACCTCATAGTCTTGAGTGTGGCCACGGCTCCAAACCCCGACAATGAACGCTTGGCTGGAATGTTGAAGGTGCCGTTGACCAAAGAAAGATTCTTCTTGGAAGCGCACATGAAATTACGCCCAGTTGACTTTGCTACTGACGGTGTATTTCTCTGCGGCATGGCTCATTCACCAAAATTCATAGATGAAAGTATCTCGCAGGCGTGTGCGGCAGCTGCTAGAGCCGCAACCGTGCTGTCGAAAACGGCTCTAGAAATGGAAGGAAGCATAGCAAGCGTTGATAAGGACTTCTGCAGTGGATGCAAAATCTGCGAGTCTGTGTGTGCTTACAACGCCATCGAAATGGAAGAAAACGGCGAAAAGCCAGTTGCCAAGGTTCTTGAGGCGTTGTGCAAGGGCTGCGGCGTGTGCGGCTCTTCGTGCCCAACAAAGGCGATCACAATGGGACACTTCACCAACGAACAGATTCTAGCCCAGATTAAGGCTACATTAGTGGAGGAAGCGAAACATGACTGACACAGAATTTGAGCCAAAAATCATCGGATTTCTATGCAACTGGTGCGCCTACGCCGGCGCCGATTTGGCTGGCGTCAGTAGAATGCAGTATCCTCCAAACGTGAGGATTATCAGAGTGATGTGCAGCGGACGAATAGACCCGGCTTTTGTGCTTGAAGCGTTCAAAGACGGAGCCGACGGAGTCTTAGTCGCAGGCTGCCATCTGCCGTCAGACTGCCACTATTTGTCGGGCAACTTCAAGGCTCAGAGAAGAATCTTCCTATTAAAGAAAGTTGTCGAGCAGTTTGGACTCGAACCTGAGAGGCTGAGATTAGAATGGGTTTC
>Ga0315310_10001762_pt1 | contig 13660 bp, 8 predicted proteins | sample TDP5_MG_FD_203630 | JGI IMG/M metagenome (GOLD analysis project Ga0315310, IMG submission 203630) | Freshwater sediment microbial communities from Lake Towuti, South Sulawesi, Indonesia - TDP5 | ecosystem: Environmental > Aquatic > Freshwater > Lake > Sediment | place: Indonesia: South Sulawesi... | reverse complement strand
AATTGAAAGATCTCCAATATAATCTACTCGGACTTCAAACCACCCTTTCAAAAACTCTGATTCAGTGAGAATTTGTTTGGCTTTTTCAGCGTCAGATACTTTTACAAGAAATGTAGTTGTGATTTCCGAAGAAGTTTGGCTAAGCATAGAGATGTTAATATCATTTTGACCCATTAAATCGAAAATTTTGGCAAGGATTCCTGGAATCTCGACTGTAGTTTCACTCACTACAGAGACCATGGCGGTTTCCTCTTCATAGGTAATTCCAATAATTTTTTCTTCATTTGCAGAGCTTTTTTGAATGAGTGTGTAATTTGAACTGAATGGGTCATTAAAATTCCGAATTTCCAAAGGGATTTCTCGATCTTGAATAGGTTGAATGCATTTCGGATGGAAAGTTTTAGTTCCAGCTACAAGTTCTTTCGCCTCAGCATATGAGAGTTGCGTGATTATCTGGGCAGAAGGTTCTATTTGGGGATCTATCGCATAGATACCATAAGTATTTTTCCAAAGGACGACCTTTGTATTATAAGTTTCATCTTTTAAGCAATATGCAATTAGCGCGGCGGAATATTCCGGTCCCCCAGGACCTAAGGTTGTTAAATGGCCTTCCTTCGTACGGCCAACGAACCCAGTAACTACGGGAATATGATTCAATTTAAGGAGGGGCATCAATAGAGTCCGAATCTTACGCACGGTCATGTTCATGATCGGTAAGGCATGCTGAAATTTATCATCAGTTATTAGAAATTTATCACCTAAAAGATATTCAGCTTCAATATTTTTTAAATTTAGGAATTCATTGAGAATATAACCAGAAAGTATCTCTCCAAATGAGAGAACAATATCTAATTTATTATCAGAAAGACCGTACTCTTCTATATCATCAAGAATCTCTTCAAGATGAGCAAATTTATCGGTCAAGAAGTTTTCTACTTTTTCCTTTTGCGTTTCATCAAATATGCCATTTATCAAGTCTAAATGAAGGTGCCTTATTTGCTTCATTTCTGTTGTATAAGAACTGCACGTATCAGCCTTATTTGCGCAATCCTGCAATAAGTCCTTAATTGTAGGTAAAGCTGAGACAACTATTACTAAATTATTTTCCTTATACTCCTGAATTATGTCGTAAATTTTCTGGAATCCGGTACTATCTAGAAAACAAGATTCATCAAATTGCAATATAATAATTTGTTGCATGTTAATCCTTAATCCTATTTGTTCCTAAAAAATTAATTGTTTTTTTTCTATTCAAAGCAGGAATATCTGAAAAAAAAGTAGGATCTACTGCGTAATTATGACTTTTTATGCTGAAAAAAAAGGTGAATTAGGCTTTTAGAACGCCTTGAATTTTTCGCGAGGCGCACCGCAAATTGGGCAATATTCAGGGGCCTCGCCTTCTAAGGTATAGCCGCAGACGCTGCAAATTTGGATTTCCCCAATCTCAAGGTCATTGCCTTGATCGACAGCCTCCTTTGCTTTTTGATAGAGTTGCAGATGAACCTGTTCCGCTTGATATGCAGCATTGAAACTCCTTAAAGCATCTTGTTCGTCTTGAAATTCGGCTACCGCTTTATATACAGGATACATCTCAGTTATTTCAAAGGTTTCGCCATCAATACCTGCTTGCAGATCTTCCGAAGTTGTCCGAGTTCCAAAAACAGCACCGGAGACAGTAGTGGCGCCTCCTTTTGTTTCGATATTTCTATAATGATTAGTTGCATGAATTTGTTCAGCAAAAGCAACTGCAGTAAAGAGGCGTGAAACATTAGGAAATTCTTCTTTTGCTCTTTCTGCATAGATTGTATAACGCATCCGTGCTTGACTCTCGCCAGCATAAGCACTCCGTAAATTGGTTTCAGTCATCTCTCTAACCATATTCTTCACCCTTCATTTAATGTTGTCAATTAATCCCTCTAAGGAAATAAAGAAAATATCGGCATTTTTTTCCAACTCCCTTAGGAAATAAAATGGTTTGATGGAAGGAAGTTTTAATAAAGATGAAATTTGTCATAGCTTTATTATTCACATTTGCAATTATTCACCATAAATAGAACTAGAATGTGATGGTAGATGGATTTCAAGGAACGCATATTAACCACTATGAATCATGAGGAGCCGGATCAGGTTCCTGTTATGGGGTTATTATGTGAACCCTCAAATGTAAGTCGATATACGGGAAAGGGCATTGCAAATTATTTTAATTATCTTAAAAAGCCAGTTCTGAGAGAGATCACTCAAGCTTTAATGAACTCGGGCTGGGTGTGGACTACAGACTATTTGAACCTCTTTAAAAAAGTACTGAAGATGGCGGTTGAACTTGGATTTGATGCAAATTGGATGTGGTATCTGTTATTCAAATTAAAACGGGATAAGACTGCCCATTGGGGGTATATTTGGTATGATGTTTGGGGAAAGAAGTATCACTTACGATTGGACAACTTTGGCAATCCAGAGCCCTATTATGTAGGGGGTTATTGTAGTACGCCCGAGAAATGGGAGGCGTGGGTCGAAACACATGCAGCTTTGCTCGATAAATTTATCGGGTATGCTACTACCTTCTATAAGAAGATTAACGAGGCATGTGGTAAAGAGATCTACATCGTCAATTTTGCGGCAAACGGTATTTTTGAAAATACGTGGCAACCGATGGGATTCGTAGAATTTACGCGGTATCTCTATGAGAATCCCAAATTTATTGAGAGAGTGATAGAATTTCAGACTGCTCATTATCTCAAGCATCTGGAGGCAGCTTGTAAAATGGGCAATGAGATTGTATTAGCAGGAGATGATTTAGGGCATAAAACAGGACCCTTAATAAATCCAGATCTTTTAGAGAAGTTTTTTGGTCAGTCTTACAGGCAAATTGCCGAATTTGTACACAAGCAAAATAAGAAACTCATCTTTCATACTTGTGGGAATCTCTATAAATTGCTCAATAAGTTTATTGACTGGGGGTTTGATGGCCTTTTAACATTGGAACCTACCGCCTCAATGGATCTTGGCAAAGTACGGGAACTTGTTGGGCATAATTTGGTGCTCATCGGCAATTTGGATGTGTCTATTTTATTAGTGAAAGGGAGCAAAGAAGAAATCGAGGATGCAGTTAAAAAGGCGATTCAGGATGCTGCTCCGGGAGGAGGGTTCATATTAGCCCCATCTCACAATCATGCAGATGTGGATCCGGTCCGATTACAATGGATGGTTGAGGCTGCCCACAAATTTGGCAAATATCCTATTCAAATATAACAGAATTGCCCAGAAAAATGCATAAATTAATTAAATTTTTTAACTTTAATTTATCAAACAGCGGATTCTTATATTGATCCCAGAAACTTTTTTATATCTTCCGCAATTCCCAATTTCAGCACCTTAAATGCTTCTGCAAAATTATAACCCTCCGCTTTCCCAATATCCTCTGCCATCCGTCTTACGAAAATATCAATGAGAGTTTTTGTATCTACTCCCTCAAACATTGATATATCAACAGAAGCGGCCTTTAACTGTTCAAAGGTCTCCTCCTTGAGCATATCCATTTGAGTAGTGTGTTTTAAGAGTGCTTTTATTTTGGTTCGGAGCCCTTTAGATTGCAAAGAAACCCAGGTATTGGGGTTAGGTGTTCGAAAGAGCCAGAGTTCTCCAACAAAGTGTATTGGTAAGTTCTGGTCAGGGTGAAAGAGGGGATAATGGGCAAAATAGCAACTCTCAAAGGCAGCCAAGGCCGTCTTACGATGATCAGAATGTGGCTCATAGGGATTCCATGGATCGAAGGTCATTACAATATTAGGTTTCAATTTTCGGATATAATAGATATATTTAGCGCGGAGTTCCAGATGAGGAATTTGATCCAAGAAGCCATCTTCATAATGGAGGAAGGAAACTTCTTTAACTCCTAAAACGGTCGCTGCATCCAGAGTTTCCTTTTCCCGAATTTTAACAATATTTTGGGGATTAGCAGTGGGATCTAAGGTACCGCGACGCCCATCGGTAGTAATTACATAAAAGACCTCTTTACCCTCTTCGCAGAATTGAGCAATTGTCCCTCCCACAAAAAATTCAATATCATCCGGATGCGCTCCAATGATTAAAACAACATCATTCATCCTTTATTCTCCTTTTTTGTAATATACGGTCCGTTCTTTTGGGTTATATTTGTAAAATACTAACCCCGAAAGAGGTTTTGGATAAAAGTAAGTAGATTTATGGGGCATTAATTCAGAATGCGCAGTAACTTTTAAGATCTGCTCAACTTTAGTTGGATTCAAAATGAATAGCAGTTGAAACCTGCCTGTTAATATCTCTTGGATGGCTTGATGAATATCTTTAGTATAAATAATGTTCTTGGAATCTTCAATTTCCTCAGGAATTTCCAATAATTGGGTGAGAATTAGTTCATGAAGGATTGAAACATCCAATTCTTTCCAATCGATAGACCAATCCCCTTTTATTAGCTTCTGAGGTGAGGAATTTGGTTTCAAAGTAAGAAGAAAGAAACTTGATTGATTTTGTAGAGCCATTCCAAAAGAATTTGGGGAATTATTACTTAATTCAGTAAGAAGAAGGTCTAATTTTTCTTTGAGATCATTGTTATTAAAATCATATTTTTCAATATCAAAATATTTTTCTAATCGATTTAAAATCTCCTCTGAAGTAAGATTGGGCACCTCCTGGATTAAGCGATGTGTAGGAAGTATCTGAAGGCCAGAGTCATTCATATCAACTAACAATCCAAGGACATATTTACTCCCACCCTCTTGAGAATGAATTAAAGCAGAAAGATACCTGTGATGTCCATCTGCAATAGTTAATGGAATTGGTTTAAAATAATTTTGAAGGGCAATAATGTCCTTTTTATCCTCAATTACCCATATCACGTGTGTAACATTATCGACATCGGTGGTCTGAAGGAAAAGTGGTTTTTTAGCATATTTGTGGATAAGTTTTGAATAAAAAGTATTCCCCTTAAAAAGGAAAAATATTGGATTGAAATTTGCATTAGTTTCCCGTATGAGATTCAGGCGCCCTTCTGCTACTTTATTAAAGGTTTTTTCGTGAGGAAAAATTTCTTTTTCGTTGAAATTAGATAATCTTACGAGTGAAACAAGACCATATCTTATAAATTCAATTTTATTATAGAGAATTTTTGTTCCATATATATACAATTCAGGGAATTCCCGTTGAATTATAATTTCATTCTCGATAAGATTATTTAACATCTGTGCTGCCATCGGATAGGAATCCGGGAGAATTAGATGAACAATATTATACAGGCTTTTTTGTTGAAATCCAACCCTTTCGGTCGGTGAAATCACATCATGAGGGGGAGCAAGGAGCTTTTCCAGTTCTATCCCTTTTTTAGTGTTATAGTAATAGGCTTTAAAGGGCATTATTTCAGGCATGCATTCCTTTCCTTAATTTTAGCGTTTAATATCTTAAAATCGTTTGAAAATAGGAAGTGTTATATAGGAAGAGTATTGCGAATCATGAAGAATTTTCTGCTGTGCTATTAAAAATCTTATCTCATTCTGTTCGCCAGCGAGATTGGAATTCACATCAAAACGAGGGAAATTGCTTGAACTGATTTCAAGTCGTATCCGATGATTTCTTGGGATATATATTGCTATGGATCCTACTTTTATTTCATACCTGTAGATTTCATTCGGTTCTATTAATGAAGGTTCATTCAATCCTTCGCGAAATCGTGTCCGTATGCCGCTATCAACGATTAGAGTAGCTTTTCTGTTACTATGAACCTCAACGAGTTTAATCGTAAAATCAGTGTCTCTTGCAGAAGAGGCTGCATATAAAACAGTTTTGATGTCGCCTATTATTTCTAGGTCTTCAGTGAGTTTATCAGAAGTATAAACTAAAACATCAGGGCGATCCTCAATTTTTATTTGGTTTACAAAGCCACTCTTCAGCATCAAGAAGCGCCCGCCTTTTGTGGCTACCGGATTCGAGGGATCGAACTCGTATGTGTCTGGCGGCTCATTTTGAGGGGGAACATTAGAAAGCACGCCATCCCCAAATCGGCTATTAGCTTTCCCCGAGGAATGAAGATACAACTTCAGTTCCGGTACTTTAGGAGGAAATTGTGCGAAATTACGCCAAATGCCTTTATTCATAATATAGAGCCGCACCGTGGGGACCTTAATAAGATCATGCCCATCACCTTTCAGCCAATGATCATACCACCAGAAAGGTGCAAAATGTTGATATAATTGCAAGAGTTTTTTTCCATTCGGGAGCATAAAGCCTCTTGTGAGCATATCAATGCCTGCATGTGCTCCAGGGCCGATAATGATTTTGAAGTTCCTATGGAAATAATTCGGGGTTCTTTCTTGGATTATCTTCATATCACGTATGATTTGTTCAAGGAACATATCATTCCAAGCGGCAATCATAAGCATCGGCGTGTCTATACGGGCCTCTTCAAAGCCAAAGGCGTAAGGTAGATATTCATAATTCAAATTCAACCGCCTTGCAAGGACAACCTCTTTAAGGAATTTTGCAAACGAGCCTTTATCTCGTTCATCAAATTTAAGATTCAAATTGTAAGTCTCATTCAGGGTCCTGATTAACATATCTGAATCTGTAATTTTGGTGAAGTCGGCTAAATGCATTAAGAACCTGCTATTATCAATAGGATCATTATATAGCGTTAGCAATGGTTTATAGTAGAGCTCCTCGCTGATGCCTTCTACGCCTTTCATCATGGCTGTAAGGGAAGGATTTACGTTCTGAGTGATCCCTAACATTAACCGAAGAATAGATACTATCTCCCCTAGTGGCGTTAATCCGCCTTGATGATAAAGCACGTTGGTAAATGAACATTGAGCAGGACTTAAACAGGTGATTAGCCCATCATTATCCCAAGCAACTGCTAGTTGAGTGACTCCGAGAAAGGAGATTCCCCAGCCACCTACTCTTCCATTGTACCAAAATCGTTGGGAAATCCATTTCAAAGTAGTTAATCCATCAATACGTGTGAAATAAGTAAAATCCATCGTTCCATAAGGAATTGCAGAGGCACAACCCCTGATATCTTGTAGAATCGCTACATAACCTTTAGCGGCAAAGAGATAGCCAAGCAGGCTTAGCATATTCTTCCAATAGGGCAATCTCACTAAAATTGTAGGGGCTTTGCGCTTCTTTTTAAATACCTCTATGGGTAGATAAACATCGGTTGGGCAAGTGACACCATCATCCATCGGCAGGAGGTATTCTTTCAAACGAACCCCTTTTGTCTCAAGGCGCCCAACACCAAATAAACGCAAGAGACCTCGACCTAAGAAATTAAGTATTCCAACTAACGGGGCTTGTAAATAATCCATGAAGGGTGCCAATCGGGTGATAAGCGAATCAATTGCCCTATTAATTTTCTCATTATCAAGAGAAGAAGGCATTTCGATTGCCAATTCTATATCAGAGGGGTTAAACAGATGCTTTTCTTCTTGCTTCATCAGAATCACGCATTTAAGCCGGAGATTTAATTGTTTGATTTAATATCTTTTATAAACGGGTAAAAGAAGATAGGATTTATGATCCAATTCGTGGAAAATTTTTTGATGGGCAATTTGATAGCCTTGCTCATTTTTTTCGCCTGCCAGATTGCTATTAACATCGAAACGGGGGTAATTGCTAGAAGTGATTTCGAGCCGTATTCGGTGACCTTTCGGGAAATAAATGGCTGTATTTCCCAAGTTTATGGTATATTGATAGATTTCGTCGGGTTCTAACAGAGAAGGATTTTCTAAATTGCCCTCCCGATATCGGGCACGGACACCATCATCGAGTATATTAATTGCTTTGCCATTCGGGAACACATCCACCAATTTAGCCATGAAATCTGTATCTTTTGCGGATGATGTTGCATAGAAAATGAGCATGATCTCGCCAATTATTTCGATTCCCTCTGTCAATTTTTCTGAAGTATATACCAGAACATCACGTCTTTTTTCCACCTTGACTTGATTATGAGGACCGCTAACAAAAAACAGATTTCGTCCCCCCTTCATAGGCACGGGGTTGGCTGGATTGAAATCGTATTCATCTGGGGGCTCCATCAAAGGCTCCGTCAGAGAGAGCAAGCCATTGCCAAATAGGGAGTTGGCTTTACCTAATGATCGGAGATAGAGCTTGAAAGGCGTGGTTTTTGGGGGCCAAGAACCAAATCGCCTCCATATTTTCTTATTTAAGATATAAATTGTTAAAGGCGGGATTTTTGAGATATCTCTGCCAGCCTTTTTCAAAAAATATTTAAACCACCACATAGGCATAAAAATCCGAGCGGTTTCCACGATATCTTTCATATTAATGGGTTTTATGCCGATTTTCCCTTGATCAGTGAAAGCTGCCTCCATTCCTCCATGCGCCCACGGGCCAATTATTATCTTAAAATTGGTTTTGAAATACTGCGGAGCAGTTTTCTGGATTAATTTAAGATCCCGCATGAATTCCTCTTGGAACATGTCATAATGTCCTGCAACATAAAGCATCGGTACCGTGGGGGTAAAATCAAAGTTAATAGCATGTGGAAATAGTAATGATTGGGGATTTACTACTCTAGTAAAGGCAGTAGCCCTTAGTAATTTATTAAATTCGCCCTTATCTTCCTCATTTGCTTTCAGATTTAGACCTAACTTTTCATTCATAATCGAAATAATCATAGTAGGATCTTTAATTTCCGCAAGTTTATCAAAATGGACAATATAATTTGGACTCCCAATTTTTTCGTTGTAGAGGTTCAATAGTGGGTATTTACTTAATCTCTCTGAAATTTTTTGCTTATCTTGAAATATCATTGCTATATTGGGAACTTCGCTCAAATCATAGTACTTTGTGACGCCATAGAAGACACCATAAACTGAAGCACCCATTCCAACAGGCATAAGCCCATAGGGATGATAGAGGATGTTATGATAGGAAGCCATCCCTGGATTCAGGCAGGTTAGCAAACCTTCATGATTTCCAGATAGAGATATTTGAGTTATACCAAAATAGGATATCCCCCACATACCAATCCTGCCATTGTACCAAAAGCGTTTTATAATCCACCGCAAAGTATCTAATCCATCATTACCTTCTAATAAAAGGAATGAATTGGTGCCATAAGGTTTTGAATGGGCGCAACCCCGCGTATCCTGCAGAATGGTAACATAACCCATAGAAGCAAACAAGTAACCGAGGATATTTACCATATCCTTCCAATAGGGAAGCCGAATTAGGATGGTTGGTCCTTTATAGCGCTCCTTAAAGATAGGTTTGGGGAGATATATATCTGTAGCCAATTTAGCCCCGTCTCTGGTAGAGAGTAAATATTCTTTTAAGCGAACCACTTCATACTCTGAGGGTTCTAGACCGAAGAATTGCCCAATTCTACTCCCAAAGATTTTAAACAATTTGAATAGAGGTTTTATAATATAATTCATGAGTTTAATCATAAAAGGAAATGTAGATTTAAGAAATTTACTCATTAGTTTGCTTCTGGTGAGGGGTATTAAATCCAGAATCCATTCTACTTCAGTTGGATCAAAAACATCCGTAGATCTTTTTACCATTTCCAACTACGCCCTTTTAAATCTATTCTAATATTCTATAAGGTTTAAATAAAAAAAGGTTTAGTTGGAAAATTTTTTTGAGGATTTATTCAAATAACGCCTTATTAGAATGATAGAAAAGGTCAGGAGGACGGCGACAAGAATAGTAAGGAGTCCTATAAATAAGAAGAAATAGAGGGTAAAATAGATTGTTACTGTTATCAAATTAATCAGACATATGACGACACCTAGTTTGAAAAATCGGCTTAAGCTGAACTGGACCCCATGTTCTTCGGTAATATTTTTTACGATTAAGGTATCACCAAAAGGTGTCAAATTATTTCCGATACCCACCCCAAATGCTAAGCCGTAATAAGTAGGTTTTATAATCATAGGCTGCCCGAAGGTAATGATATTGACAACCGGGATAAACACCTTAACAACTGGTATTTCCTCGATCAACCCACTAAATATTCCTGAGATCCACAAAATTACGACAATTGTAAGAAAAGGATTCCCACCAACAAAAGCTTCAAGTCCTTTAGCAATTGCTTCAATAATTTTAATATGCTCCATTGCCCCAGTAATTATGAAAATCCCTAAGAGGAATAGTAGAAGTTCTAAATCTAACTTTTGGATAATCTCTTTGCCATTTAATTTGCTGATTACGACTAGAACAATAGCTCCAGTTATTGCAATGATATCAGGAGTAATGATGGTTGTAGGAATTATTATAAAACAAATTAAGACTGCTATAAGAGTGATGAGTGATTTATAGAAAAAGTTCCGATTGGGAACATAGTTCCAAGCATTATAGTTCATTAGAACTGCAATCAATCGGGGTTTAGGTGCAACTAACTTATTTCGATAGGAGAAATAGACGTAAATCATCGCTATTAAGAAGAGAAGTAGGCAAAATAACCCGACATTTTGAAAATATTCGACAAACCCAATTTTCGCAGAGGTGGTGATCAAAATCGCAGGAACTGAGGAGATCGAAAAAATCATTTCGCCTAAAGGTACGATTAACGCTTGTGAGAATATGTAGAGAATAGGATCGATGCTCAAGATGCGTGATACTACAAAAGTTAGTGGAATTAAAATAATAATGGCGAGAATAGCACCGAATAGTGAAGAAACCAAGAGCATTATGGCGCATAATGCAAATAATAATTGGATGGGTTTTCCTTTGGTCATTTTGATTAGTTGAAAAGCTATAAATTGAAAAACTCCTGCTGAACTACAGACTTGAACAATGAATAACATACCCAAAATAAGAATTAGGGCATGATAATTTTGATAATCAGGACCTACACCAAGAATCAGGTCAATAAAAACTAGAAAATCTCCTTTTTTAGTGAAAATAAGAGTGAAATAGACAATAACTGCACCTATTAATGCTGCTATTGCCCGATTTAGTTTATTAGTTATAATGAGAATAATTACGCTAAAAAAACATCCAACAATGATAATTTGATCAATAAGAGTAATAAGTGCGTCATCCATTTTTGATCGATTGTCTCCTATGCTTCAATTGTATAATTGTTATTAGAAAAACGAGTACCATAGCAATAATGGATAAAATAATTAGGCCTAAAATGAAGTCGTAAATCATTATGAAATAAACACTAATTGCGACCAATTGTAAAATAGTTGCTATAAAACTCAATTTTAGAAAATCGGACTTTTTAATTGGACATGCATTTTCACTCGCAATATTTAGCGCTGATACATTTTTTGTTTTTAAGATCAAATTATTCCCTAAATTTACACCATATACCAAGCCACAATATATTGATTTCCCCGCCATGTGTTCTGTTGTTATTAGATCACCTACAATAGGCGTAAAAACTTGGGTTATGGGTAAATTATCGACAGAGGTGCTTAAAAATGAAGATACCCATAAAACCAAGATTATTACTGCCACCTCATTTTGACCGCACAGAACAGATATACCATTTCCTATCAAATCGAGTATTCCAGCATATTGCATCGCCCCTGTTATAATAAAAATGCCCATTAAATACAATAACAATTCAAAGTCTATTTTTTCAATGATCTCTTTAGCCTTAAATCTGCTACTAATTACCAGAATCATTGCACCACAGATTGCGATTAAATCTGGGGATATTATATTAGAGGGTATTGCTACAAAGCAAATCAAAATAGAGATTAATATAATTATTGATCTATAAAAAACTCCTTTATTTGGAACATAATTCCAAGCATTGTAGGCTTGTAAATTCTCAAGCATAATCTCTTTTGGGGGAGTAAGTTTCTTACGGTAGGAGAAAAGAAAGAAAATTGTTGTGATTCCAAATAGAAATAGGGAAAATAAGCCCACATAGATGAAAAATTCATTAAATGTCATCCCAGCATATGTGCTGATTAAAATATTCGGAATTGAAGAAATGGAAAATATGACTGCCCCTACATTTGCCAAAATCGCTTCGCTAATAATATAAGGTGAAGGATCTATCCCCAAAATACGTGATACAACAACAGTCAGAGGAATTAAAATAATTACACAAGTTATGTTATTTAAGAGCGCGGATATGAATACTGCCATAGAACTAAATACTAAAAACAAGAGAGTGGGTCTTCCTTTAGTCCTTTGAGCTAATTTGAAAGCGGCAAACCGAAAAATTCCAGCTGAGCCACAAATCTGAATAATAAATAGCATTCCTAATATGAAGATAATTGAATGAAAACCCACATAAAAAAATCGACTCGTAAAAATAATTTGGAAAAGCGTTATTGAAAGATTCAACTCACCCGAAACTAAAAATGTAAAGAAAATAATTAACACGCCTACTAAGGCTACAAGAGCCCTATTTGTTTTGCTGAAATATGGTAAAATGAGTATTCCTATGAAACAAGCGATGATTATGATTATATTAAAAGGGCCAACCATGTTTCATCAAGTTATTTGATTGAATTTTGTTGTAATCATAATGGTATATTTTTTTAAGAAAAAATCATTACAAAAAAAGCTTTGTGAAAAAAAATTTGAAATTAATTGTCATGATGGGGGTGATGGGGGGCAATTTCAATGTTTACCGGACGCAGAGATGCAAGAGCCCACGCCGTTACTTCATTGAGTGAGGGATGGATAACTTGTGAGCGATAAATTGGCATAAAGGATCCAGATTCAGGGCAGGTTTTTGAAAACACAAGGTGGGGTTCTTTTTCTTCGGGCATTTCTATATTACAGACAAAACCGGCATTCATGAGGTAAACAAAAGGTTGAATCAATATAGAAGCATGGGGACCAATAACATGGGCTCCAAGAATTTTTCGAGATTGATCGATTACTAATTTGACCAAGCCATTATCAATATCGTTCTCATCGAATCCCATTGCAAACCCTCGCGCAACTGAAGAGTATCTATTGATAGCAACGTAGATTTTAAAACCCTGATCAATCGCTTCCTTTTCTGTTATTCCAACATGTCCAATTTCTGGAAACGTAAAAATGGCCCAAGGAACTGCGGAATAATCTGCAACCATTTTTTCATTCTCTTCCACAAAAATATTGTGAGCACAAATTTCGGCTTCATAATTGGCCTTATGCCGAAATTGGAATAATCCATTAGCGTCTCCAACACACCAAATATTCTCTTTAGATGTTTCTAAATAGGCATTGGTGGTAATCCAACCGCGCTTATCCGTGTCAACCCCTGTATTTTCAACCTTCAATAAGTCTGAATTGGAGCGACGACCTGTAGCCACTAAAATCTCTTCGGCACTAACCTCTGATTTTTCATTAGTGTTGACATCTTCGACTGTGATAATTTTCAAATTTTTCTTCTTTTCACATGCAATAGCTTTTTTATTAAGTAAAACCGTCATATATTCTCGGAAGTTTTGTTCTAAAAGATTTGAAATCTCAGGCTCTTCTGTATAAACCAATCGTGGCAGCATTTCAATAATGGTTACTTTGGTACCCACTGCCGAAAACAGATGTGCAAATTCCGCCGCAATTATACCGCCCCCAATTATAGCTAGACTTTTCCAAGGCTTTTTAGGGAATTTATCGCCAAAGAAACTTTCGCTCGTAATATACCCTACATCCTCTAAGCCTTTTATAGGAGGAATTAGAGAGCGTGCCCCCGAAGCTA
>Ga0315310_10001761_pt1 | contig 13663 bp, 12 predicted proteins | sample TDP5_MG_FD_203630 | JGI IMG/M metagenome (GOLD analysis project Ga0315310, IMG submission 203630) | Freshwater sediment microbial communities from Lake Towuti, South Sulawesi, Indonesia - TDP5 | ecosystem: Environmental > Aquatic > Freshwater > Lake > Sediment | place: Indonesia: South Sulawesi... | reverse complement strand
TCTCAGACCCTAACGCACCTGAAGATGCGAAGAAAGGCGGTCACGGCACTAGCGAATACTACTTGACCAACGATTTCGTGAACTCCATCGTCAACGACACGAAGCCACCGATAGATGCTGTCAGAGCAGCCGACATCACGCTTCCAGGCTTAATAGCACAGCAGTCCGCAATGAAAGGCAACGTGTGGCTGGAAGTCCCCTATCTAGGGTAAGCATATTCCCCTCCCTTCTTTTTTCTTGTCAATACATGAGTGGTTATTGCAGCGGAGCGTCGAAAAGAGAGATTATCTGGTGCGTGTCATAGGGATTCGCGGTTCCTTCTTCGTCCTCAAATCGGAGCGTTCACTCTGACTCTTCCTATTCAATCTCTGAGAGAGGAACTCCCAGTCCGTTGACTATCATCTTGTTGTAGAAGTCAAAAAGATAAAGCCCATATATAACCGGAAACTCGGCCGCGAGGTCGAAGAAGAGGTTCACGAGACAGCTACACTTTACTCCGCGAAACCACTAAATTCTTCCTAGGTTGTTGTATCAGTGCGTGAATGCTTCTGCGCAAACCTTAATTACCGCGTAGAACAAGTCGTATATGACTGATCAGTATGGGCTATGTCTACGTTAATGGCCTCGTAGGAGATCCGAAAAAAAGAAGAATTCGAGAGGTCAAGTTTCTAGCTGACACTGGCGCTGGATACGTAGGGTTGCACCCTAAACTGGCAGAGGAGCTCGAGCTCACGTCTGTAGGTAAGACCAAGGTCGTCGTGGCGGATAATCGCGTCATAGAGGTCGACGTCACACCAGTATACGTGAAGGTTCTTGACAGGGACGCCATAGTACTGGCAGCCATAATAGAATCTCCCGAACCCCTTCTAGGAGCATTCACACTAGAGGTTCTGGGCTTGGCAGTTGACCCTTCAACAGGAGAAGTGAAAAGCACGAGGGCTTTCACCATGATGCTCTCAGCTTCTTGAACTGCAGCTCAACTTTCACCCATTTCACGTGTAAAACGACACGATTTTTCTAGACCTTCAGGCGAAGCTGCGTATCTATCCACAAGGGTTTCAGCAATGTTTTTCTAGGTTAGATCCTCGAGAATCTGAAGAAGAAAGAGAGTCGTATAATTTTTATTCAAATCCCAGCGGGCCCGCCATGGCATTCTATTCCACGAGAAAAGTTGATAAAGAAACGGATTATTCTAGAAGCATAACTGATATGTTTTCAGCCGTGGCCGCGTTTGCTTGTATCTCGTCTACTGTTACCAGCTTTAATCCTTTCTTCTTCGCCATGGCTATGTATAGCGAATCGTAAATGGTTACGCCTTGACTGAAAGATATGTTGACCGCTTCATCCAGGTAGGGAAGTTCTCCTTCGACCCTTACGGCCTTATCCAGAATCTCCTTCAAAGCTTCAATCGTTATCCTTGCGTCTGTGAGCGACATTTCACCTCTCCTAAATCTCATCCATATAGCGTTAACAGACTCCTTCACTATGTGATCTACTGAGGAGGTTCCGGTCCTTAGATACTCGGCGACCTCCCTCCACCCTTCTTCCTTAAGGACAAATTTCGTTACTGTTGAGGCGTCAATGACTATTACGATCCTCCCTCACCAAGACCTTAGCCGTCCCTTTAGGAGCAGGAGCTATCGGTTCCAAAAGGCGAATCACCTTTTCAACAGCCTTACCCCTCTCCACTTCCTCTATCTTTTTTATTATTGACTCTCTGATAATTTCAGGCCATTTCACAACGTCGCTGTATGCCCTCATCTTTTCCTTAATCTCTTCAGGCACTTTAACGCTCACTACAGCCATTGAATCCCCCGGATATGTGTTTAGGTAGACCCAGTAATAAACCCTGGGTAAACCGCCAAGATAGGACTCGTATAAACCGTTATGTGAGTCCCAGCGGGTCCGCTAGTCAAAAATATTCTGTCTCCTATATTCTGGTGAGATACCATACCATTAAAGGCCTCAAGATCATCTCGAACATTGACCACAGGGCGACGGATTGAGACGATGCGGTGCAATCAGAGATTCTTCGGTCAAGAGCGTTTCGAAACGGGTACTGCAGAGAGGGATTTCTGTTCCAGCTTAAGCGCGCTAAGGCCAAGGATGTCAGCGTACGGATTCTCCGTGAGAGACTGGCTGCCGATGCTCCCATCCGATATGGCCGGACTTGTGCAAGTGAAGTACAACGGCATGCTCTCCGTAATCACATGGGACGAAAAGAGAGGCGGCTTTGTCGCGTGGAGCCCCAAAGGAAGATGCTACTATTCCCGAGGCGACAGGGGAAAGCATCCCATACCCGAGTACTTCAATGAAAACCTGAACGAATTCAGAGATCACGCTTTCGTAGGTGAGACATACGTTGTCAGGAAGATCCATGGGAAGAGCTACATGACGGAGTTCAATAAATCCATGAGCATAATCAAGAACCCAAAATCGATCGAGGATGTCAACAGGATTCAGCTAGCAGTCTTTGACTACGCCAAAAGAGGTGAAAAGGAGTTCAACAGACCAGCGGAAACATACGTTAACAGATTCGAACACCTACGTCAAGACTTCATGTTTCCAGCAGGCTGTGATAGCAGCGTGGTTCATCTTCCCGACTATCTTGAGGTTGAGGGCGGTTTCAGTGATTCCTACTTTGAGATCCAAGTCTTCTGGAACGAGTTCATTGGTGAGAGGGGGTTCGAAGGTCTAGTGATGCACACAGACAGCGGAGGGGAATACAAGATCAAGTTCAGAGACACGTTGGACGCGGCGATAATAGCCTTCCGCATGACTGGAAAAGGCCGACCCGTGTGCAAGAGCTGCGGGGCTAGGTTCGACGCCTTCTGGCTCAGAAAGCTCGCCAAGAAAGGCATGGTCAAGAGAACTGAGTGGTTCGATGAGAAGGGCCGCCTACTGGGTGAAGACGGATCTTGGATCCGATCCAGAGACATGTCGTCTTGCCCGCTGTGCAGCGGCTCAATCACCAAGACTGCTGGACCTATCCTAGGCGCAAAAATCGCCCTCATGACATCCGAAGGAAACTTCGTGGATGTCGCAGACGGAGCTCAGCTCTCCCTAATTTCACCTGTCTTGGACCTGTTCGAACCCATCTATGAAGCCGAAGGCTACCTATGGGTCAAACCCGAAGTTGTCATCGAGGTCTGTTATCAGGACCTATACGTGGACAGGATGAGACCGGTCTACCAGTTCAAAGACAACAGTTACAAGAAAGTTGGGACGAAAAAGGCCGTCTCGCTCCGTCCCTATAGATCAAGGCTTAGAGAAGACAAGACTGTGAATCCCAACGATCTGAGGCTTGAGCAGCTAAGCTACTTCGTTAACAGAGCAAGAGGCATAGAAAGAAAATGGCAGCGAGCGAAAAGCCGAAAAGAGGGACTGTTGAAGTATCTATGACGATCCTTGTTGTACGCTACATCCCATCTGTGTTTCAAATCTGCTGTTTGTATGGTTTGTGAGAACCCGCTACAAATTTATGATGGGTTCCAGCAGGCCGCCACACTTTGATACTTTTGTCATGGCGGATCGTTTGTCAGATTTTGCTCCTAAACTAATTGCGGACTGGAGTGAAGAAGGAGTTCGGCATCTCCAAATGGGGAAAGTGATCACTCTTTTTCAAAGATGTGGATTTGATTTGGAAATTCGGTTAACATACGTTTGGCCTACAACTTACCTCGAAGAAGGATCGAAAATCGTATAGGAGTTGGCTAATGGGAATTCGATAAAAGAAAATACGATTGCTTTCTTCAATACTAGGCTGTTAGTAGCGGTGGCAAGGTAATGCGGTTTTGCGTGCGTCTACGCCGCAAGACAACCTTGGTTCGGAGTCGAGAGAGTGACACGCTCGCTCTCTGTTTCAGTCAGCACGTCACTGACCATTTCGGCTACGGTTAGCCTAAGCCAACCGTCTCCGTTTCGGCCGGTCGCCGACTCTACTTCCGTGACCTTCAGCTATCTGTCCCTTGCCACCATATGTATCGTGAGATTTCATCCCCTAAAAAGATTCTGTACTAAAAAATTAGACGCGTAGGCTGAAAAAGTTTCTTGTTTGGTTAAGAATGAAACTTTTTCGGGAAAAGGAGAGACCCAAACGTATCTCCTGCTAATCCAGATTTTCTCTATGCTGCAGTTCGCCCGCAACCACGTTTTCCCATTATCTGCACTTGAAAGACCTACCCGATGTCGAAATGATATGACTCAAAGCCGTAAGACGCTTTCTGCAGGTGTTTAACGCAATGGTATCTGTCAAAGATACATTCGCTGTCAGACAAGCGTAACATCGGCACGCCCAAGAATATATATCACCCCAGGTTTGTTGATCTTGGAAGAATAGAAATTTGGGTTAGTCCCAGCGCGCCCCGCATTCAAAACCTACAGTTCTGACAGCTGCCATATCCTTCGTTTCTGAGAAGGGATCTCTTTCGGGATCTGTTTCTAGCCTTTGTGCTTCCTTCTGCAATGTTAAGCGTATCTATTCAAATGCTTGGGAGAAGATAAAATAGGTAAGCAATATCATATCTATGAGTCTGTATACGCTACTATGTAAGCGATTAATATGGAAGAATTATCGGTTAGAATAGTTCTTGATCCAGCATTCCCATATACTTGATCATCGAGTTATTGCCGCGGGCATGACCACGAAAGATGTGCTTACGGAATATCCAGAGCTAAAAGAAGAAGAAATTAAGGCAGCCCCTCTCTACGCCTCAAGACTTATGGAGAAGGAAGTGATTGTCACCCTTTAGAGGACAAAACCCTGCCTCAGATACTTATTGACGAGAACGTGCCAGTAACCGTGTGATGAAATCGCTCAAGAAAAGAGGACTGAATGTTGTAAGAGTTTCCAAATCAGGTCTCAGAGGGGAAAAAGACGGGAACATCACAAGACGCGCAACAAAGAAGGTTCTAATCCTCCGTCGTTTGTATGACTAGATGTAGATACACATTCAAACCGAAAAAATTTAAGGGATGATCTTGAAAAATATCGTTTTGTGAGTGGAAATGCCGAATACGAAAGTTAGTTTCATACCATGCGGTGTACATGTAGGAGTCACCGACTCTCTAGGTCGTCCCTTCACAGATTTTCAAACGTTAGAGAAGGCTGTGCATGCTCTGCGGAAGATGGGGCTTGAGGTCTGTCAATTTGAAGACTTTGTGCGTAGGAAGGATGATGCAATCAGAGCTATAGAGTACTCCGAGAGGGAAGGGGTGGATTGCATAGTATTCTACGCGGCAACATGGCTATGGGCCTCAGAGATGATTGGCGCTGTAAGGTCCACGTCGAAGCCGATCCTAGTTTGGACTACCCCGATCTCTCAGGGTTGGGCCACGGGGGGAGCGATGGTACTTCATGGAACACTAGATGAAGTGGGAATAAAACATGAGTTTGTGTATGGATTTCCCCACGATCATGAGACCATGAGGAGAATAGAGGCTTACGCCAATGCCGCTAGGGTTGCGAGTAAGCTGAAAGGATCAACGATAGGCCTTATAGGCGGCTTCAGCATGGGAGCCTTTACGGGGAGGGTTGATGAAGCCTACTGGATGGAGAAGTTTGGTGTGAACGTTGACCATGTTGATCAGTACGCAGTCATCCGAATTGTCGATGAAATTTCGAAAGAGGAAGTTACAAGAAAATACGAGGAACTAAAGAGTCTTATCGGTAACCTGCCGCCCCTAGATGAGGTTATGGAGAGATCCATCAGAATCTATCTGGCAATGAAAAAAATTATACAGCAGAACAAGTTCGACTTCGCGGCCCTCAAGTGCTTCCCTGAGCTAGGAGACTATTACGCTACAGCCTGCCTAGCGCAGAGCCTACTTGGGGATGAGGGATTCATCAGCGCCTGCATAGGAGACCTTAACACAGCACTTACCGCATACATCCTAAACTTGCTCAAGGGTTCTGCGGTTTTCAGTCCAGATGTGCAACAAGTCCGGAAAGATGAAGGTGTGATCAAGCTAACCTCAGATGGGGCTTGCCCATTGAGTTTTGCCAGAAGCTTTCAGGAAGTCAAGTTGAGTAGGAGAGGGATATTCGGAGAAGGAGCAGCAGACGGTATCTGTGTGGGCCTAGTTTGTAAGCCCGGAACAGTTACGTTAGCGCGTCTATGCAGGATAAAAGGCAAGTACTATCTTCACGTCGCCCTAGGCGAAGCATATGAACCGCCGAAGGAAAAAATGCAGGAGGAGCTAAGCGCCTGCGGCTTTCCAGAATGGCCCCACGCGTTCATAAGGCTGCGAGGTGACGCCGAAGATTTCATTCAAAATCAGCGAAGCGAATACATCTCCATGTGTTATGGAGATCTAAAGGAAGAACTGTTGAATCTATGCTACCTACTTGAGATAGAACCCTTGGTCACAGGATAGCTGCCGCCACATATCGTGCTCATAGATCGAGATGATCGGAGAACAATATTTCCCAACCAACCGTTGCCTATGAGCATTTTAAGAGGAAGTAGGCGTCTCTGTTTTCGCAGTAAATGAAGTCTAGAAAACGGAATGAAGAAAACCGTGGATCGAGTCGTATATCAACGGGACGGAACAGCGGAAGCGAAGTTTATGTTCCCAGACAGCAAAACTTAAGATCTGAATTCCTGATAGAAAAACTCAAGTGAAAATGTGATACTAATGAGTGAGATCAACCTTAGAGAGTTATATAAATGGTGCAGTATCCCAGCCGAAAACTTGGTTAGTCACCCCGACGTCAAGATCCCGTTTGCTTTGGTAAAAGACTCTTCGGAGTTGGGTGAAGTCATGGCTAGGGAACTGGTAGATGAGATTAAGTCTCACAATGCGAGACGCGACACGACAAGGGCCATTATTCCTTGTGGTCCCAAATGCTGGTATGAACCGTTCGCACGTATAGTCAATGAGGAGAAAGTTAGTTTGATGGATCTTTACGTCTTCCATATGGATGAATGTTTGGATTGGCAGGGGCGAACCCTTCCTAAGAATCACCCCTACAATTTCAGGACCTTTATGGAAAAATATTTTTATGATCTCATTAGACCGGAACTGAGGGTTCCCGACGGTCAGAGATACTGGCTTGTGCCCTCGACCATGAAGAGGGTGGAAATTGCTATAGCCGAAGGGGACATCGATATTTGCATAGGGGGATGGGGCCAAGATGGGCACGTTGCATATAACCAGGCTCGGAGGCATCCTTTCAGCAAGATCTCTCTACAGGAGTTGGAAAACTCTACGATCCGTATCCAAGAGAACAACGTCGATTCGATTATAGCTTTAGCTCACCGAACCTTCGGCGCGTGCTACCAGTTTGCACCACCTATGTCGATCACATTGGGGATGAAGGAAATCCTCTCCTCAAGGAAGATCCGGGTCTATAGCGACACTGGCCCTTGGAAGCAGACAGCCCTGAGGGTAGCTCTTTTCGGACCCTTGACCCCAGAATATCCCATAACGCTCCTCCAGAAGCATCCCGACTCCAAGATTACCGCGACCCTGGATACGGCTCGCCACCCCATCAGTGAAAATCCAGAATGGGACTTCTTCGGCGATAATGAATGAAAGCCCTCAAGGTAACGTTTAGTCCCTCATCCCCTTATCTCTTCATGGTAGGAACGGGCGGCATCGGTTCAGGGATATTCTTTGAGCTAGACGGAGATCAAACCCTAGGGAGGAACGAGAGCCGAGCTGGGCGGCTGCTGGACTGGAAGGACTACTGCAAGCTCCACATAGTCTTTCATTATGTCTCCGTCTTTCTTGGGGCCGATCCCAAGGGGAAAGGGTTTAGGGTATTGCCGATTGGAAAGGTAGGAGACGATGACGCAGGTCGAGAAATGTTGAGATACATGGCCGACGCAGGTATGGACATCTCTTACGTTAAAATGCTTCCGGGCGTCAAGACTTTGTTCAGCGTCTGTTTTCAGTATCCAAGCGGCGCCGCAGGAAACATAACCTCAAGCAACAGCGCTAGCAGTCTAGTAGCTCCTAAAGACATTGAGGAGGCTGAACCCTTATTTGCCGAATATCAAGGGAGAGGTATCGCAGTAGCCTTGCCCGAGGTCTCTTTGGAAACTCGGAAAAGATTGCTAGAATTGGCAACCGCGTACGAGTTCTTCAGGGTAGCTTCTTTTACCTCAATAGAGACAAAAAAGGTCATCCGAACGGGAATGATGGAAGAGATTGACCTCGTAGCTCTAAATGAGGATGAAGCGAAGGTAATCGCCAACGTCTCGGGCGAAGGGAAGATGTCGGAGAAAGTTCTGGATAGGTGCGCCGCTGTCTTGACTCGCCACAATCCTGACATAAAGATTGCTGTCACCTTAGGTTCTAAGGGTGCCTACGGCTATGAAAGCGGACGCTGGGGGTATTCTCCCCAGTTCGTCGTCGAATCCATCAATACGGCTGGAGCTGGAGATGCTTACCTTTCCGGTCTCATTATTTCCATAGTGGCCGGCCTCCCATTTATCCGCAAAGATTTGGGGAGCACCCAGAGTCGGGGTCTTTCCATTGAGACCGGTATGGATTTTGCCGCTCTATTGGCCTCCCTGAAAGTGACTTCCACAGATACCATTCATATGAGAGCTGATACACAAAGCGTGCGTGAGCATGCTGTCCATCTGGGAGGACGGTTGCCCCCGGAAATGTCTCGTTTGTTTGATAAGACTGAATAAATGAATACCCTTTTGAGATGCCATCCAAGAAGCTTAACCATCAGGCGATTATGTTCACAATATCTTTATGTCCCCTGTGTACGTCGCTGTGTAGCATGCTATCCGGGGGAGACTGTCAAAGCCGAATTATATTTCCTTTAGTCGTAGGACCCGTGTCACGTGTTCACGAGCTTGGACTGTGAGCCTATAGATGTCGCTTCGAGAAAGGTTTCTGGTCTCGTCCCGTATGCTCTCTAAGCGGTCTCCGGAAGTCTTCGACATCCTCTTATAGTCCTCGGATTTCTTGAAGATGATCTGGCAATATATCGTTTGTAGGTGATGTGTATTTGTTTGATAAAGGTGAAAAGACAAAGTGTCAAATAAGCATCAAATTCATAAAGACCCTTTGTTACCTTATAACTAATAATAAGTTAGTAGCCCCGGGATAGATGTATTATCTCGTTTGACTATCTCAAAACATAATGCATGTTGCTAGTTTTTTGACGGTTATCTTTGAGCTAGTCTGCTTTCAAGGTCTATGTAGGTTATGGCCCTCACGAACTTGCTTGCTGCTTTCCTTAGCTTTTCATCTTCAGTTACCAGGATGGCTTCAGCGTTCAGGGCGGTTATGATGTATGAAGCGTCATAAAATGTTAGCACTTCTTTGTATGCTCTCTCAAGTGTGTTGGAAAAATCTAGCTTAGCGAAATCAATTGGCTGAATAATGCCTTTCATGGCTGACTCTTTAAGTGTGATGGCGACATCCAAAGCGTCTTCCAAAGATATGGACTTCAATAGCGTTGCAAGTTTCCAAAGGCTATTGCAAGCTTCGTAGATTGCAAGGTCGGTTGTAACTAAATTTTCAAAGGAGGCTTCAACTATCAATTGTTTACCACGTCTAGTGATTAGAGGCAGGAGTGCTGATGCGTCAAGAAGGTACTTCACCGTACTTCCCTATCCTCCCGTACAAGCTGGGCTACCAATTTTGGGTCTATTTTGCCGCTCAAGCGCTCTCTTAAGGACTCGAGTCTTTCAGAAAGATTCTTCGACTCCAACTCTGAGAGGTATTTTTCAAGCAATCTTCTCACCGTTTCACTAATGTTGACATTGTATTTTTCCAGTTTTTCCTTGACTTCCCTTCTAACTCTGATGGTGATAACGCTCATCTTGTCCCCCGTAATACACATTGTAATACGATCTTATAAAGCTTCGGAAACGAATATCTTTGCGCCGGTCTTTCTCTCTATACTTTTAACATAGACAATATTTTCGACCACTCAAAAAGGTATCTGCGAAGTAAAATCGAGAGTTTGAAATCTACCCTGAATTGGGTGTACTGGTAGCCCGGGATAGGTTCAAATTCCCGTCTAAATTTCTCGCAAAAAGCAGAACTTGAGCGGCCTCTTGCCTACAATTCATGCGCCTTGGGGCAATTTTCTACAATCTGCCTCGGTTTCATTGCTTCGATGATTATCGATTGTGGTATTTTTAGACGTTTGGTGAGAGAAGGATACCTTAAGACCGCCTCCAATGTGGGTCTTGGTTCAACCAGCTTTGAAACTACAAACCCATTTGTGCGCAACAAGCAAAAGTAGTCAGTTAGTGTCCTGTGAAACGCTGTTGTTACAAAAGGTTTGGGTATTCTTTTCATGTCCCATTGGACTTCGTATCTGCCTATTTCAAAGTATTGTTTGATCACTAAGCTCTCGTCTTCATGTTTCCAGCTCGTAATATTCTTCCCATCCTTCACTACGTGATCACAGAAGCATGGGTGAGGTATTGAGAAGACAAACCGACCACCATCGCTGAGAACTCTGGTGACTTCAGATATAGCGTTCTCATAGTGCTCGATGTCTTGAAGAGCCATGAAACAGGTTGCTAAGTCAAAATGATTGCTCGGCAACTCTTTCATGTCAGCCACATCCGAAACATAATACGTTATGCCTAGGTTTTCCTCAGTCTCTTTCCGCCTCGCCATTTCTATTATCCTTGCCGAAAAGTCTACACCGACTACCGTGGCACCTCTTTTAGCCAGGATCCTTGTGTTATATCCTTCACCGCACGCTAAGTCCAGCACTCTCTTACCTTTCAAATCTCCGATCAAGCTAAAGGCAGCAGGATTATTCAGCTCCTCTCGAAAGTAATCTTTCCCTTCCCGGACAAAATTCGTAAAGGACTCCGCAGCCCTATCCCACTTTCTTATTACGTTATCATCTTTAGCCATAAATCCACGTAGAGGAATTATACTCAAAAAATATAAAAACTTATCCACGACGATCTTAAGAAAGGAATTTTGACATCTAGTTCCTATAGCTCAAGTCTGCTTTTGAATTTCGGGTGAGTATCGTCATTTTGAAGATAAAAAAGTAAACATACGAGAAATTTAAACCTTTGGAAGAAATGGAAAACTATGCGCAAAATAAAAGCAAAATTCCAGCAAATATTTTACAAAAAAAGCCCAAAACAAGCCCAGAAAGGCATTATTAGATGGTAGCCCGGCAAAGATTCGAACTCTCATTGGCTTTTATAGCGTGTGAAAGATTCAAGAATCTGACCGAATTTTTAAACCTTATGGGCCCGCCGCCTGCGAAGCGAATCTATGTTCCTAGAATCTCCTCTTTTTACTGAGATACACTTCTAAGAAAGGCGAGGTCTCATCTTGGTTGGTCGGTCATTGCATAGATAGATAATACGAACGCTCGTTTTGCGGATGAACCGCGGTAGAATCCCGAACCGAAATCAGCGGATCCTCACACCCTGGCACTACGGAAGAAGAAAAGGAGACGTAGAAACGAAAACTTTCCAATGTCGCCTCTGAGGGCGCAACCCGACGTTCGTTGGGATTTTGGATGGAGACGGCTGGTTGTTGACTTAGTCTTAAGGGCTTAAGCTTTCTGAGAATACATAATTTTGAGAGAGAAGTGGAAGGTGAGCTCAATCCTCTGGAAAATGCTTGAATACCATTAAGGCGTAGTGGGATATCTGGTGGGAACATGGTTGAAGAAGCCGTTGTAGATGGGAAGGGCAGAATCGTCATTCCGGTCCATTTGCGCCAAGGACTGGGATTACGCGAAGGAGCCAGAGTCAAGCTGACACTGGAAGAGGGAAAAATACTCATAATGAGACAGGTAACCCCTGAAGAATTTGTTCGAGAAATGGAGGGTTGCGTCAAGGAGGGTTCGCCGATACCTAGAACCGATCCATTAGAACTCAAGAGGATCTGGGAAAAATGATCTACGTGGATGCCAACTTCTGGATCTACTGGTTCGACCAACGCTTACCCGAACACAAACACGTCACAAAACCAATGAGAGACGCCATCCATGAGGGCATAGTCCTGAACGTCGTGACACTCATGGAGGTAGCGCACTATTTCCGTCATCTAACGAAAGAAGACTTCCAAAAAAGATGAACACCATCCAAAATCTGACCACATTGACATACGTCACTCTTGACCTAGACATAGCTAGATTAGCGTTCGAACAGCTCGTAAAGTACGCTAAAGTCGGGGTTAGTGGCAGGGACAGTGTGATCCTTGCGACAATGAAGGCTAAAGGCACCAAGAGAATAGCCACTCATGACGAAGTCTTCAGAAAGATCGAGAACTTGGAAGTAATAGACTCCATCCTCTAGGATAAAACCTACGTATCACCCTAATAGGTGCAAGTCATAGAAACCTTTAGGATTGAACCGAAAGAAATATCACGAACATGCATACTCAACAATCAACAATCTGATCTAAAATAGATCCATTGAGAGAATAGATTTTGAGGTTAGTCGCCGTGGGCCCGCTATTTCTGCCGAGGGGAGGTCGCACCTTATTGGGTGCGCACAATTCTATATTGACCATTCACAACGTTTTTATTTTTCTAGCGCAAACCCTTTCGATATTGCTTCCTCGGATACGATAGAATTGTGTGAAGAAAAGAGATTTTGTCCCTTATGTGGCCGAAAATCCATCCGAAAAGGAAGGATCAAGAATTCTGCAGCCACTTTTGTGAGGGGGAATATTCACAGACAGAACTCGAGGACTGGCTTCTCTTGACGGAATCTGATTGGAGTGGGTGATAAGAATGGAGTCTACGCATGGCCTTCTAGAGTTGAAGAAGGAAGTTGAAGCGTGCCGAAGAGATTGTCCAGCAAGAGGGAAGGGGGCTTGGTTCTTTGAACCTATGGGTAGGATTAAGGGTTTCCTAGGCGCATCAAAAATCATGTTCGTCGCTCCCAAACCATCAACCGGAACATTTCCGTCGCCGAATGACGAACTCTTCTATAAGTTGCTTGGAAAACATAACCTACAAAACGCCCATATCACAGACTGGATAAAATGCAGAGGAAAATCGGGCAGTCAAACAGATGCGGAGTTCGCGAACTGCCTAGACTTTCTCTTACGAGAGAGAAGGATAATCAAACCTTTAATCCTCGTGGGTGTAGGAAATGAAACCCTCAACAGAATTCAAGGATGCAAACCGTTAAGGGAAGGTGTTCACTGTCTTGAGCATTGTATACACTACGGTGCACAGTTCCGCACGCTTGAATCGATTCGGATAGAACTGGATCGGGACCTAGCGAGAATCTCACACCTTTATGGGCAGTTGCTTGGAAAAGAAAAGACCCAACCAGTGAGAGGTCAAAATGGGCTTGACGACGCACTTAAGGATATTCTTGTCATTTCTATCAATCGCAGATTGGCCCGCAAATTTTCCCTTCTTCACGAGGCGATAGTTGAGAAAATGGCTACCTATGAATTGCGGAGAGGAAAAAATGTGGAGAAGATGGATAAGTCAGCTGGATACGATTTGAAGGTAAATGGGGTTAAGATTCGGGTTTTCATCTCGAATCATGAGGGCGGCATCATGTCGGAGAGTGGCGTTGCAATATCTAAGAAAGGATTCTTCTCTATGAGTGGTGAGGATCTCTTGAGAGTAGTTTCCATACCTGAAAAGAAATATCAGGATTATTGTATAAGAGATTTCACATTTAGGAACCGTCCTGAACCCGAGCTTAGAAGCATGCTCTACGCAGGAATGACAAGGAAG
>Ga0315310_10001759_pt1 | contig 13669 bp, 9 predicted proteins | sample TDP5_MG_FD_203630 | JGI IMG/M metagenome (GOLD analysis project Ga0315310, IMG submission 203630) | Freshwater sediment microbial communities from Lake Towuti, South Sulawesi, Indonesia - TDP5 | ecosystem: Environmental > Aquatic > Freshwater > Lake > Sediment | place: Indonesia: South Sulawesi... | reverse complement strand
TCCGGCAGAACGTTTGAAGGTCGTCTTCCTCGACGACACTCTCATTAAGAATAAGAGCTATGGAGCCAGATTTGTCAGCACAGAGCCCATTGTAGTTCAGGAAACACGAGAGATTTGGGAAGAAGATTGCATGGTCAAAAGATCGGCGTTCCCCGTTGTAGCTCTTCCACGACCTCTCCACTGGGGCGATGAAGTCGAGGAGATTTTGTAAAACCAGCCGAACTACCTAACTTGGTTGCATTTTTTCTTGTTAAGACATGCTTTCTCATAATAATTTCCACTGCTTTAACGTACACGTTAATTATAAATAGTAAGCTATGTTAAGAAAGAACACATTAAAGCCACAGCAAGAGTGAGGCGTTGATATGAGAGAACAAACTCTAAAGGCTGGCATGGCTGAGATTGAGTTTACGCCGGAGCCCGGGTTCCCCTTGGCGGATGCGGCGCCAACAGCGAAGGGAGTAAGAACCCCGCTCTATACCAAGGCTGTAGTTCTTTCCAATGGTGAATGTGAGATCGCAGTGGTTACATTGGATCTGATAGGTTTCTCGCGTGGAGATGTGAAACGCGCGGCACAAGAGGTAAGCAAGAGATGCGGTGTGCCGGTGGAAAATGTGCTCGTTGTGTGTTCGCATACTCATACTGCGCCTAAGTCAGTAGCATATCTCGGATCTAAAGACCACTGGCTCATGTCTTTTCCAGACGTGATCCTCGAGTTCGTCGACAGAGTAGTTGAAAGTATTGTGGATGCTGTTGGAGAAGCAAACGATAATATGAGCGATGCGTCTTTTGGGGTGGCTAGGGCTGATCTTCCATGGTTGACCTTTAATCGTAGGCGTCACACCCGGAATTACAGCGTCTGGACTTACTGGGTGGGAATTCCGAAGAACCAAGCTTACAGACCTGAAGGACCGATTGACCCTGAGTTCGGACTCTTCGTAATTCGAGGCGCAGACCATAAACCCATCGCTCTTATGTGGAACTTTGCCGGTCACAACTCGTTCCATTTCGATGACATGTACTCTGCCGATATATCTTACACTGTTCAGGCAGAGCTAGATAGACGGATGGGGAAGCATACACCATGCCTGTATCTGCCGGGATGTGGGGCTAACTTGAACTATTACGACTACGAAATTGGCGAGAGCAGGTGGGATGGCAAAAGGCATTTCGGACTGGAGAAGGCGACAGATTTCATCGTTAGCACTATCACTGCCATCTATCGTGAGGCTTGCACTAGACCCGCGATCGAGATCGGAAGTCGAAAGGTGGAGCTTTCCTTCGCCCAGAGAGACTACCAGCAAAACTGGTATGAGGATGATATCGCGAAAAAGCTCCCCGGCTGGGTTCAATTGACAGGCAAAGACTTGGAGTATATGCGAAAAGAAGCAAGACCGACCTGGGAGAGTGATATAATGGCCTTGCGTATTGGTGACACAGCTCTAGTAGGGCTGCCTGGAGAAGTCTTCGTGGAGTTTGAGTTGGCAATAAAGAGACGTTCACCATTCGGAAACACATATGTTTGCGCCTATGCAAATGACTATGTCGGTTATGTATCGACGCGTCGAGCCTTCATAGGAGGCTGCTACGAGGTATGGCCTAACTGCTACATGCGTATTGGAAAAGAAGGGGGTTACCTCATGGTTGATAAAGCGGTAGAGCTGCTCCACGATTTGTATGGTTCAAACTTGTAGGAAAGTGATGAGAAATGAAATACTGTAGATTGAGGGCTGGAGTTGCTGAGGCAAAGATCGCGGCCAGAAACGGATTGAGACTAGAGGGCACGTTGACCCCGAGGACTGCTAAAGGCGCGAGGGCTCCACTTTTTGCGAAAGCATTGTTCTCGTCAAATGGCGAAAAGGATCTCGCCACAGTCACCCTTGACCTCTTTGGATTGCAGAAGGAAGACTGCGATCCAGTGGCTAATATGGTAGATGAGCAAAGCGGCATCAAGTCCGAATCAGTCATGATCAGTTGTTCGCATACTCACGGCGCACCGTACACTGTTCCTTTCCCGGTCGGACAGATGTGGAGAAGAAGTACATCGAGGAAGTTAGAGATAAGATTGTGAAAGTTGTGGAAATGGCGAGGAATAACCTCCAGAATGCATCTTTAGGCACAGGCTACGCTTTGCTGCCACATTTGGTTTCCAATCGGCGTTTTGTCACACGTAACATGAAGGTTGTTACCCTTTAGATGGGGATGCCGTTGCCTAAGAATGAGATCCTGATGCCAGAAGGACCTGTTGATCCTGAGCATGCATGCTCCGAGATAAGGGTGCTGGGCAACAAGGTACGGACCAAAAAGTCATGATCCCCGGCTTATCTGTCCAGTACACAACTCTTAGCCACTGAGCTGCTATCATCTCGTTACTCTCAAATCTCACTCCGTAATGTCTGTTTCTCTTAGCAACGACTTCATCTATGTAGATCCACTTCAATCTTTCTGCCTGTATTTCCCAATCTAACTTCTGTACTTCACCGTCATCGAAGTGGAGACTCATTACGACTGTGGCAGGTCTTTTTGTAGGGTTAAGAACAATGGCCCACTCGCTCTCCCTCACCCATATATTCGGGGAGTCGATGACAATGCCGTCAACGTAGTACCAAACATTACTAAGCGAGGTTATGCCTAGAAAGGATTTTGCACATTCCCTCTCGCCATCTTTTGTACGTGGAGAATAATCGTTCATAGTGTTATTCCACCCGATGGTAGCCTGAACAACGACAGGTTCATCGCTCACAACCCGGATGGCAAAACGTGTATATCTTCTCAGTCCATCTAGGCGGGTCCAATCCCATTCGCTAGTCTTATAGGCCTTCGCTAAGAGAGAAGTCTCAGTAGGCTCCTTATCCTCGTAGTAGAAGGTTACCTTCAGATTTGCATCCCGCTTCGTCGGATTGAAAACTAAGAGGTGCCCCATAGTGGCATACTTATTCTTTTCGTCAACGTAGTAGTCTTGGTCTATAAGATAATTTACGGTTGACATTCAATTCATCCCATTAACAATTCCATCAACCAGAAAATCATATAATCTAATCGATATTAAGTTTTTTGCGATTGTGTTGCGTTCCAGCAAATCCGGCCTATAGCGAAAAATCATATATGAGTACTGATATCGCCAGTTGACTAGAATCAGAGCGCTATCCTAGAAGAAAGACAAAAAAAGGAAAACGTGAATGACTTTACAAGATCTCCTCGATTTCGTCGCCCCAGTGGAGAGGCCATGGAAGAGCAATGACCGAGAACGCGGATCTCTTGACTACGCGGTCTTCTTCCCAAATCTCTCGTGTTTCCTGAACTACAATGGGCTCTGTGCTGACAAATCTGGCTCCATAGCTCTTATTCTTAATGAGAGTGTCGTCGAGGAAGACGACCTTCAAACGTTCTGCCGGAGCCTTGAATCTGAAGATGCCCTTAGTTTGATCCGCATAGTAGGCGGTCAGAGTTACCATCACATCGTTCTTGTTTGGATTTAGTATGAAGGCCCACTCACTTTCCTTAAGCCTCTGGTCTGGGCGATCGATTATCACTCCATCTGCATAGTACCACACTTTGGAGAGAGCAGTAGCCGCAAGCGTCGAGGTCATGGCTCGTGTATACCAGTCGTGTCTATCTTCAGGGCCATAGTAACCTACTGTTGATTGAACAACGATGGGTTCGGTACTTAGTATCCTTATCCCGTAGCGTTTATCCTTTACAAGTTCTTTACATTCAGCTGTATGAAGGTTACTTCTACATTGCGAGAGAACTCTAAACTTCGCATGCGTTGGTTCCTGATCTTCATAGTAAAACGTCACAGTCAGATCCGCATCGTGCTTGGCGGGGTTAAACAGGCAGATCCATACAGACTGCATAATCGGGCTGTCTTCTCTCAGCAGTTCATAACCGTCTGCAATGTAGTTTACTGTAGACAAATTCCACCTCTTCGTATGAGTTGATTTCATGAATTACGAAATATAGAGTTGAAAATGTGGGAAAGCTGAGAAAAGAAAACTGCGTTTCTCAGTCTTTTAGAAGTTGGCGTATGGTTATTCCGCGCAGGCACTGGGACAGACACTGTGCCGTCGAGCATTTCTAAGCTTTCTTGTTCTCACTCCGAGAGAACATAGTAAAGCGTTTCATTTGCCTCATGGGTGCCCTTATGGCATTTAGTCATGTTTCATAGAGTTTAGGTGGCCAAGGTTGACACATGGTTATGGTGCGCCCCATCATCAAGGGATTGCCAACTCGCCAAGCAGCACATTCGTACTCAATGCAGACTGGCTCTGAACTAACGAACCTTGCTGACCAATCACGGTACGTGCCTCCCCCGCGGGCATCTGGTCTCACGTGAAAATTTACAACGTCATCTAAAAGGAAGGCTTTCATATGTTCACCCGACACTACAATTCTGTGTTCGCTCCTCCTGGGTTCAGATGCATCTCGGTCTTCGGGTTTAGGTCCCCAGAGGAAAGGACTATAGTAGACTGTAATGTCAATCTCTGCATCTTCCTTTCCCGGATTCAATATATATGCATATAAAGTCTCTTTTAGAGCGTTTTCTGCTTTCGGGTAGGCGGCATATCCATAAGCGTGATACCAGACTTTAGAAAGCTCTGGAGTCCCCATCACAAAATTCATATCCCTAGTTTTATGGTCATCTTCAGGCCAGTAAGAGGCCATACCGAACTCTGCAACAATTGGTTCCGTGCTGATGAACTTTCCGCCGAATCGAGCATTCTTCTTGACCACATCCCTGCCTATTTTGCTCCACCCCAGGACCAGCGTCCTACCTTCTGACGGTACGGAGCAGGTGAACTGATCCGGCTTCAGCTTAAGATCTTCGTAATAGATAGTTGCAGTCACATCCGCGTCATGTTTGGTTGGATTGAACAGAAATATGTAGGTAGCCTCTCTATTCGGGTCGCCTGGTATGTCCTTTTCGTAGCCATATGCAAAATAGTTGACTCTTGACATATCCACACCTCTTGGTGCTTGTGTAACTTCTAGTTTAAATGCTTTATCATGCAGAAAAATCCCTAGCTTCTGCATTATCTACTCGAATATCCTTGATGAGAAGCGAGCAAGTCTAGATCGGTGATCAGGTAGTAGCTGACTTTGTAATCTGGGGGCGACATCAGCAGCTCGCCAAACTGAGAAATAGGACGTTTGGCGCTATTTATAGGAGCCGTATTTCAAGGCCGCATCCCTCATGGCCATGACGTTCTGAAAGGGCGCATTAGCAGGCACTTCGCATGACGAGCTGAGTATAAAACCCCCACCCTCCTTACACGCCTCGATCAAACGCTTGCATTCCCTCTTCACCATGGACGTAGTTCCTGTGGACAGCATTGTGGGATGAATGTTGCCCATCAGGCAACAATGATCGCCAATAGCTTCCTTAGCCTTGGCTATATCTGTAAAACAGTCGAACTGCAATATGCATTTGCCCTTCGGGAACTCACGGAGATATTCTAGAAGAGGGGACCAATAACCATCTAGATGCAATGTTATGATCTGGCAAACTTTCGCAAGCTCGTCTACTGTTCTCTTCAGAAAGGGAAAGCCCAACTTCTCGAAAAGCCTCGGAGACAAGAAAGATGCTGAAGTCCTGTGCGAACCCGTTCCGCCCGTTTTCACACCCAGAATCCCTTCATCTTTAGACAGGATGTCCCTCCTGCGCATATACAGCGATAACTGGTCATTGTATATTCTTTCTGCAGCTGCGAGGATGTCGTCTGATCTGAGAAAGCAGTCAACTAACCAGTCTTTCATTCCACGCATATAGGAGAGCAAATCAATGGGGTGATATCCCATGCCCGCGCCCCCCATCGGCAATACCCGTTTCCTTTCGAGCCACTTCTTCTGCTCTACCGAGACCTTTTCAACTGTAGAAAAGTAATCTTTCACGTCAATACGGTAATGCTCTTTCACGTCTAGCTCGTTTCGGATTCTAAACCGTTCAGTGAGACCCTCTTCAGCAATTACCTTGTATGCTTTTTCGTCCATTAGTGAAATCTCCACCATTGCTGGGTAAGCATCATCGTGGAGATCTACACCGGGCATCTTCCACTCAAACCAAAAGACGCTGAATGGGTCTGGATTGGGTGTGAAGAATTCCTCCGCTCCCACGTGAGCGTATATGTCGGGACCTCCGAGCTTCTCGAAGACAATTTTCGAGCACTCCCATGCGCACATAGGATCGAAAACAAAATCCCTAATCTTGGCCCCACACGCTCTCGCCTCAAAAAAACACATGTAAGGAGCAACTGGAACTCGATCAGCTTCTTTAAGATTCACAGTCCGCAGAACTCTTTCAATTGAGTTCACGACCAGCAACCTTCTGATCTTTTGACTGTTATTCTCACCTAGACTTGACATGTAGTGACCATGTCCATATAAAGATTTCAGCATCATTTCCTAATACTAACAGCGATAGATGAGGGTCTATCTGGCTATGTCATCACTAGTTCAATTCTTAGATTTGGCAAGAGAGAGAAAGACTTATATCAATGCCGTCTTCAATCTGATCACATGAAATCTGGGAAACTCGCCCTTCTTGGAGGACCGCGCACATTAACTCTTCCGATGCCAAAGTGGCCCTATATCGACGAAGAGGAGATCGCCGCGGTGCTGAAGCAATTGTTTACTGGGCCATTATCCATACTCGGTCGCGAAGGAGTTGTAGCCGATTTTGAGGATGCATTCGCTTCTTATGTTGGAAGTAAATATGCTCTGTCATTTTCTTCTGGGACTTCTTCCTTACATGGCGCAGTCTTCGCTGCGGGGGTTGGCCCCGGGGATGAGGTTCTTACGACCTCTAATACTTGGGTTTCAGCCATAAACGCCATTATGCATGCAAACGGTATCCCGATTTTCTGCGACATTGTTCCTGGTGGCTTTGCAATTGATCCAGATGAGATCAGGAAAAAAGCTGGACCCCGAACTAAAGCAGTAATTGTGACGCATCTTTACGGTATTCCATCGGAGATGGAAGAAATCTTAGAAGCAGCTAAAGACAAGAACTTGCTTGTAATAGAAGACTGCTCTCACTGCCAAGGTGCGACTTACAAGGGTAAGAAGGTCGGAACCATCGGAGACATTGGCTGTTTCAGTTTACAGGGCTTTAAGTCTATCGTAGCCGGAGAAGGAGGTGTCCTGGTTACGGACAATAGGTATCTTTACGAGAGGGCAATGTTCCCTGGTCATCATCATGTTAGGCTACAACAGGAATTGACCTTTGGGGACCTCAAACGTTACGCTACGTGCGGCTTGTACTGGAAGTATAGGGCTGCGCCGCTTGCCATGGCATTGGCAAAGGTTCAACTTAAGAGATTAGACGAGTGGAATCGTAATCGTCGAGCAAATCTAGCATATCTAGAAAGCAAGACAAAGGATATCGGTTTCCTAATCTGGCCCAAGATACCGAAAGACGCGGAGATAGGTTTCTTCGGAAGTGCTCTAATCTATGATGAGAAAGCAGCAGACGGAGTTACCAGAGAGGCTTTCGCACAGTCTGTTAGGGCCGAGGGCGTACCTTTAGACGTGGGCTACAAGCTGTGGGCCTTGGAACCGATGTTCCAAGACGAGTTCTTCTATGGCCGGGGTTGCCCTTGGTCATGTCCATATGCGGACCGTCACCTAAAGCCCATCAAACCTGGAGATTTACCTAATACAGAGCAGATGGCGAAGAAACAGATGCTGCTACCATTCACGACCTCTTTGGTAACCCCGAGTGAGGATCTGTTGAGCCAAATTGCAGACGCCTTCCATAAGGTTGCGGACAACCTAGATGAACTGAGGGGTATTAAACCAGCTGAACTAGTATCCTTTACTGAGGGAGCCGGAGGCGGAGGCTACAGACCTTAGATTCTTCTTTTCCTCTAGCCAAGAAAGCACACGAATCATGTAAACACATAAACAACATGTATTCCTCTCAAGATTGAAACCAATCTAAGCAGGAATTGATCCAAAGATTACGCTTTTCATAGAGAAAGCGTATTCCGAGGTGAAACTACTTACTTTTCTGAGGGAGCTAGGGGTATCTATCATCAATGAGATTGAAGTCAGCGATTATCAGCGACAAAGTTCAGGACTCTGTCGAAGGTTCCTTAGGAATCAGCGAAAGCAATACTCAAACTCCCTATGGTACGGATTAATGTTTTCACCTAATGGTTCAGTGTTTCCCACCAGATGTTGAACATTTAAAGGCATCCTGTTGTAGACCCCTACTTCCTTGCCCTTCTTCCGGAATGAATCTTCAATCACCGCATACAGGACAGAGAATAGAGAAACTCTCCTCATCTCTTATAGCCCAATAACGCTATGTCAATCATCAAGGCAACCTGCCTACCTAGAGGGTTCTCTGTGTAGGGCGTAACTGCGCCATAGCCTTCCTGACACTCGGAGCACCCAGTGTTATGGATAAACGTGTAGGGCTCATGGGGGAAACGAGTTTTCCGTCCAATGTCTTCAGGTAAGGTTGATCTTTACACCGTTAAGGATGACATTATGCGGTGCCGAATCTTTCGCTTGTATAGCTCTTCCTCTTAAATTCGGTGAACCTCAAGATCTCTTCTCGAAGAACCGGCGATAACTTTCTTACGTTATTCTTATGTTCACGGTTCCATCTACCGATCTTCCTTGTTCTAGCGTCTCCTATGGGCTGAATCGTCACCTTAAGGTCCTCGTTAGGCTTTGCCAAAATCGATATAAGAAAGCTTGCTGTTTCCTCTTGTACATAGTTCACCATAATCTCATAGATTATTCCTTCCCAAGTCTCCTCTACATGAGGCGAGCTGACGCTCATAAACCTGCAATTTGGAAATGAGTATTTGTCCGCGAGACCCTCTAGAAACCTCCCAAATAAGTTTCTATCGAATCTATCTATCTTGATGGGTATCTTTAAGTGCGCTTTCCCCTCCCGCATATACATTATGTCCTCTATCCGTTGTTTCAATCTGCCGCTTGGAACAGCAATCTTCACGGCTTCTAGGGACGGTAAAAGGCAACCAAGCAAAGAGGCAGAAGTTGCTGTTAAAATGGCTATTGTGAAAGGGACTCCTCCAACTATGTTCTCTTCAACCAGTGCAGGCAGAACGACATTGGCATACTTCACCAATAGATACCCGAAAACGTAACCAAAAATCCCGCCTATTATGCCTAGCACCAAACCTTCCGTTACGAATATGAGACCAACCCTCAAGGGACTAGCCCCTATAGTGTAGATCGTGCGGACTTCTGACTTCCTCTCGCCAACCGTGCCCATCGCGTTTGCAACTAAGACCAAAATAGCTATGATTATTGGGACGGTTTGGGTTTGCCACTGCCCTGAAATAGCAGTCTTTGGGAACTTCGAGTAGACTATATAGACTGAGTTTGACGCAATCGCACGCACCGAGTATGTTACCACATACGAGTAATCCTCTTGCTCTCCAAAATCGTAGCCGAAGTCCTGTATGCTTTTCGCTATTTGGGTCGCATTTTGGCCATATTCACTTTTCAAGATGATTGAAACTCTATATTTTGAGAAACTACTATCTCCGAAGTCTTTTAGAGTGCCAAAGATGAAAGATTCTCCATCTATCTTTCTAGTCGATGGATCGAAAACCTTGAACAGGAACAAGTCTCCATCAATATCTTTCAATTTTTCAACAGCGGTTTCTTCGTCTACGATCGATTTAACGAAATATCTCCCGTCTTCAATGAGAACTTCGGATCCTACCTCCAGATCGTATGCTTCAGCTATTTCTGAACCTACGATCACCACATTTCTATCGATGTCTCCAAACCAGTCAATCTTAAGCGCATCAGAGACATTCTGATATCGCTCAATGAATGACGAGTTGACTATTACAAGATTGAAAATGCTAAAGTTCTCTATGACAAAACCATCCGCTCTTGCAAAGCCAACTTTTCTCACCCCATAAACATTCATCGCTTCAACCCACTCATGCTCTGAGAACCATTCTATTTCGTGTTGCTGGATCGGAACGTTGAAAGTTCTTACCGCACGTGTCTCTGGAATGACTTGACTCGTGATCTTAAAGATCACCAACCCACTATCAACTATCGGTTTGATACCCTCATAAGGCACTTGGAATATCGGCTTCTCGGTGGTAATTGTTAAGAAGGACATAGCCGAGGCAGAGACGACGAGCACTGTGAACAAGGCAAGTCCAGTCTTCAATCTTCTTCGTCTAAGGTTTCTTATGCCCACCTCGAAGGTTTCCCAAATAAGATTCCTTATCTGCGCGAAAAACATCAGTATGATAACCACGAAAAAGGGTAGCAGTTGAACTAAAAGTGTAATCAGTAGAGAAAAGGTATAGCTTTGAACTAGAATCGCCGGGTTAGAAATAAAGAGTCTTAGGTAAGGTTGGGTGAAGAAGAATAACAAGAAGACCGCCAAAAACAGGGTGAAAAATAAAACAATTGAGTAACTTTTTCTGTCACTTATAAGTCTGGAGAGACTTGACGAGAAAAATAAGAAGATCATTATAAGACCTGGGGTCCATCCTACTGCGTTTGCGTACATTCCGGTTATCTCTGTGAATAGGTCTCTACATGAATACATTGCCCTCTGCCAGTATCTGCTAAAGGCTATGTCATCTTCATTTTCGAGTCCTTCAATGGCAAGATCATACAGACTAGAGATTTGGCCAATTTCTTCGTACTGTTCAGTCAGTTTAAACCCATATGGTGCCAGGTTGTCTAAGCTCCTCGTTAGCACATCGATTTGAGCTGAGGAGTAAGCTCTGACAAAAGAGGGCGTAAGGTCGACGAAGGTTCTGTTTCTCACATCGACCGAAATTTGAACTTTCCAATGTAAGGGTTGACCTTGATAGACCATATAGTTGACTTCGGCATCTATCATCAAAGGCTTTCCTATAGGAACCACAGCGTAATTGTTCCTCGCAAACCCAACGAAGTTACGGCTGAGGACGTTAATTCTGAGGTGCCAGTCGTAGTATCTCACTTCAGGTATCGGATCATATATTGCAATAACCTTCCCGGTCGCCAAGTAGAAGTCTAATTTTAAGTTGAGTGTAGATCCATCCCTATCATGAGAGAGATGCACTCCATCATCGAATATATACTGAGAGGAAAAGCTAAAAGCTTGTGGATTCGTTGCAGTCCACATCTCGTCGGCAGCATACCATGCATTTTCTCCTCTACATTCTTCCAGCACCCAATAGCCTGAAATAGAAATGTTTCTAGCTGAGACGGGGAACGCGACATGGTTCGCACGGAAAGTCTGGATTATGCTTCCATTCTCTTCTGAGACGCCAGAGATCGTAAAAGTTTCCTCTGTTCTGGTTCTCATATTAAAATTAACGGCTAATCCCTTTATTGAATCTCCTGTTAAGTAATCATAAAAATTCAGATGGAGCTTAGTCACTGAAGGTGCGGGAGGAAGAGATAAAATATTCGGAAAAATAAAGTACATCGAGAGAGAAGCAAGAACGAGTATAGATGTCAGCAGAAGTAATGTTCCCTTTTTCAACCTGATAGCGCCTCTTAACAGAGTGATTCACAAGATTCAAAATCCACAAATGATAAAAAGTTTCTCAAGAACAAGAATTGTTTCTTCTGGGCCTCTCCTATCTTCAAGCCGGGAAACTCACCACCGTCTTCGTTTGTAGTCAACCAGCACGTCAACACGGTGTGTGCAAAGGCACGTAGACTGTCTGATAGGGCTGTCTTCTCTCAGCAATTCATAACCATCTCCTTTGTTGCATATATAAGTTTTTGTTTGTTTTCTGGGTTAACTTTTGATGGTTAGTCGGCTACCCAGAGGGTTGCTCTTATGAATTGGAGTATATGCAACGATCCTTTGGTTAGAAGGGGCGAGATTCTTCTTGATTTCTCGATTCTCGAGGACTGGGATAGAGAGGTTAGACACATGAACGATAGTAGGAGGGGCAGGCCGTTCACATATCCAGATTTTCAATGCTTGTCTCAGAACAATCAACCTAGTATTACACTTTGAACAATCAACAACCATCGCTCTTTCTGACATTTTCCCACCTTGTCTAGCGGGATTGTCATTTACGATGTTTAAAGTTTATTCACTCGTACTGTAATTGCTTATGATGATCGTCATATATGATATGCGATTACAGAACTCGGAGTTGGAACTGTTAAGCACGTCTCTGTTGGTTGCGATATATACCCGGTTTCAAGAGGTCATGAAAGTTGGTTCCTGAAAAAGGAAGCCTTGAAACATTGCTATGGTGCCTTGCAGATTGGGGAAAAAGCCCGGTTCTTCCTGAGAGATGCTTCTCTTTTCCAGAGAGAACGAAAGAAGAAGCAAAGATAAAGAGTTGTTTTTGCTCCTTTTATTTCTACTTACAGGAGATGATTAATCATGAACGCACGTGAACGTTTCCACCGAACGATGCATTATGGAAAGCCCGATCGACTGCCCTTTTACGAGTGGAATGGTTATTGGCCTGAAACAATACATAGATGGTACGGCGAAGGTCTCCCTATTGGTATGAGCGTATGGGACTACTTTGGCTTCGATCAGGGTTGGAAGATGTTCACAAAAGACGTTTGGGAGATCCTTGATTACGGGCCTATACCTCAGTTTGTTCCGCAGAAACTCCATGAAAATAGTAGAATCAAAATTGAGGTGCAGACCGATGGCGTAACTGCAAAAGTTCTTAAAGCTAGCACATCCATGCCGCAGTTCATTGATTTCCCTGTCAAGAATCGCGCGGAATGGGAAAAAATCAAGAGACGGTATGATCCGAAGGATCCGAGGAGATACCCAAAAACATGGAGCAATGAACTTATAGAATACTATAATAACGTAGACTATCCTGTTGGGATTCACCTTGGCAGTTGCTTCGGCTTTGCTAGAAACCTTATGGGCTTGGAACGGGTTCTAGTAAGCTTCTACAAGGAGCCGGATCTGGTTCGCGAGATAATGAGTTTCTGGGCTGACTTTACGATCGAGTTGATCACGCCAGCCGTTGAGTCAGTAGAATTCGATTTCGCCAATATGTGGGAAGACATGGCCTACAAGAATGGGCCCCACATCTCCCCAAGACTTTTCGAGGAGTTTGTGCTTCCGAATTATAAGAAAGTCACAGGGTTCGTAAGGAGTAAGGGCATTGACATCGTCATGGTGGATTCAGACGGAAATCTAGAGATTCTGATTCCGCTTTTGCTAGAAGGTGGCGTGAACTGCCTATATCCCCTTGAGGTTTCGGCAGGGATGAACGCGGTGGCTCTCAGAAGAAAGTTTGGCAGACAGCTACGCTTGGTGGGCAATATAGACAAACGGGCTCTTATTGAGAGCAAGAATGCGATCAAAAAAGAGGTAGATTCAAAGCTTCGTTTCTTCGTTAAGGATCTGGGTTACATCCCAAGTGTAGACCACTTCGTATCACCCGACGTGCCCTTTGAACAGTACAAATACTATGCGAGCCTCATTAAAGAGTACATAACGAAAGTCTGAGATCCCATGAGAGGAATCTGGCGCTTTGCTCCTTGACTGTGCGTGAGTACGCAGAGGCATATGCATGTATGAAACTGGGGTATACGTCTCTCACATATTTTTCCGAAGAAATTTGGCGGGTTAATTACTCAGTCACCCAGCAAGCGATTCTTAGACGTGAAGCTATGCCGAATCTACACAGGCGGATAGCTGAATGCTCACCTTCGAATTCAAGAGAGC
>Ga0315310_10001758_pt1 | contig 13687 bp, 14 predicted proteins | sample TDP5_MG_FD_203630 | JGI IMG/M metagenome (GOLD analysis project Ga0315310, IMG submission 203630) | Freshwater sediment microbial communities from Lake Towuti, South Sulawesi, Indonesia - TDP5 | ecosystem: Environmental > Aquatic > Freshwater > Lake > Sediment | place: Indonesia: South Sulawesi... | reverse complement strand
TCTCCCGCAGCGTCTTACAGACGGGACTGAAACCGTGTAGGGATGGTCGAACAAGGGAGCTGGAGCATGCGTTAGCCATTTTTGCAGGCAGAGATAGACCGCACAATTTGTCTTGTCATGTTTACTCGTTGATGGTAGCCACCATTCTAAAGTTCTGGAGGGGCATCGTTCAACGTCAATTTTGAACATCTTAGGAATTATCTTAGGGACCCAATCGTGAGGAAGGGAATTATTTACGGATCATGTTTTTCAGGTCATGTACTCTGCAGAACGAATGGTAACGGTGGATGAGGTGGTGGAAGCTGCTCGTGACGGCGACATCATTGAGGATTATCCTGATGATCCTCGTGGGCACAGCTGCCTTATACTGGGCTTCACTAGACAGAGGAGGCCGATTCACATTGTATGCGCTCCAAAGGAAGAGTTTCTTGTCATAGTTACGGCTTACGAGCCAACCTTAAATAAGTGGACGCCGAATCTTAAGGCTAGGAGGAAAATGTAGATGGTGAAGTGCCACTTTTGTGGCGGAGAGATCGTGAAGGGCAAGAAAAACTTTTCAGTTACGAGAGGAGACTATTGCGTTATTATTCGGGATATTCAAACCGACGTCTGCTCCCAATGCGGGGAAGCTTACTACGATCCTGAGCAGGGGAAAGCCATCGAGGAAATCCTAAAAACGATGGACGATCAAGTGAAAAAACTGCAAACGCCCGTGCCACCTACGAGGTCATAAAGGCTAAAACTTTTAGTGGAACTCCCACTCGAGCTATCTGCGGCGTTTAATCGTCTTAAATAATAGAGATGTTGGTCTAGTCTACATTGTCAGTCCGGGAAACATAACAGCAGATGCGCTAGGGGCTTGATGATGATGAAGAAATGGATAAAGGTGTATTTGAGCAAGGAGCAGAGAGGTCTTCTCAGAAGGATTGCTGAGAGCTTGGGAATAGGGGAAAGCGAAGTCCTACGTCAAGCCTTCATGGAATACGCAAAATCCATCAGCCTCATCACAGAAACAATACACAAAACGAAATAACTGTTAAATCCACACGGTTCTAGTGAAGGCGCTTCTTATTTTCCCTCTCAGCATAGACCCATCCGTCCCTTCCCCTCAGCTTCGCCATGCTCGCATGAACAAGCTTCTTCAGAACCCGCTTGGTTTCTGGGTCTAACCGGTCTCTGGCGAGAACCGTTATGTTTTTAATCATGCCAGTCGGGATGACGTTGTAGTGATATGCCTTCGCGTTGTCGATGATCTCCTTGGCGATCACCACATGCTTCGTGCGCCTACCCTTCAAGCCCAGAAAATAGCCGACCGACCGCACGGGAGTGTCAAACCTTGCATGAGACCGCTCAAGCCGCGCTGTTGACTCGCTCGCGTCTAACCATCCAATCTCTATTAAGTCCCCGAATCGTAGTGAATTAATGGTCTCCGAAACCGTCAAGGCTCACGACCGAGATAAGCGAGAGCCCACGCATGTTCTTAAACAAATTTGAACGCCAAAACCAATTAACTAAAAAATTAAAAGAACAACACCTACAACAAAATCCTCACAGTTTGAATGAAACTTAGGATTAGCATCGAAAATATCGGAATAGAGAGATTGTTAAGTTATCTTTCCATCCATGAAGTTAGTTTGTTCAGTCTTGTTGGTTGTCTTGATTCATGTAGTCTTATTGTTTCCTCCAATTTTCTAATTCGTAAGCGAAACCCTTCAGGAGTTAATCCTGCTTTGTAGTCGTATTTTTCGATGTCTCCGTTAGGTGATGGCTTAACTACGACAGCTCCTATAGTATCAAGGATTTTGAGTATGTCATGTATGTCTTGAAGGCTTTCGCATGGCAGGCCTTCCTTGCTTCTCTCCTTTTTTAGTTCTCTCCAAATGTCACGTGGCCACATGAAACCTTTGTCAGAATATAAGATATCGTAGACATCTAGGGCTAGGGAAAGTTTCTTACGTTGCTCCTTTACTATTTTTTCCCACTCTTCAATGTATTCTCGTTTAATTTCACCTCTTCCCTCAAGCTTGTCGAATAAATGTTTTAGTTCTTCTTGCGTTATTCCACCAACCTCAGAATGAAACTTAAGTATCTCTAATAGGTCCTGACAAGTAAGTAGCATTACTGGATATCTGAGATCTATTTTATCGCAAGCTTCTGCTGTGCCTCTTTTGAATCGAGGTGCTACGACAACTCTATAACAGGTTTTGTATGGCAGGCCTGGAAAAACTTTGGAATGATCAAGAGCTCCATGGACTTCAGTAACTTGATATCTTTCCTCCTGCATTTTTGTTCCTTCAAGTATAATAAAGTAGGGATCGCCAGCTAACGGAGCTTTCACCTCGACATCTGGCTTGCCAGGCGGCGCAGTCTGTAACGGTATTTCATCTTTCAATTGACCATGCCACTTGGCATCAAATCCTAGTCCGTCGAAAGCTTGTTTTAATGTCCACTCAAAATCCTCAGGCGAAAGTTCTGATATATTTGCATGCATGCATGCAGCAACTATCAAAGCACATCTTGATGGGATTAGCACAGCAATTGATGATCTAACCAAAAGAATCGAGGAAATTGAGGAAATATTAAAGAAAGAAAAAGTTATGGTTGTTTGAAGTTGGACGACTTTACAAAGGTTTTTAGTCGCAAGACAAAAAAGGAATTTAATTACACCAGATCGGAAAATGTTCTAGAAGAGTTAAGGATTTTGGAGAAACAGAAAGGTTGGGCGATCTTCGAAGCCTTAAAGGTTCTAAAGAATGGAAAAGCAGATAGTTTTTCCTTTACGAGGGATAATCCATATCATTATTTTTACGCAAGAATAACCGAAGAAGTTGTTATTCTAAAGCTGAAAACAAGAAAGAAAGAGACAGAGTTCAGGATTCCAATCGAACAACTAATTTGAATGAGCTTTTTTAATCAGATTCACCCATCTGTTACCCTCTATGTCTAAGACTATGTTAGCCATTTCTGCTGGTGTTTTTCCGTTTAATGATTGGTGTGGTCTTATGCAGTTGTAGTAGGCTCTGTATCCGTTAACCATGCTTTTTGCTGTGAGTTCGCTTTTCAACCCTCTCATAACTTTCTCTCGTTCACGAATCGTTCCATGCAATCGCTCTATTTTGCTATTGTTCATTCTTGTTCTCAAACCTACCTTTCTAAGATGTTTCGTTCTAGGGTTTCTGAGCGTGAAAAACTCTTTCTTGAAAACATCAAGATAGTGTGTGTTTGTTAAAAAGTTCTTTCAATCACATGGTAATAATGCACCCTGTGCTGTTAACCTGTAACCCCCGTCTGTTGGACCAGAAACCGCCGATCATATTTTGTTGTATGCCGCTGTTGACAGAGCAAGAGATTAAAAGCATCTACGGAAAAGTTTGAATATCTTGATTCTTTGAATCAAGTTAAACAATTTAGACAGCACTTCTTTCTTATACTCACCGCGAAGTTTGGATAACGTATCCAAAGTTTCATCCAAATAAAGCTCGATGTGTGGGGTTTTACTATTCACCTTTTCAAAAAAGTCCAAGAATTTAACTAACTGCTCTTTTCCTTTAGTATGAAATAAAAAATCTACTTCAGGTTTTGAGTGAAAGTAGCTAAAAAGCAGTGGATGTAAAAAATAAACGGCGTTATTCTCGCGAATGAAAATCGGGTAAAGAGATTTTAGAGCAAGATCAAACACACCTTCAATTCTTTCTGAAAGTGTTGGAGGAAGTTTTATGTATTTTCCGACTTGACCTAATAAATCTTCAAAGGATGCTTTGAGTTCGCCTATATCACAAACGTAAGCAACCTTATCTCCAGAATCAAAAATTCTCATCAACACATAACCTATCATCGTCTGAGCGAGCTCAAAATAAGAAGCGCCTATATCAGATACCACACTCAAAAGTTCAAACGAACTTGTTTTCTCCCTTACTTCAAGTATAATGGCATTGAGGAAAGATTCACTGAGTTTAATTTTGTCTTCTTCTTGTGTTTGCAGTAACTCGTTTAACACATCTTCGGGCACGTAGACCTCGCGTCTCATAAAGAAAAATGCGCCATCTTTTTCAGCAAGCATTCTTATTCGGACTTCACGAGTTTTTATTGTTCTGTTCAAAATCTGAATCCTAGCATAGCCATCAATTTCATCAACTAAACATAAAGTCTTTGCAACTTTCAACACATGTTTAATTGAAGCTTTTGTGTGTAAAAAGTGTGTTGAAAGAGTGAATCCTGGTTTAGGACTTGTCCAGTATGAATATTTCAAATAATTTCGCATAACCTCGTCTGCGGTTCCTCTGGTTTTCCATAAATCCGCTCCAAATGCGATGATAAAGTTCATTGACGAATAAGGTATATTTCTGTTGCCTGGTGAGAGCTCCATACAGGCTGCTTCTTTTCCTAAAATAACACTTAGTGCTTGAGGCGACACTTGTTCTGCTGCCTCAGACCAGAATTTTATAAGGGTGATCGTATTGAGGTCTACAAAGAAAACTGGGAGCATTCCAAGCTGTGTTACATAAAACCTCTCCCATGCAAATTCGATCGGATAAAGAATTCTGGCATGCATTCTACAAAGAGGGTGTGACAGTATTACAAACATGGGCTCGGAAAATTCGAGTCTGAAAGCAATGGGGTCAGCTAATGTAGGATCCTTAATAGGTGTAAAGTAATCAATGATGTTTGTGTCCTCTAATTCATCGTTAAATTTCTTGATTTTTTGTAAATAGCTGAGTGTGAGATTGGTATCAAATTCACGCAGCAAACCGATTAATCGGTTTTCCTCAAAAATGCCTGGCATGAACTACTCCTTAATGAAATAAGTTTTAAGAACCATATAAACATAATTAAGTAAGTGGTATAACGATGAGTTCCACAAATTTCCTCATTGATTGCTATCATGATCTTATCTTACGTGAATACGATAAAATGAAAAATTGTGATTTCATTCTAGATAATGCGCAGTCACGATTAGATGCCGAAGAAATAAACAAAATTGTTTCATCTTATGGTCTGAGTCTGAAACAAATTCTGTCCCAAGATTTGTTAGTCGAATATCCAGATTTAACTTTTAGAACTCTGCATATGGATTTGATATTTAGAGCTGTCAATGTTAGAGCTGCTTCATGGAGCCCCAAGATACCGCTTGAGTTTAAGATACCAAAACCCCGCACAGAAAATCTACCTTCTTTTAATGAAGTTGAATTACATAAACTGAAAGGAATAAGTGGACTTGCCGATAAATTGACAGAAATTCTATGCGTATCTCTTCAAGAAAGCGATTATAAAGGTTTGGCCTTTCATCAATTTTACTTTTTGCAGAAACTTCTCGCAGAACAACATAAGTGTCATATGTTGGTGGCTCCAACGGCTAGTGGAAAATCCCTCATTTTTTACCTCGCTATTCTCATTGATGTGTTGCTAAGATTAGATGAAAAAGGAACAAAAGCGATGATACTTTATCCAAGAAAGGCTTTGGCGAGCGATCAATTGTTCAAATTCCTGAAAGTTATTTGCAAAATTAATTCCCATCTTTCAGCAAAAGGACTAAGGAAAATAACAATTGGCCTGGATGATGGTGACACTCCAAGAAGTTCTAGATCAGATGATGTTAGAAGAGCTGATGTATTTCGAGGTATAAAATGCATAAAGCCAGGATGCCAAGGGTCTCTGAGGTATCAGGGAGAACGAGAACGAACGTTAATCGTTTGCGAAAACCGAGAATGTAGAGAAGTTTACGAGGAAATCCTTGCTACAAAAGGAGATATTTGGTCAGGTTCCCCAGACATCGTTTTTTCAAACTTATCTGCACTCAACAGAAGAATGATGATGAAACCGACTCAGGACTTGGTTGGGCCATCATTAAAGTGGATTGTGCTTGATGAAGCTCACACTTATAGAGAAGAATTAGGCGGACATGCACGTTGGTTATTAAGAAGACTTGATACAAGATTTAATGTTCTAAGAAAAGGGAACATTAGGTTTATAATATCATCAGCAACAATTCCAAAACCAGTGCTATTTACATCTAAACTAATTGGTCTAAAGCCAGAACAAATCTATTTCGAACCTTACAACGAGATTCTGAAGCTGGCAAAACAGAAGTTCCGGAAACTTACTTTAGATATAATTCTTGCGCCCAATCCCTTACGGTCAGCGGAGTCGCTTGCAGAAGAACTCGCTTTGCTTCTAGGAGTTTGGGGTTTCATGAATTCAAGAAAAACTGTTCTGTTTGTTGATAATGTCTCCGAAGTTGAGAGAATCTATAACTTTGTTGTTGCAACGATAATACGTGAGCGAGCAGCCCACAATGACCATCTGGATCCGACCATCACACCGAGCGTTGCAGACATTACAAAATCGTTCAGTTGGAGGTCTATTAGCGGAAACACATCAAGGATAGATCGCAACCAGCTTGCTAGCATTTATGATTATCACAATGCTGAACTTCCGCCTGAAGAACGAGCGAGAGTCGAAAACCGATTCAAGTCGCAAAACAGTGGACTCGTTTTCTCGACTTCAACTTTGGAGCTAGGAATAGATATTGGTGATATTGCAGCTGTCGTACAGTACAAGGTACCACTCACATCTGAAAGCTACGTTCAAAGAGTAGGAAGAGCGGGAAGAGGCGATAAAGTACTCCGAGTAGCACTTGGTATACTTGTTTTAACAAACTCTCCTAGCCAAGTTAGGTTTGTATTAGGAAACGAATACCTCAGATTAATAGACCCCGAACAGATAGATCCATACATCGAAATTCCTGTAGCATGGGAAAATGAAGAGATCAAACGACAACATATGACATTTTCAATCTTAGATGTTCTCGCCGCTAAGGGGAGTTCAACATACCTCGACTTTACAACTGAGATTAAGGATTATTGGTCTGGTATACAGGATGTGATAAATTCTCTCAAAGATCTGTTGATCCAAGCAAGAAACGAGGTTGTCACGCTCAAAAATTATGTCGCCCAAGAAGCAGGGGATGTTGCCGCCGCAAAGTCTGTTGAATCCATACTTGATAGAATTGAGAATAAAATCACAGCAAGTGCGGCTCAGCTCTCGGAATTAGATGCGAGAAGTATAGACGAAAGTCTCGCAAAGCTACGAAAGGCAGAGTCATCAGTTACAGATGCTGTAAGAACTTTGCTAAACACTAGGAATAACATACAAGAGCTTTTACCAACATTGCAATTGCGAGAACTGGAAGACCATAATAAGAAACTCCTTGGAGTTGAAGAGAGTCTTCGCAGAGTTTTAAGTGAATTGGAGAGACTCATCAGGTGATGGAGTTTGAGTGACGAAGAAATTAGAGAACTGGAAATCGCTGTCAGAAGATCTAAAGTAACACAAGAAGAGGCTACAAGGAGTCTTGAAAACCTTGACAGAAAGAACGCTGAGCTTTTTACACGTAGAGAAATACCATACAGAGAATATACTAAAGTTAACACTAGAATCTCTACACCTAGCCACCAAGTTCTGGATGAAAACAACCTACCATTACAACTTGATAACATTACCAGATTCGCACGTGTGAGAACATCTGCTCCTCTTTTTGCAATTGATGAAACCCTTAGAAGTGGAGAATGGATAGACCTTCTCGTTGTCTTGAAAGACATGGGTTTTTCATTGAATACTCTATTTGAAAAACCACTTCCGTCGGTAGACATCGTTGGAACCAGAGTTGGAGAACAACCAATTTCCAAGGCAGTTGATAATCTTCTTTACACGTACACTCCATTTAAATTAAGAGGAGCACGAAGAGAAGAGTACATGATTTTACTACTGCCATCGATAAGAGGTGACTCTATAGTTAGAACGTGGTTCAGCAATGAAGCAAATTGCTTTTATGAAAATGGTGTAAAAGTCATAACCCCAGACGAAGTTCGACCCACACGTGTAAATGAAATACGCGACTTGATACATGTGAATGGTGAGCAATTCTTCAGACTTGAAATTGACCGAAGAATAGGAGACGGGGCATATTACTGCAGGATGGGTCAATACATTTCGCCACTTCGAAACTGCAATAGACATGAATGCTGGTTATGGTCTGCTTGCGAAGGTACTAGATTTTGGAGCAGAACAACAAGATCCTTTTACTCGATAGCAAAAGTGTCTCCAAACATTGAGGTACGAGTTGACAATTATGAAAAGCTTGAAGCATTAACAGAATTTGAAAGCATTTTTGCATTCGAAAAAATTGATGAACTATTGGCTAAGATCTACATAGGCTCTGTAACTTTCATGTCACGTTATATGGTTCGAAATCCCCTGATAAAGTTGAAGGAAACCATTGGATACCGTGTGAACACCAGATCGATTGCTGTTGCAATCGATGCATCATGGCTTAAGAATTTTATGAGAGAGTTGCTTCTCAGAGATTCAGCGCTCTACACATGGATTTACACAAAACATTTTGTTTGGAGTAATTTTGATGTGAATGATGTAAGACAAGTCTCTAGGTTCTTTTGGAACTTGATTATCATGAAAAAAGATGATAAGACTAATAGATTCGTTAAAGGGCTTCAATTGAAAAACGTGACTGAGGATTTGATTGCATTCGCATGCAGAGTGCTACTCCACACATTATCACATGTCATGCACGAAGAAATCGTTGCAGTACTCCAAACAGCATCTGACAATATAGTGTATGCTTACAGCCAACGACCTGAAAATGATGGAAAGTTTAGGATCTTCCTTTTTGAGAACGCCGAGCGTGGCTTAGGTTTGACTGAGTCATTCGCTTCTCGAATACAAAGTGGTAAGGAAAAAATGGTAATAGATATGATGAACAAAATGACTGAAAGAGCTAGAACCTGTAGCATGGAAATTGTGTCATCGGTATCCATAGAAGAGGTAAGTAAAAATGTGAAAACGATACTAGACCACTTAGATTCATATAATCGTGTGTTAAATACGACTTATGGAATTTCAGTTCCAGTAGAAATAACGAGGTACATTTTAGCAAGAGAGGATGGCACTACATCCAAGCTTGTCGACAAAGAGGATGTATCTGCTTTTATAGATGATATCCTTTCGACACTACCTTTGTGTTGGGATGGATGTTATCAGTGTGTAAGACTAGAAACCGATTGTCACGAACCGCCTTATGAACAGATATTTCTTGTGAGCAAACATTTACTTATAGCTTTGTTGAATGAATGGCGTGGAACATTCGTAAAGCCACCCTCCACTCTTCCAAGCGAGGCTGCTGTTCTAAAACAGCCAGTTGTTGAGATCGGAGAAGCGAGAAACCTTTTCAACTACATAAGAAATGCAAGAAAAAGCGTTAGACTAACCTCACCTTGGATATCAGAACAAGTTGCAAGAACCATATGCGATCTAGCTGTAAGAAAGAAAATCAACTTCAAAATATTGACGTCATTGGACATGAATGTGGAAACCCATAGAAATGCGTTAAAGGTTTTGGTGGGAACGAAAGTGCCTGAGATTCAAGTAAGAGTATTAGAAAATAAACAGCTACATGCTAAAATGATTCTTGTTGACGAATCTTTGTTTATAATAGGGTCCGCCAACCTGACACTATCTGGGTTATATGAAAATATTGAGAGTTACGTTGTTCTATCAAATGCAGATGTCGTGACAGAGTCATTGAGAAAATTTGCAGAACTATGGAGCATGGCAGTTCCACTGAAAGATGTTAACTCAACAATTGCGGAGTAGTGATGAAGAGTTAAATTGTTGGAGTAATCTTTTAAAGAAGATAAGACGCGCGCTAACTGGAATAATATGAGAAAAGACGTTCAGTATTTGACGTAAACCTCGATTAGAATTCTTTAAAGTAATGTAGTAGTCTCCGTTGAGCCTTTTTTTGTCGCTTTTATGAAATGAATTTTTAAATTTATATTCTCTAAAGGTGCTTGATATGGGCTTAAGCTTTAAAGCCTTAAAGATCTTTTTAATGTTTTGGAAATACTCGTTTTCTTCCCCATGTAACATAACTGTGATGTAGCCACCGGGCTTTAACACTCTTGTAAATTCTTGAAAGGCCGATTTCATCATGTTCCAATAAGTCTCATTATCTTTTCCCTGTCTCGGATTAACTACAATTTCATTTTCGAAAGGAAGGTTAAACTTTAGCCAGCTTGCGGCTAAAAAGCTTAACTCAAAATATTGAATTTCATCGGTCTGAGGTGGATCAACTATTATAAAATCGATGCAATTATCAGCAAGAATAAGCCTTCTAGCATCCTTTTCGAGAAGGGCGAGCGTTGCTCTTCTTCTTAAGACATCATCGACATTTCCTAAAATGAAATAATCCTTGTACAGACCATTCGTTATTTTTTTCCATCTAAGAAAATTATTAAATCGTGATTTAAAAAGTTTCAAAACATTCCTTTCGATGAATGTGGCAGGAATCCAGTAACACCCAACGCTCCAAGACCCACTTTCAGGTCTTTGCATTTTGCTAGAAGCAAAAAGAATAGAAGAGAAGCAAAATAAAAACGCGCTTCTGAGCTCCTTATCATAAGGGAGAGATTCGATTTCATTAAGAAGAATGGATAATGCAATCAGATTACGTTTTGTAAAAAGCTCGTTAACGGTTGAAATTGTTCTCCTTTTGTAGAAATATTCACCATTACTATATTTTAATTCATGAGTTGGGTAATAATAGTTAGCTGTTAAAGAGCCGTTATATATTTTTTCAAGCTTTGAAAGGTCCGTCCTTTCTATGTTTTTCCCGCTCAAACCACATTCGCATCTAGAATCGTATAAGATTCTGAGCGGTCTCTCTCCTACTACCTTTAATAACCCTCTTTTGATCAAAATGTCATTTACAGCCCTTGTAATCACATTCAATTTAACCTTTCTTAGGGCAGTGTCTTGTTTAACAATTTTCCGTAGATTATAATGAGTAAATTCTTCAGATGGAATTTTTTTGTAAATCCTTAATGCGATTTGTTCAAGTTTTTTCTTACTATTCTTTGCGTAGTTTTTGTATTCGGTTGGATCCCGCTTGTAGAGTAAGCTCCAAGTCAAATAAGAAATTTCTTTATCAGCGCCACACCTGCATTTTGTTGAATAGAACCAATTAAGTGTTATGAAATTTTGTTTACCATTTATTCTGATTGGGTATTTTTTAGAATTGATGTTATTAATAAGCAAATTGAAAGCTTTCTTCAATTCATATAAATCATGCGGGGATGATAAGTTCTTTGCTATAAAAAAAGCGAAAGGGTTCAGGTCATTATAAATGACTCTTCGATGCATTTTAAGTGCTTCAATAATAGTTCCACCTCCACCTCCAAATGGGTCAAGAATTACAGTGCCAACTTTAGAGTGGTGAGTAATTAGATTAGAGATGATATCGGTTGGCTTACTCCCCCAGAAGCGAATCACTTTCATCATTTTCCCCTCTTTAAACCCGTTTTTTTAAAACGATAAAAAGTAAGCTTCCCAAACTTGCGTGAAATTTCTATTTCCCCAGAAGCCGCTAATACTTTAAGGTAAGTAGAAGCTGTCGGAGCTGAAATTCTAATTTTTTCAGCGATTTCCTTTACACAAAGATCACATGGATAGACTTCTCTTAATTTATTCAGAAGTTTCTCTTTAGTTTCTTTCTTCAATGATGCTAGAAAATGTGATTTCATGTTTAATCTACATATTTAATATGTAATTTTGATATGTATATATAATTTACGCAAGTCTGTTAGGGGGATACAGAGGGCGCGTTAAGAAGAATTAGAGCGCGCGCAGGAGAATACTTAACAAAAGAAAAATATAGGTCGTTAATGGAAAAACTATGAACTTAACTTTTCCTTCCTTATAAAAAGAAACCTTGAATCAAATCGGAGCAAATGTTCTGGAAGAGAAAGAAGAATAACAGTTGCTTCTGGCATCAGCCTACGAGTTTGACAAATCTTTCATCACTTCTAATGTTGTCAAAATCTTCTTCTTCCTTGGCAAATTCAATAACTTTCTTGTCGATTCTAATTGCCTTTTTTAATGAATGAATAGCATTTTCTACTTTTCCTCTCTTTGATTCAAAACAAGTCTTGTTATACAACGCTTCTACTTGGTTTGGTTCAATTTCAAGCACTTTATCATAGCATTCAATGGCTTCCTTATACTTACCTTTCTCAGACAGTGCCAAACCCTTCATAATAAGAGCCTCAACATTCTTCGGGTTCATTTCCAACACCTTTTCAAAACAGTCTATCGCTTCTCCAAACCTTTTCTTCTCGTACAACATTACTCCCTTGTCTACAAGAAAACTCTCCTGCTGCGGGTTCAGTTTTATTAACTCGTCACAGCACGCTATAGCCTCATCAAGTCTGCCCAATCTTGCGAGAGCTGAGGTTTTGAGTCCCCACACCTCACTATAATTTGGATTAATTTGTAGCACTTTATCAAAACAATCTAATGTCTCTTCATATTTCTTAAGGTTAAATAACGCTCTTCCTTTGTTGTCCCAAGCACTCCAGTTTTCAGGCTCGTATTCTATTGCTTTATTAAGGCATTCTAACGCTTCTTCATTTCTTCCGAGGTTAATCAATGCTTTTCCTTTGTTTTCCCATGCTCCTCCAAACTTTGGATCAATTTCGATCGCTTTTTCAAAGCAGCCTAGAGCTTTTTCATATTCTTTCAGATTAAAAAGTGCCAATCCTTTGTTTACCCACGGAAGTTCGAACATTGGGTTGATTCTTATTGCTTCATCAAAGCAATTAATTGCCTCTGCATACTTGTCTTGTCTTGAAAATTCTGTGCCTTCAATATTCCATGCAATTTCGTCTTTTAGAAGCAAATCTATGTCTGCGAGTTTCAGTTTATCCTTTATTAAATTTAGAGAATCTGATAGTTTCTTTCTCTCCTCTAACTTCTTGAAAGTTATTTGGTTGACGAAACCCTCTTTCATGTAGTTCATATTCATCCTAAACCTGACGGAGTTTGGCGTTCCTAAATAGAACTTTCTTTCAAGCTCCTCAGGTGATGTAGGGACTCAACCAAACATAAAGAGATTCTCCGAGGAAAAGATCGCTCCGGCTACTTGGATTGAAAGTCGTGGCGTCCGATACGGTGTCTGGGATGTGCGAAAGGAAACCAGTAACGCCCTGGTCTTCACGATTGTCTGTGTACCAGAGGACGGAACTTTGATTAAAGATGCTGAAATATCAGCGCGGGTATTGGCCGTTCGTTTGACGCTTGAAATGGCGAAAGTGGTTCGATGCATCAACGAAGAATCCCAGAATGTGGAGCAACTTACAGGTACAATAGGAAATGTGCTTGGCAACACGATATCGATTGCAGAATTGAGCGGGCAGTCGAAAGTCGCAAGAGAGTTAAGAAATCTTAAGTCCCTTTTCAGCCAAAAGACAGAAGTGGCGCTTGCCTTAGCGAATGTCGCAGCTTCAAGCAACAAACCTTTCGAATCGAAACACGCTCCCCGTGGGCTTATACCCAAGCCTCTCTATGATTTGCTTGATCCTTTCGTAACGCTCAACCACCTTTGGCCTCAACACGAAGTCTATGTCAACCGAGCCACAATGATCAAAATAACCCTGCACAAGGAAATAAGGAGCCCAGCCACCGGCAAGAACAATCTCAGATTTATACTGATGGAGAGCCCTACAAAGCTCGACTAAGGCTCCCTTAGACGTTTCTGTGGCATCACGCTCATACACGTCGCTCCCCTCCTCTCTTCCTTTGCCACTCCTTTAATATGTCATCCAGAAGATGCGAAGCT
>Ga0315310_10001757_pt1 | contig 13697 bp, 17 predicted proteins | sample TDP5_MG_FD_203630 | JGI IMG/M metagenome (GOLD analysis project Ga0315310, IMG submission 203630) | Freshwater sediment microbial communities from Lake Towuti, South Sulawesi, Indonesia - TDP5 | ecosystem: Environmental > Aquatic > Freshwater > Lake > Sediment | place: Indonesia: South Sulawesi... | reverse complement strand
ATATGCCCGCGTAGAGTACCAACCAGTCTATGCGTGGGGTTCATGTTGCGGTGTTGATCGTTTAGAAGGGGTAATCAAAGCTGTTGAGCAGTGTGATCTGTATGGTGTGGATGCTATATCTACTGGCGTCGTCGTCGCATTTGCCATGGAATGCTATGAGAAGGGCCTAATCACAAAGGACGACACGGGGGGGCTAGAGCTGAATTTCGGAAATTGGGAAGATATGCCAAAGATGGTTGGAAAGATAGCTCTAAGAGAGGGCATCGGGGACGTGTTAGCGGAAGGTGTAAAGGGGGCTTCCGAAAAGATTGGTGGAGGCTCTGAGAAATTTGCAATGCACATTAAGGGTGTGGAGATGACAGGTTACGACGTAAGAGGCTTAAAGACAGCTGCGCTGGGCTATGCTGTTTCACGGAGGGGTGCAGATCATCAACGACATGGAGCATATGGGGTTGACATTTCAGGCAAGGTCAATCGTTTCAAGGTTGAAAAAGGTAGAGGGAAAATTGTAATAGACGGGGAGGACCTCTACAGTATTGCAGACTCAATGATCATATGCAAGTTTTCGAGGGGAATTTACCAAGGACCTTATGATGACTTGGCAAAGATCTACACTTTGGTCACCGGGATATCGATGACTCCTGAAGAGCTTCGGAAGGCAGGAGAGAGAATAAGCAATCTGACGAGGCTTTATAACTTGCGTGAGGGGCTCACGAGAGCAGACGACACTTTGCCTTACAGGGTTATGCATCTTCCGATACCAGAGGGCATCGCAAAGGGCAGCTTAGTTACTAAGAAGGAGTTGGACTTTCTGCTTGACGATTACTATGAGACTAGGGGGTGGACAAGTGAGGGGGTTCCAACCCAGGAGAAGTTGAAGGAACTTGGACTCGACGCATACTCAAACGTGGTTGAGAAGAAGGGTAAGGAAGAGAAAGTGAAGGTGAAGGTTAGGTCAAGAGGTAGAAAGGAGGGTTCCAAAGATGCCTGAGCATGAGTTTGTGGCCGCGGATCCTGACAAGTGTGTTGGCTGCGGGGTCTGCGAGTATGTCTGTTCTATGCAGAAGAAGCACCCATTTAACCCATTGTACTCGAGGATCAGATTTGTTCGAGTATATCCTATAGTCAACTTGGGCATGACGTGCAGACTGTGTGAAGATGCCCCTTGCGTGATCGCTTGCCCGCGCAAGGCGTTGGAGCAGTCAAAAGAGAATGGCGTCATCTTGGTTGACAAGGATAAATGCGACGGGTGTGGCTGGTGCATTGAAGCATGCGAGTTTGGTGCCATCACATTGGACCCGGAGGATAAGGTTGCCATCGTTTGCGACTTATGTAAGGGCGAGCCGAAGCCTAAGTGTGTTGAATGGTGTCCTGAAGAGGCTTTGGAACTCACAACCAGAGATCGCCTCGCCAAGAAGGCTCGTGTATCTGCTGTGAGAAAGCTGTTGCTTGAAACCATTGAATAGCTGGCTTTGCCTCTTTATTCCCTCAGCCGTCTTATAAGCTCCTTTATTTTTTCTCGCTCGCCATAGACCAGCAAGTACCCGTCTTCTTGCGTTTTGGACGAAAGCCCTAAGCTCTTTGCTGTTCTTTCAACAATACCCTTTTTTATCTTATCTGTGATCTGGACTCTGACCCAGTGTTCGCCTCGTGGAATACCTGGAACGAACTTTGAAGTGATCATGGGCTTTGGTTCAAGAGCTTTTCTTCTTGCCTCGACTAGATCTTTGAGCCAGTGCTCGGCAAACTGTTTGCCGATCTTGTTCTCAGCAACATAGAGAAGGTGTGCCTCAACGTTTTCTAGGTAGGTTTCGATCCTCGAGACGATTTCTATGTGGCTTGGATCTGCCCTGAATACGCTGATCAAGGTCTTGGCTGATTTTAGGTCCTTCATGACATCGCTAGGAATTTTTTCGCCTTTCTGCTGTATTATCCCAGCGAGGCTTGCTAAGGCTTTCCATAGTTCTTCATAATTCTCTAACATTTTCTCCATTTCTATAATGAGATGAACGAGGATATCTGTGTTTTCTGCGCTCTGGACTCAAGATTTATTCTTTATATGGGTTTCGTCTAATGGATAGTTAGACGAAATTGAAAAAGAAGGAGGAAATAATCATAGGAAGTGAAGTTGGCAAAAAGGCGCGACAGATAGTTGAGAACTATAAGCTAGCGCTAAAGTATCTCGATGAATGCGGCGAACTTACTTACGAAAAGCTCGTTGAAGCAAACCGCATCGCCGGAGTTGTTATGCCAGAATCCCAGCTACGCGCGATGTGGGATCAAGCGGACTACATATTACCCACAGGCGGGCAACCGGGTGGCAAAGAGTTCTTGCGCTTTCAAATGCGGAGCACTCTCATTGAAGGCATCGCCACGTTTGAAGCGCTTGCTGACAAGCTGGGCGCATCCGAAAAGAAACGGTGGCAGTTCTGGAAATAGTGAAATCAACAGATGCTGGGCGGCAAACGTCTATCGGCTGCTCTCTTCGAGAACCTTCTTCTATGGGTAAGGGAGTTAGAAACAATGATGAAGAAATTTCGTCGTATCTTGGGTCGCACACAAGACGCCCATCTGGATGAGATCAAGCGAGTCCTGAAGGAGAAAGAGGGGGATACAGCTATGCTCTTCTTGAGCCACTGCCTCGTGGCTTTCAGCAAGGGTGACTACAAAGAGGCTATGCGGCATATAGATGCTGGTCTGGTTGAGAATCCTGATCATCCGAAGCTGTTGCTCTGGCGTGGGATGATTCTCTTTAAGGAATATAGATATAAAGAAGCGGTGGAGGCGTTCCGAAAGACCCTGAGAGTGGACCCCAACTGTGAAGATGCCAAGAATATGCTCTCTTGTCGGGAATTAGCTATCTACTCAGGTGTTGCTGATCGCTTTCGGGATATCTAGAGTGAGGAGGCCCACAGGCGAATTGAGGACCGCCATTAATATCGGCTAACAGCGTGTTTGCGGTTCGCTACACTCTGCCCAAATTTCGCCTGTGGGCAAACTTCTTTTTTCCGCGAAACGTTATACGACATGGAGCTACTTGTTATCTCCGGCCCATTTCTGCTTCCTTATGTGAAATATGTGGGCGCGCGCGTGCCTCGGAGTCAGCTTGGTTTTCGTTGGCCAAACACCTTACTGTAACTGCCAGAAACCGAAAATTCTGTTCTGCACATCTTGCAGACTATTCTGGTGCTCCAAGCACTCAGGTCTGCCATGAATGGTGATTTTGCCAAGATAGACATCGATACCATATCAGTGTTATAGCCCGCTCCGCACTTGGGGCAAATGACATACTCCTTTTGCACCTTTCGCTCACCTCTTCTATTCAAAATATCTGCTTTCAGCGACTGATAAATTCTGCCCCTAAGCACTTAAAGAATCTGCAATTTTGACCAAAAAGATGCTCGTTTGCGTGTGACAGCATTAGATTAGATGAAATCTGAATTCGGTGCAGGCAATGAAGAAAGTGAGAACTCACGACCTTTCAAATAGCCTTCTCAACTTTAAGTTATTATGTTTCAAGAGATCCCTAGGTTTCTTAGGACGTTGTCTGACTTTACTCTGAGCTTGTCGAGCGCCAGTTCATTTGGATTTATCCCCATCGCCAGACCAAGTAATTGGGGATAATGTAGTACTGGTATGCCGTAGGATTCTGAGAACACCTTCTCGATCCTCAGTTGATTTGCGTCGTAAGCGACGTGACAAGATGGACATATGGTCACCATCGCGTCGACGGCCGCCTCTTTGATGTGCTTCAGCTTGTTTCTCGCAAGCTGCAACGAGACGTGTTCGTCTATTCCTACAACTGGAAGCCCACAGCACTCTTTCTTGTCTAGGTAGTTGGCTGTTCTTGCGCCAGTTATCTCGATTAGGCGGTTGAGAAATGTCGGGTTCTCTGGGTCTTCAAATTCCAGATATTTCTGCGGCCTAAGAATGTGGCAACCGTAGTGCTCAGCCACTTTAAGGCCTCTGAAGGGCTTCTCTACGAATCCTTCCAACTTTTCATAGCCTATGTCTTCAATTAGAACCTTAGCGAAGTGTTTTACCTCTGTCTTGCCTTTGAACTCCATGCCAACTTCCTTTAGGTATCCGTTCACCCTTTCCCTGAGGGCTCGATCCTGCTTCAGCTTCTTGTTCACCTTTGTTAAGGCACCTGTGCATCCGGGACACAGGGTCATAATGTTGAGTCCCATGGCCTCTGCGATGCATAAGTCCCTCGCAGCCAATGCAAGCATCATCTCATGATTCAGATCGTCGAAGGGCAACCCGCAGCAGTTTGCATCCGACATTTCCTTCAAGTCTATTCCCAACTCTTTTGCCACCCTTCGAGCTGAGACTTCGTAGCCAACCTCTCTGTAAGGTATCAGACAGCCTAGAAACATCGCATATCCATTTTCACTCATCTTTTCTCTCTCCTTTGACCAGGCTGTTGAAACCAGTCATCTCTCCAAGCCTTTTCATGTCATCTGTGCTGGTCTTTGGCAAGACTGGAAGCCCTAGACCCTTCCTCTCTGCGATGCGAAGTTCGGAGACTTTGTAGGCTGAACCCGTCTCTAGAATGTTTGAGCCTAGTTCCTTGAAGAGTGCTGGGACATAGCCTTCCTTTACGGCCAGATTTTTGAGAACTCTGAGAACGCTTTGGACCTCGACGTCTTGGGGACATCTGTCTACGCAGGTGAAGCATGCGGCGCAGAGCCAGAGTGTTTTGCTCGGCAACATCCTCTCACGTAGCCCCAATTGCACCATGCGTATTATTTGATTTGGCCGGTAGGAGTCTGTGATGCGCGCTATGGGACAACTGGAGGTGCATGTTCCGCACTGGAAACAGGTTTTCAGAGTTTCCCCGCCAGGCATTTTCAAGACTTCATACTTGAACGACTGGTCGACTTTGAGAGGCCGATGTGTCTTTTCCTTTACATTCTCTTTAGAGGAAATAGTCTCCAATCTCCTCACTCCTATTGTTCTTGGATGGTGAATGTTTTGTCGCTTTATTGTTTCAGAGGCACCTTATATGTTTTAACACCGTTAAACTTAATAGTTTTGGATCACAGAAAACTTACATGAATTTTTCAAGACCAACTTGTTCTTTTGAGGTAGCCTCAACTTTCTTTCTTACTTGGCTCTCCTCCTTCTCGAATATTAGTATTTTCCCATAGACGCCATCGTATCCTGGAATGACTTTGACTCTTCCTTCCCTTACCCTAAGAATAGCTTCCGCTAGCCTTGGATTGGTGACTTCACTTAGCTCCTGCTTCTTGGCGTCAAGGAGGACGGAGAACTCGCTTCCAAATCTTGAGACTAACGAATTGAATGCGTCCCAGACTTTTGAAGTAGAGAGGCTCTCGACTCCTAGAGCAGCGGACAAGATTTCATGCAATGGGAGCAAGTGTACATAGCCTATTGTGCCTTCGGGATGAAAGTCTGCTGGCCGATCAGCAAGCTCTTCAACCCTCTGTTCCACACCTTCCGTAAGCCTTCTCCTGCAGACTGGACAGACGTTGCCTAGGTTTATAGCCTCTTTCGGCGACATTGAAACGTTGCATCCTCTGTGCCCAGTCCAGTGGTACTTGCCGTACGCCGGATTCACCTCGATCGTCTGTCTGAAGCGGTCAGTGTCCTTCGCTCTGATTGCTTCAACCATCTCGTTGTATGAGAATTCCAATAATTCAAACACATTCGACTCTCTACCTATTCTCCAAGGCCAAGGACTATGCGCATCGCTGTTTGAGACCAAGGCGTATCTATCTAATGCGCTCAGTCTCCAGTTCATCGGCGGGTCTGAGGACAGTCCCGTTTCGAGGGCGAAGATATGCTTCGTCATGTCCTCGTAGCAGTCCTCGACTCTATCAAAGCCGCTGAAGCTTCCAAAGAGAGAGAACCAGGGCGTCCAGACATGCGCTGGAAAGATTACATTATCGTCTGAAATGCTGACAACCTCTTCGGTCAATTCTGACGCTGACATGTTGAGTATGGGTCGCCCGTCGGCCGTCAGATCTCCATGGTTTGAGAGGCGATCGCTGATCTGCTCAGCTGTCTCCAAACTTGGGGTCAATATCACGTGATGAATCTTCTTGACCTTGCCTTCAAACTCAAAGATCGTGCACACTTCGCCAGTCACCATAAAAAAGATGGGTGAAGCAGGGTTGGACGACGGCCTGTACAAGTTCTTGTCTTCGACCTCGACCAGAGACGACTTGAGTTCACTCATCCACTCTGGATGGGTAAAATCGCCAGTTCCTAACAGGTTCAAGCCCTTGATCTGGGCAAAGTGGGTCAGTTCACCTACATTCATCTTCTCGCTCGTCGCACGACTGTACTTGCTGTGAATGTGAAGATCAGCGATGACTCTCATACTTTTCACGTAGATTGTTATATTTTTTGGGGCTTATTTCAGTTTCCTGAAGAAGAGTAGCCCGTCCTTTTCGCATATGTGTTCGAAGCCAGCTTCTCGCCCGATCTCTTAAAGATAAATAAGAAAGTTGGGAGTGGAGTTTAGCGGGTGATGTCTCCACTTAGAGTAGGGTTCAAACCCCACTCTGCACTTTGAATAGACCGAAAATGCCTTGCGTCAAGTTATTTTGACAGCTCTTCTTCAACTTCTTTTCTGCCTTTCTCTAGCTCTTCAACTTGTTCTTTATCCTCTTTTTGTAGTAATGCTTGAAATTCTCCAACATGTGTTTTTTCTTCTTTAGCTACATCTAGTAGAATCTTTCTGATGTTTTTATTCTCGGTTGTGGCTGCCATTTGCTCGTAGAGGTTAATTGCATCCAGTTCAGCTATTATTGCCGCTCTTAATACCTCTCGGTCAAGAAGCTTCTTCTCAACATTCTCAAGTTTTATAGGAATTTCTGACATCATTCTGTTCACGTCTTTTCTAAATATTCTCTATCATTTTATTAAATAAATTGCGTCTACAGACCGAAACTTTTGTAAGCCACGAATACACTTGTCTAATTCTTACTCGTGAGGGGTAGTGTTTGAAGATCGCTGTGGTTCTCTTCGATATGGACAGCACATTACTTGAGGTTGGTAGGTCCATAGACTTCGCGAGTATAAGGAAGACTATTTCGAGAGTCTATCTGAAACACGGCATACCAATAGAGGTTATAGCTGACTACCAGTCTCCAGCCACGCTATACGCTAAAATGTATGAGCGGGGGAGGAGTTATCTTTCTGAGAAGGAGATAGTGGAGATGCAGAAAGAAGTCAATGCAGAAGTCATCGAGTTTGAACTTAAAGCCGTAGACGATGCGCAAGTTATACCAGGTAGCGTCGAAACTCTGAAGTGGTTAAAGGATGAAGGGAAGAAGATAGGGCTTGTCACAGTCAACAGTGAGGTTGCGGCTTTAAAGTTCACAGAGAAAACAGGCATCAGAAACTTCATCGATGCTTTCTGTTGCCGCGACTCGCCTGGAAGGCCGAAACCCTATCCTGACCACGTTCTTGCCTGTCTGGAAGAACTGGATTGTAGTCCTGATGAGGCGATTCTCGTTGGGGATCACATCGACGACATGCTGGCTGCAAAAGCCGCAGGCGTCTATGCCGTGTGCATTCCAAACTACCGCTCACACATTTATGCAGAAGAAGAGCTCAAAGCAGCAGGAGCGAACGAGATAATTGACAATATCAATAAGCTTCCAGAAATAATCCGTAAGCTTGAGCGTGAGTGATGGAAAATTTAGATACCAAAACTTTTTTTATAAAGCTTATAGATCGATATTCATTATTGTTGAATAAACGTTCGGATTCCGAGTCGATTGCACACACTTTTTCGTGCGTGCGAAATCTCAAGAAAAAAGGGAATGGAGTTTGCGGGTGGCATCTCCACTTGTCTGGGGTTCAAATCCAGCCCGGAGCTCCAGATAAACAGGGCCGTGTTCTATCTTTTCTTCGCCTTGATCTTCTCTAAAGCCAATGCTGCAGCCGCTCGAACCGTAATATCTTTATCCTTCATAGCTTGAATGAGTGTTTCCACTGCCCTAGGATCCTTTATCTCTCTAAGAGCCTCTACCGCATCCTCTCGAACCCGGCGATCTTTATGCTTCAAGGCCTTTACTAACCCATCGACATCCCTTTCTTCGCGCATCTTCTGGACATCGGGCTCTCGGAAAAGGGAGGCAGTCAACACTTCACCTCACTTTGGACATTGGATACCTCACATTTAAGTTTCACCGTTCATTTTGTGTGAGATTTGTCTTTTTTGCTATTTTTTCAAGCTCGTCTGCCTTTGACTTGGATATGATACCTCTGTCTTTCAGGTCGGCTATACATTTTTCCGCATACTGACACCAGCTCACGCATGATGGTGTAGCCTCACGATGTAGAATACGCCCGCATCCTGGGCATCTTGCCTCTGTTTCATCGCTGAAGAACTCCACCTCGCCACCACAAGAGGGGCAGGTTCTTAATATTATCTGGACAGGCCTAACAAGATCTCTAATACCTGGACAGTGTTTAAAGCCCAAACCATTTCTCACCACTTGCACGCCAATACTTCAATCGATGACTGGGCTCCATTTCAATATTCTTGTCTCCTGCAAATATCTTTGGGGATAAGTCCAGAATCGCTTCACGCGTCATCTCGAAGCGTCGGCGTAAACCTTACTCTTTAAGAGTGTATGTAGAACGAGGGCGGTTATAATGATCACTCCACCGGCCAACGTGTTTGTGGTAGGTTGTTCACCGATAAAAAGCCAAACCCAAAGGGGTGCAAGAACGATCTCAAGTAATGTTAAGAGGCCGGTCTGAGCAGGCGGCAAATTGCGCGATCCAGTTACAAACAAACAGAGACCAAGTCCCAATTGAACTGCGCCTAGACCAGCCAGAATACCGAGGTCACGTGCAGTGATTGTGAAAGTGTTCACCATCGGAATAGCTATTGAGGCCGACAAGAGACCACCAAGAAACGCAGCTGGGATCAGGTCTCTTTCACGAGTTGCCCTGACAACAACGATGTTGCCCGCAAATGCTATGGCTGTGACCAACCCGAATACATCACCTAGAAATTCACCTGTAGCTAGGGAACCTGAAACCATGATGACCACACCAACAATCGTAATAATAATTGCCAGCCATGTTTCAGCCCTCACACGTTCATGAAGCATAAGCCAACCAAATAATGCCGCAATTAAAGGTGAGATCCCCTGGAGAACGAGTGTATTTGCCACCGAAGTGTGCGTGATGGAAAGCACATAGAAAGTCGAAGCTATCGCAAGAAAAGCACCTGCCACTAGGCCAAGAGTCCCTATCTTCTTGAAAGTTTGAAAAGCGCGCCTACGATCACGTATTATTAAGAAACTCAGAATCGTCAACCCCATGAACGTGGCTCTCCAGAAGACTATCCCCCAAGGCGAAACATTGACGATTCTTATACCAAGGCCGCCAATGCTCCAAACGACGGCCGCAGCTGCCGTCATCAGGAGTGAACGGCTATAACTAGAATTCAACAACCTCCTTGTAACTCCAGTGCAAAACAGTTGCTTCCGAACTCTAACAAGCATCCTACTATTAACTCTTTCTAATCATCAAAACGTTGTTCTCAATCGACATCGGCGTTAACTCCATCGAGTTACAACAACTATTTATTCTCACGGCCCAAAAATAAATCGACACTTCATGGAAAGCGTCGTCAAGAAGCTGCAGAAAGTCGGGCTTGCAGAGTATGAAGCCAAGGTGTATCTGAGCTTACTGAGCGACCACTTGAATACTGCAACAAAGATTTCAGAGAAGTCTGGAGTTCCGAGAACAAGGGTTTATTCAGTTTTGGAGTCGTTGGAGAACAAGGGATGGATACGAATCTACTCTGGAATACCGCTTCTGTTCAAAGCCGTTGACCCTCGTGAAGTCTTCGAAAAGATCCAGAAGGACTATAACGACTTTCTGGGATCAATTCAGACGACGCTAGATAAGGAGGTGAAGGAAATGAAGGAAAAATTCATGATACTGAAATTCGATATTGGGCTCGAAGGTCTAAAGGAGGAGATGAAGAAAGCAAAGACCATATGGATAAACAACGCAACATCAGATTTCCTCAAAAAGGTGAAGGACACATTTAGCAAGGACGCAGAGGTGAGGGCCCTCCTCTTCCCAGGCGAAAAGAAAATAGACGACAAAAATGTGCAGTTCAGAGAGGCCGGAGTGAAGATTGTTTGCATGGTCAGAGACAAAGAGGTGCCGTCGATGTCGATTACACTCGATGAGGAAAGAACATTTACCGTATTTGAAGATCCAGTGAAACACCAGTACGTTGTAGACGAGATGTTGTACGATGAGTGTGCCAAATGCTTCCTAGAGTGGAACAACCTAGGCTGGAACGCGGCAAAAGAGGTGTGAGGTGAGACAAAATGCCAATCGTGGAAGGAAGATATGAAACTAGGCTCTCAACCACCTTTAGCACCGTGGACGAGGGGATAGAAGAGGTCAAGAGGATGATTCAGAAATCGAGGGCAATAAGGATCAACAGCATCCCCATGAAATTGCTGGAGGAAATAGAACCGCTGTTGGTAGACAAGGATCTGAAGATAATACTACCTCTCGGCGAGAAACCCACGGAGAATCTGAAAAGGTTAGGTGAGATTGCGACGACGAAGGCAAGGATATACGTCGACTTTAAGGGTACCGAGGCAAACACTGGCTCGATCGTCTTTTCGACCGTCGTTTTCAACGTCATATGGCTGGGTGAAGAGATATTTGACGTCTCAACGATGGAATACGGTACACGTGTTAAATGCCTTAGGAAGACGTTTGACATGGGCTGGAGATATTCACAGAAATGGTAGCTCCGAATCAGCACCTTTGGAGATTGAGCGGGTCCCTCCACTATTTATTCTTCTCGGACAATCTCCTCGAAAAATATTTGCGGAATAATTTCTCCCAATCAATCTTGACTGTCATATACACGCTTGCGATAATGAAGCCGACTGTTGCCACTATGCTCCAAACGCCTCCCCCTCCCAGCAGACTGCCCATCCAACCAATCGAATAGTGCCCACCAAAACTGACAACAAGAGTCAATAGGATTTTGCCGAATAGGCATGAAATGAAAAACTTCAAAACACTGTAACCCATCATCCCAAGAGGAATATACAAGGCATCGTCTGGCGAGGGAGTCGCAGCAAAAAAGAAAATGGCTATCATGCCATATCTTTCCGTGATCAACCTTGCAAATTCCAAATCCTTGCGCTCCTTCTCATCCAGCAACTTTCGGCCTCCTCGACCGATGTAGTACACAATTACCTTACCAAAAGTGGCACCCAACGCACTGCTCACACTTATTAGTATCGGATCCACAGAAGGAGACGCACTCAGCCAAAAAATCATTAACAAATAGGGAATCGGTGCAAAAAGAATCAGGTTGGAAAGAAGGCTCAGGAAAAAAGAGCCAAAATAACCATACGTCCGGGCGAGATCATACAACCACATAGTCAATTCTTCAAGCGACAAATGAAAATCCACAGCTACCTGTTTTTAATTTCGCTCTGGCTGAAGAGAAGCCCTTGGCGTCAACTACTCTCCAAACATCTTTCCCCTACCGATGTAGTTCATCAGAATCGGTGTCAGGTCAATCCCTCGAATCCTCCCCAACCCGCCCATGGCACAGTCTATTTCGGAGTACCTCTGCACGGAGTCAGCTCTCACTCCAGGACCCATTATTGCCAATGGAACTGGATCACCCCTATGCTCCCTCACGCTGACGGGGGTAGTGTGGTCCGCCGTAACAGCAATTATAAGCTCATCCCTATCCGTATTTTTCAGGATGTACCCAACAAGGGCATCAATTTCTTCTATCATCCTGATTTTTTGCTTGACATCCCCATCGTGGCTTGCGTTGTCTGCACCCTTGACATGCACAAAGACAAAATCGTATTTCAACAAACCCTCAACCACGGCCTTCGCCTTTGCAATGGTATCTGTCTCAAAAGTCCCCGTGGCGCCAAGAACGTCTATCAAATCCATACCAGCGGCTCTACATACTCCCCTATAAAGTGAACCTGCAGCAACGCAGAGAGCTTTTATCCGATATCTATCCGTCATCGGCTCAAGTTTTGGCAAGTTGCTTGCCCCCCTAAGAAGCACAATATTTGCTGGCAAAAGGCCTTCAGCCCTTCTTTTCGCGTTTATAGGGTGCGACTCCAGAATCTCATGAAACTTCTCAGTCAGCGTGTTCAAGATCCTTGCTGTCCTCTCCGCCTCTTGAGATTTTTCCAACGGCACAATCTTTTGGACAGCAACATTCTCCACGTGGGGGTCAGAGTCTGACACCATTTTTGAAAGACCGGGACCCCTCAGGATCAGAGTTCCTCTGTGTTCAATTGAGTGTTTAAATATAACTTTGATCTCTGGAAAAGACTCAAGTCTAGTGCCGTCCAGAGCCTTTGCCAATTCCCCGTTGCCTTCCTCGACCCTTCCAGCCCTTCTATCCAACACGAACATGCGTTTGTCAACAGTTGCAAAGTTACCCCTAAAGCACAAGTCTCCTTGTTTCACATCCAGCCCACTACCAAGGGCCTCGAAGACGCCTCTGCCCTCGTAAACCTTAAACGGATCGTAACCAAGAAACGCAAGGTGAGCTGTATCGCTTCCGGGGGGAATTCCAGGCGATATCGGGTCCATTATTCCGCATGACCCGAACTTTGCGATCTCGTCCAGCGAAGGAGTCTTAGCTGCTTGAAGCGGGGTTAAACCACCTAACTCTTTGATGGGCCTATCAGCCATGCCGTCTCCTACAACCAACACGACCTTCATAACTCACACTCTTCCTTCAGTCGGGGTTTGTAACTGTATGGAGTGCCGAGTTTTTAAATATCTTTAATCGGAAAAGAGCCTAAAAAGGTATGAACTTAGCTACTTATGTCTCCATGCGCGCATTTAAACTATTCATCATTCGAGATAGGTAGCTCCAAGTACAGAAAGAACCCTAGTTGCGTGCGCGAGCGAAAGCTTAAATCCAAGTAACCCAATGTGGATAAGACCGTCTAAGAACCTTGTGATAGTCTGTGAAAAAGCTAACAACTAAACAGATCGCCTTAATCTCGACATTTGCTGCTATCTTAATAATAGTCTCTAGGCTGCCGGGAGTTCCCATCATGGGAGGATCCGGCCACATCGAGTTTACCGCGATCTTCTACCCATTCATAGGGATCGTAATGGGACCATGGTTGGGCATGTTGGCTGTGCTCATAGGAAATTTTGTATTGTGGCTGATTCCGACAACGACATTGTTAGGCCTCCTGATGATACCAGCCGGATCCATAGCAGCTTTAGCGAGTGGGTTGCTGAGTAGAAAGGTTGGACGATCCAACTGGAAACTTGCTGCAATCGTTGTTGCCGCGCTCAATCTGTTATGGTATCTGACGCCGGTAGGGGCAGAGGCCCCATTCTATCCAGTTCTACATTGGTTAGCCCTAGCGCTTGTTCTTGCTTTTAGGGGGAGAATTGCCGAATTTACGGAAAGCGCATCGACGACTAAGATGACGCTTGGAATAGCACTAAGCTCCTACATCGCTACGATGGCAGAACATATGACTGGTAACCTAATCTTCATCTCTGCCGTCGGATTAGTCGTGCCGCTACAACAAGTTAGAGACGCCATAAAAGCTCTCGGACTGGTCTGGCTGAAACTAGGCATACCAGGCATGCCCCTCACAGGAGAAGGAGGACTCGGAACACTTTTCATGCTAGTACTCCCTGTCTCTGTAGTA
>Ga0315310_10001754_pt1 | contig 13712 bp, 10 predicted proteins | sample TDP5_MG_FD_203630 | JGI IMG/M metagenome (GOLD analysis project Ga0315310, IMG submission 203630) | Freshwater sediment microbial communities from Lake Towuti, South Sulawesi, Indonesia - TDP5 | ecosystem: Environmental > Aquatic > Freshwater > Lake > Sediment | place: Indonesia: South Sulawesi... | reverse complement strand
AATTATAAAATCTATAAAATTTGTTCTATTCTTTCGCAAAAGATGAGTCAATGGCTAAAGAATACGGGTGTAACCCCACACCCTCTATCCCGTCCGCGAACGCGTTCGGGACTGCTTTTCTGATGATATTATACCCGCCATTCACATCGGCATTGATAATTGTTCCACTTTTCGCCCTGAATAACCCGCAACTGATCCGTTTCCCCACATATGCTTCGTGATGGACTATGGGTTCGCCATCTAAAAAGCTACAGACGGACGTATGATCTTCGGCATTGGTCTTTACCTCGATCCCGACTAATTTGGCTTTATACTGAAGTTGTTGGATGAACTTCAGAAAGGGAACGGTGACAAAATTCTGGTTTGTGCGTCTGCCGAGCTCAATCTCCTGTTTCCACCCGCTATTGTACCCGATGTGAATCGTGCCTAAATTATTTTCGATGCAGAAATTGATAATTGTTCTGGAGGCTTTGTGGAAATAGTCCTTGAGCTTATTCTCGCGTTTTACCATCAGGCGATAGAGGTGTTTTGTGATGAATGGATAATGTTGCACATCTTTGATGGATTGAAGTCGGGCTTTCTCTTTATTATAGAATTGATTGATGGATTTTACCACCCCGCCTTTAATAACGAATGGCTGTAAGCCAATGTTATTCACCCCAGTTACGAGATTGCGTAATCCTAAATCAATTCCTAAGATGCGGTCTTTATCCAACTCTAAATTCAGCGGTTCTCGCTCATACACAATTTCGACAACATAAGATGCTCCCTTGGGGATTATCCGTATTTGGTGAAAATGTGGAGTAACCCGCGTTTTCATGGGGGCTAGCTGACATTTCTTTGGAAAGCAAATATACTTATTTCGGATATGAGCGTTCTGATTCGTGAAAATGACGAGAGTCTCCCCATTTTTCTGCTTATATTTCGGGAGTTTTGGTCTGCCCAAATACTTTTCAGGATGCGCCTTCCAATCTGTGATTGCATTGAAGAACGACACCCAATTCTTATCGAGGAGGCGTAGTAATTGTTGCGAAGTTTGACTAGGCAGGGCTTGATAATTGGGGGATGCCTTTAACAGCCGATCTAATTTGGTATAGCGCACCCACCGCTTCGTCTTGAAAAACGCTTGGCGAATCAGGTAATTCGCTTCATTGTAGAGATTTTTAGCTAAATGACACAACCTAGCTAATTCAGGGGTGTGTTTTGCTTGAATTTGTTCGGTTTGTTGCATTATTCAGTCTCTTGGGTGATTCATGGTTGAATAAGAAAGAGAATACTCCGCCCTATATAAAGATACGCAATTTAGAACGCGCAAATGCTTATTTTGCGCAAAATAGTTTCGCCCTACTCTCTAGAAGTTGGAGAAGCAATTATGCTAACCCACAAGAAAAGTGATTTAGGAAGGAACTCGCTCGTGGATTTAAACTCTCTTTTAAACTTCAATGAATTCGAAGGTGCATATTCTGATTCGTTTAAGTGACGAGGGGCCCCGCATTACTCCCGCACTTTTCATTATTAAGGAAAATAATAAACATTATTTATGTATTTTACTATTTTCTCATACCATATAATCTACCTAAAAAGGATTCATTTGAAAATATTTATTTCCATTTTGTTATAAAGAGGGAAAAAATTTCAATTTTTTGAGAAAGGTATTGTTTCAAGGAGATTTATTAATAGAATTTTTCTCGAGAAGTCTAATTCTGGGATATAAAATCAAAAAACCACAAAAAATAAAAATAAGTCCAATTATCTTGAAAAATGATATATTTTCATTAAAAATAAAAAGTCCCCCAAAAACAGGGATCCCAAAAGTTAGGAAACCGATGATTGAAGCGGCAATTGACAAACGCCCTTTAAAATATGCAACAAGCAATATGAATGCTGCAAAAAAATATGAAATAACCATAAAATATAAATAAGGGTTAAAAAACAATTGCAAAGAAAGAGTAGAAAAACCAACATATAAAGCATTATTAAAAACCATTCCTAAACTATAAAATAAACCACTTGCGATCGACAAAAAGTATTCCTTTACCTTTTCATCTTTCTTAATGATTGTATAACTTAGAAAAATTGCGCTCAATATGATAGAAAAAACTGAAAAAATAATTAAATTATTCAGATTAAGTTCTTTTGGTTTATTTGCTGAAATATAAAAGGATAATAAAATACATCCCACTATAAAAACGAGAATACCCAATAATTCTCTAAATTTAATGTGTTCTTTAAGATATTTAAGCCCCCAAAAAAGGATAAATAAAATACTTAAAGTTTGAAGCGGTTTTACTAGACTTAAGTCATAAAGTGATAACGCATATTGATAAATTAAAAACCCGATTACGGTTAATATGAAGCCAAAAATAAATAAAGGCGTTTTTATAAGTTGATAAAAAGTCCGAAAAACATTACGAAATACTCCCCACAAAGATATCTCTAATCCTCTTACTTTATTCAAACCAATTTTTATAAAATAAGAGCCTGTTCCATTTAAAAATGCGTAAGCAACCATCACTAACAATAATAAAAGAGTTGAAAAATTATTCAAATTAGATTCCTCTTTCTTTTTCCATAATAACTATAAAGTCCTAAATAAAAATTTTGGGCTAAAAACTCACGAAGAAGCAGATTTTATCATTAAAAACGATAAATTAGAATCCCGCCTAGTTTAAATACTTTAAAATCTCTTTTCCTGGTGAATCCATAGACTTAAAAATATTAATCTCTCGATTAAAATATCTAAGCAAAGGATTGTTAAATTAAAGCAGATTCACTATCAATTATCAGGTCAAATCAAACGAGGCAAAGGGTAAAATTTCTAATTTTAGCTAAATATCAAAGAAATTGCATTAAAAAGAAGTAATTTATATAAATTAATCGACATTTAGATTTTAAACTATAATTCGATAAAACAAAGCGATGAAATAAAATAAAATTTCAATTATTGGAGTTGTTTAGGTTTTTAATAACCTTAATTTGGGAAAATTTGTAAAAATTATATTAAAAATAGCGCAATCTAATTAATATTCAAGAGATTTTAGAATAAATTTTATTATCAGAAGAATAATATGTAGACTTTATCAATTATGATACAAATTTATAATAATTTCACACTTTAACTATAAAAATAAGAGAACTAAAGTTAAATATTATTTTCGCACGCGAAGAAGAAATGCATTTTCCTATTTTCGACATAAAATGTGAAATATTTCCAATATTTTCAAGGGAAAAATTATTATAACTATAATAATCCATATTTAAATTGGCATATTGTATTTCCTTATTAAAAATAGCACAAATCATTCATTTCCAAAAGAATTCAGAATAAAATTTAATGAAAGTAGATTAAAACATAGGTTAATCAATTATGAAAGTTGCCTTAATTTTTCCTAATATTAATCTAGGAAAAATCTTGAAAATCTCATCTCATCCTCCATTAGGGCTAGCTTATCTTGCATCAGTAGTTGAAAAAGCGGGATATGATGTCGCTGTTATTGATGCTAATGCTCTAAATTTAAATTACTCTCAATTAATGGTAAAGCTAAAAAAAATTAATCCCAATATAATTGGAATTACTACCAATATTTTATCAGCAAGCCCTAGTTTAATCTTATGCAGATTAATTCGACAACAAATACCCTCTGTAAAATTGGTATTGGGAGGTCCTTGGGCATCTGCGGCGTATAAGATGGCATTAGAAAAAAAGTTTTGTGATTTTGTAATTGTAGGAGAAGGAGAGGTGGCATTTGTTGAGTTGTTAAAGCATTTAGAAAAAGGCGCAATTCCTTCAAAAATACCAGGTATTGCATATGTAGATCATAGTGTAATTCAATTAGAGCCTCCTTGTCCTATTGAAAATTTGGATGCAATACCATTTCCAGCATGGCATCTTCTACCATCTCCCAAAAAATATTTGTTTCATAATCGTCGAAAAATTTTTTACCCCGTAATGACCTCGAGAGGGTGTCCTTATCACTGTAATCATTGCACCAAATTAGTTCATGGAAATAGGGTCAGATTTCGAAGTATTGAAAGCGTTATAGCAGAGATTCAATATTTGAAGGATAAATTTTCAGTAGAAGAAATTTCAATTATTGACGATAATTTTACTCTCAATGCCAAGCGCGCTGAAAAGATTATTGATGCAATTATTAAAAAAAATTTTAATATATTAATCCAATTTTCTAATGGGGTTCGGGCTGATACGCTCACGCCAAATTTAATACGGAAATTAAAGCGAGCTGGGACTTACATAATAGCCATTGGGGTGGAATCCGGGAATCAAAGCATAGTTGATAGAATAGGCAAAGGTCTGGATTTGAATGCGGTCCGTCATGCAGCACAACTCATAAAAAAGGAAAAAATTATCCTCTACTTCTTCTTCATGATCGGGCATCCCTTTGATACACTTGAAACAATGAATGATACTATTAAATTTGCCCTAGAAATTGATCCTGAATATTCTTATTTTTTCAAAGCAATCGCTTTTCCTGGTACGGACTTATTCAATCTCATTCGAAGCAAGGGTAAATTCTTGATGTCGCTTCATGATATAGAACGGGGATATAACACTGGTAGTGCTAATTTTGAAATATATGACCTCAAAGCCAAAGATGTCGAAAAAATGTTCAAGGATGCCTATCGTCGTTTTTATTTACGCCCGCAAAAAATTTTATCATTGTTAATAAATATCAGAAGTTTTACAGAACTAAAATATACACTAAATTTTGGAATTTTAACCATACTAAATTTATTTAATTTGAATCGCTAAAATTTCGATGAAAAAATCTCTAAATCCTTCTAAGAAAAAAAATTAATAATTTAGCATTAATAATTTATTTTTAATCACAAGATCTTAAAATTCTGAAAAAATATGTTGAATTCAAGAAATAAAACAATCTTGCTCCTTTTTGGAATTATATTTATGCTAATTAATACCCTAATTATTGATTTATTCTTAAATACTCAATTTATCTCAGAATCTGATAAATATTTATGGAATACAAAAATTATCTTAATTTTAAATGGGATATGTTTTGGAGGATTTTTTATTATTTTAAAGTTTTTAAATTTTCTTACTATAAAAAAATTATTTTTAATATTCTTAATTATACGGGTTGTAATTCTGTATTTTTTCATCATATTTAATTATAGTGTGGAAATGGATTTTTATCTTGCGCCTTGGATGGCGCAACGAGTTCTTGCTGGGGGACTTTTTACCCCATATTATCCGATTACATCCTGGCTTTCTGATGCTTGGCGAATATTACCGCCAATGTTTATTTGGTGGTATACCTATAATTATTGGGTTTATGGGTTGGATAGTACTCTCTTTCGCCTCGTAAATATGCTCTTAGAAGTAGGCATTGTATTTACGATGATTCAAATATTTCAAGAAAATTCAGTTACTGAAAAAGGGTGGAAGGAAGAAAATTTCAAAATTGGACTCTTATTCTATATATTTTCACTCATGCCTATCATTTTTATTCTTTTAAATGCAAATATAATACCTTTTCCTGTTTTATTGGGTATATTAGGATTTTTATTTTTCTTTAGATCCAAAAAGAATCCAAAATATCTCTATTATGCCGTTTTCTTTTTTTGTTTGGCGGCCCTAACTGAGTATTTTGCAACAATTTGGATCCTTGGAATATTATTAATTGAATTATTTCAAAAGAATTTTCGGCGCTTGTTTATTTTAATTGGAGAGATTTTATCTATATTTTGCTTGGTTTCTATACCCTTTTTAATTAATGATGCAATAGGGTTCCTTCAAAGATTATTTTGGCAGTTTAAAAGTTATTCCGTAAGCCAAGGTGGCACTATCTTTGCGATCGACTATCGACTATTCAATTGGTCTGAAACAATTAGTTATATACCAACCAGCATTGCCGTTATTTTAAGCATATATTATATTTATAAGAATTATAAATCAGAAATTTCCTTAGACTTCTTCCTTGTAATTATCTGCATATTTGAATTTTTTACACCAGGGTTTAGTCCATATCATTATCTCTGGATTTTTCCCTTAATTTGCCTAAATATTATCCATTCTTTCCGAAAACTCTTTATAACTAATTTTCTTTTTTTAGGATTTTATCTTTTAATGATGCTCGGTGTAGTAACGGCATATTTGACGTATCCAGGCGTATTTTTTCCTGATTTTTGGATGACATACCTTGAAATAACGGTTCGGTATATGAAGCCCATGGGATATTATATCGTATTACGTTTAGTTGCACAAACAGTATTTCAGATGGGATTTATTTACCTTATTTTTTCTTATACTAAATCTAAAACACTTATATTAGGACTCTTAATACCTTTCATTTTTTATTACATATTCAATATATGTGTTCCGATAACTTTGTACTTTTAATCTTAAATTACCCGTTACTAGTTCAAGGTGGGTTTCCTTCAATTGTAAATTAAAGTGAATTGCCTAATATTTTAAAATAATTTAAGAGGGTTCTAGGAAAGGAGAGGGGAAGTGTTTGGTTTTTTGCTGAACGGTAACTTTAAAACCAGCTTTGCCTAGAAAGTTATGATGGATATTCTTTTGGGTATATATAAATCGTAATAAGTGCATATAACTTACCATTTACAAAATTTTTAACATAATTCAATAATGTTAATTAGAAACCCGATGATATCATGTCGAAACCCCGAATTAGTGTAGTAATTCCGACTTATAATGAGGAGAAAAATATTCGTCGTGCGTTATTCAAATTGAACCATCAAACCATTCCTCGAGAAGAATATGAAGTTATTATTGTCGATGGGGGATCACAGGATAGGACCTGCGAAATAGCAGAAGAGATGGGGGCAAAAGTTATAATGCAAAAGCGGAAAGGAATTGGCGGGGCGCGAAACGATGGATTTCTAGCAGCAAAGGCCGATTTTGTTGCAACCACCGATGCAGATTGTATTGTTCCAAATCAATGGCTAGAACTGTTTCTTGAGGATTTCCAAAAGACTCAGGTGGTTGCCGTCACCGGTCCCGATGGCCCGATTGAAAAAAGTTGGAAATCAAATTTGATATATTTTCTTTTTCGCTATTACATTCAGGGGCTCACACTATTTGGTTACTATGGAACAGCAGGACCGAATTCCGCATTTCGCAAATCCGTATTTTTAAAAATCGGTGGCTATAAATCACTACCATACAATGAGGATGTAGAAATTTCATTACGAATTAAAAAGTTAGGAAAAATTGTCTACGATGCCCGGATATTCGTGAATCTTTCCGTGCGACGCTTAGAACAGAAAGGCTATATCAATTTAATCTTGAAGTGGCTGAAAGGAGACCTTTATCTTCTTTTAGGGAAGGAGATAAAAGCAAATGAGAGATATGAGAAACAATTCTATGAATAAATGCCCATAAAAAGAATCAGCCTTACTTCAATATGCTTCAAATAATGATTATTCTAATTTTTAATGATTTTTAATCCTAAGTAATTAAAAATAAAACAGGTAAAATCCATTTATTGACTTTTAATTTCAATTAATAAATAAATATTTTCAATTGATTAATAGGAATCATTCCACTTAAAAATTTAATAGTAAAATGAACAAATGGGTGACCTTAAGTGACTTATTTACTGTTACTTCGTCCAAAAATTAAGATTCCTAGGTCACAGCCAAACCCTCCTTTGGGACTTGGTTATTTAGCTGGGACCCTCCGAGCGCACGGGCATCGAGTAGACATTCTGGATTGCGCTATCCTGAAGGAATCCTATGCCAAAATTCTTTCTCGAATAAAATCTATGAATCCCGATGTAATTGGTATTACAGCATTATCATCCTACTATAATGAAATGCGTATATTAGCGAGAATTCTCCATCCGCTTAAAATTCCGATCATATTAGGGGGTGTCCATGTGAGTGCGCTCCCTGAACTGAGTTTACGAGAATGTGGAGCCGATTTTGTAGTTATAGGCGAAGGAGAATTAACTACTTTAGAGCTAATGGAAAAGTGGCAGGATCTTGAAGCCAAAGACCATATAAAAGGTATCTCCTACCTTGAAAATTCCCGATTTCAACTTAATCCGGCACGTGAATTGATTCCAAATTTAGACGAACTCCCTTTCCCTGCTTGGGATCTGATCAATCCTTTAAAATACCCCCTAACTCCCCACGGTTATATAATGAAGCGATATCCAGTCGCGCCTATTTTAACGACCCGGGGTTGCCCATATTCTTGTTCCTATTGCGCTTCAACTCAATTTTGGAGGCGCAAATTTCGAAGACGCAGCGCGCAGAATATAGGTGATGAAATTGAATATTTGGTAAATACCTTTAAAATCCGGGAAATCCATTTGTGGGATGATAACTTTACTTTATTGAAGAAGCATGTCGTGGAATTCTGCAAGGAAATCCAACAGCGAAAACTTGATTTAACCTTTGCCTGTCCTAATGGAATACGGATCGATCATTTAAATAGAGAACTATTAACCCTGATGAGGCGGACTGGGTTTTACTCCTTAACGTTTGCCATTGAATCCGGGTCACAAGCAATCTTAGATCAGGCAAATAAAAGGATAAATCTGAAAGTAATTCCTAAAATACTAGAGATCGCCAAAAGATTAGGATATCGTACCCCCGGCTTTTTCATATTTGGACTTCCTGGAGAAACCTATACGACTGCACGAAGAACTATTCAATTTGCCAAAAATCTTCCCCTTGATACCGCGGTTTTTTTTAGTGCCAAACCATTACCTGGATCAAGACTTTTTGCTGATTGGAGGGGAAAAAATGATTTAATTAAAGTGAATTATGATTGGTTTCATTTTAGTGAAACTGGAAATCAAATAGAACTTTCAGATGGCAAAAAGAAATTAAATTTACCGAAAGATGCCTATCGAGAGTTTCTTTTCCGACCAATACAAATTCTAAGATCGCTAAAAATGCTATATCTTTATCCAAAAAAGGAAATATTTCAAACAATACAACGTGCTTTTCATTATATCACTAAATGATTAATGCTATAAGTTCAGAATCCATTCAAAAAAAATTTAAAATAAAGGCATCAATTGACTATTGATAATTGCTTCTAAAGATTAAAGGTCTCAGAAATTTTGAAAACCGATTCAGTAACTTCAAGAAATAGAACTACAATGCTCATTGGTGCTCTTATTTTCATGGTAGTTAACACTATAATCGTTATTTCGGTATGTAACACGCAATTTATCTCAGAATCTGATAAGTTTATATGGAATACGAAGATTATCTTAATAATAAGTGGGATATGTTTTGGGGGTCTTTTTCTCGTTTTAAGATTTTTAAAAAGTCTTACTATTAAAAAATTATTTTTAATTTTTCTAATTGTGAGAGTTATATTTTTGTTTTATTTTGTCGTATTTAATTATTATGTTGAAACAATTGATTTTGCTTTTTATTCGCAATTTCCGCCTCATGTTCTAAGTGGCGGAATATTTACTCCCTATTTAGAATATTGGCGCAATGATGTTTGGCGAACGTATCCACCGATGTTTATTTGGTGGTATACATATAACTACTGGGTTTACGGATTAGATGTAATTTTGTGGCGTTTTATGAATCTGCTCTTAGAAATGGGAATAATATATGTGATGATTCAAATATTTCAAGAAAATTCGGTCACTGAAAAAGGGTGGAATGTTGAAAATTTTAAAATAGGACTCTCAATTTACATTTTTTCATTTATACCTATAGTTATAATTCTTTTATATGGCAATATGATAGCTTTTCCCGTTTTAATAAGTCTTTTAGGTTTTTTATATTTTTTTAGGTCCAAAAAAAACCCTAAATATCTCTATTATGCCGTTTTCTTCTTTGGCTTAGCAGCTCTAACCGAGTTCTTTGCAGCATTTTGGATACTGGTAATATTATTAATAAACTTATTTCAAAAGAATTTTAAACGATTCTTTATCTTAATTGGGGAGTTTATGGCAATATTTTGCTTGGTTACTTTACCATTCTTGATAAATGATGCCTTAGGATATTTACCAAGACTCAGTTATGTGGTTTTAAATATTGCAAGTGGTAACTGGGATGGTACAATTTGGGCGATCGACTCTAGAACACTCAATGTGTCTCCCAGTATTAATTATGTTCCCGCTATTATTGCCATTATTTTAAGTCTATATTACATTTATAAAAATTATAAATTCGAAATTTCCTTAGATCTTTTCATTGTAATAATCAGTATCTTTTTGTTTCTTTCACCTGAATTTAGTGCATGGCATTATCTTTGGATTTTTTCATTAATTTCCCTAAATATTATATATTCTTTCCGTAAATTCTTAATAACTAATTTATTTTTTTGGGGATATTTTTTCTTCTTTATAATTTGGTTTGTTCTAGCTTATTTGACATATCCCGGGATTATATTCTCCAATTTTTGGGAAACGTATATTGAAATATTTCACGGGTATATGCCTTCAGCGGGTTATTTTATAGTATTACCCTTAATTATACAAACAATATTTCAAATGGGATTTATTTATCTCATTTTTTCTTATACTAAATCAAAAACACTTGTTTCAGCACTTTTAATGCTTTTTATTATCTATTACATTTTTAATATTTGTATGCCCGCGAATTTAATGTTCTATTAATATTTGTCATCTGATAAACGGAATTTAAATCAGTTAAAAATCGAATGAATTATATTCTATAATTACAAAGGAGAGATTCTAAATATTATCATATAAGGTTGCTCGATCTTAGTATTCTAAAAATCATAGAATCCATAGTTGCTTAATTTATTATAATTGAAAAAATTTTAGAATTTTTAATTTCTTAATCCAGTATATTCAGTAAAATTATTCATTTTAAAAATCAATAATTTAATAACAAATTTGTTATTAATTGAAAATATTTTAAAAACATTTGAAAGTAATTTAATTTTGATTTTCCCCGACGTCTTTGAATAAATACTATGGGAACCTCTTTAATTTTGAAATTCAAAAAGGCGGCTTTGAGATTGATTTCTGGATGAATATCAAATTTTTCTGCCTCTAATTTTAGATCTAATAACTTATTTCTCTTAATAATTCTAAAGCCTGATGTAATATCTGAAATCGAAACATGAAAAAGATATTTTAAAAATGAGTTAAATAATTTACTTAAGACTTTACGGGGACTTTGCATATAATATTTACTTTCTTTAATATATCTAGAGCCAATTACTAAATCTGTCTTTTCATTTAATCCATTTAGCAGTTTTGGAATATCTGATGGATTATGTGAAAAATCAGCATCCATTGTCAAAATATATTCACCCTCACTATGCGATACTCCAATTATAAAAGAAATTCCTACTCCAATTTTTTCAACTTTTTTTTGAATAACTTTAATGGAGGAATTTTTTTGTGATATTGTTTTAAGGAGAGCCACTGTATTATCTGAACTATAATCATCAATAAAAATCACTTCATAATCCAGATGCATTCTATTTTCAAGTATTTTATTTAGATTAAGAATTAATGGAATGATATTTTGCGCTTCATTTCTAACGGGGATAATAATTGAAAGCATATTGAGTTCCCTCTGAATTATTTTTAATAAATTCGCTGATTTATTTTTGGTTTTTCTATTATTCTAAATGTAAATTAGTTAACATAAAAATTGAGGTTTTTTATAGAAATGATCTCAATTTTATAAGGAATCAGAAGGCTATTCAACTAAAATAGATGAAAGTTAAGTAGGAAAAAAGTATTATAAATTTTTTTCATAAAGATAACGCCGTAAAGTATATTTGTAGGCATCATGTAAATGAAAATCATATTTTGGTTTTAGAAATATAAAAAACTTCAATAAATCTTTTAAAAACTCTATCTTTCTTTCATTAAATCCTCTAAAAATAAATTTATTTATAAAATATCTGTCAGCTTTTCTTATAAATTTATTAATTTGTCCCTTTTTTAGAGATGGTGTAGTAATCATTGATTTATAATAAAAATTATGCATTTGACTCCAGCAATCTTCAATTAAAGATTTCCCATTCTTTTCAATTAACTTTGTTGCATCAGTAGCGGGGAGTGGTTGAAAAACATTCAAGCTTATTTGTTTAGGATTGAAACTTTGTGCGATTTTAAACGTCTTTTGCATTGTTTCTATCGTTTCTTCAGGCCCGCCAAAAATAAAATTTAATTGAGTCCCAATATCATATTTTTGGGAAAGTTTGACTGCGTTTAACATACTAGCAAAAGACATATTTCGATTATATATTTTATTTCGAATATAAGGATCTCCCGCCTCTATACCAATTTGTAACATATTGCAATTGGCTGCCTTCATGAGTTTCATATCATCTTCGGTAAGTAAATCAGCGCGTGCACAACAACTCCAAGCGAGATGCGTTGATAACTTTGTCTCTATAAAAAGACGGCAGAATTCCTGTAGAAAAGATTTTTTCAGAATGAAGGTTTCATCCCAAAAGTATACATAACGAAACCCCTTATTCCGATATTTTTTATAATCATAGGTTATTTCTTGAATAATATTTTTGGGAGATCGGTGACGAACATATTTTCCAGGCAAAAGTTTTCGTAGTGCATGATTTGAACAAAAAGTACAATTATAGGGACATCCACGACTTCCAAAAAAATCCAGTTGATAAGGATTAATAATCATATATTTTTCGATCTCGTAAAAATCCCAGTTAGGAAATGGAAATTTGTCTAAATTTTCTTCTAATGGACGTAATTTATTTTTGATAATAGAACCATTAGATTTATACCAAATTCCTTCGACATCTTTCGGTGATTGGGTGTTTTCAAGTTGGTCCAAAAGAGCTTTAAGTGTATATTCACCTTCACCAACACAGATTAAATCTACATTCTTATGTTTGAACGTAGCAATATTCGCTAGAGTAGGATGAATGCCGCCAAATAGAGAAAGGACTGAAGGATATTTCTCCTTTAAAATATGATTTATTTGAAGGGCATCATAAAAATTAAAAGATAGACAAGAATACCCAACTATTTCTGGTGAAAAATCTTGAACTTTCTGAAGAATATACTGCTTCCAATTTTTTCTATGAAAAGTGGGATCAATAAGGATTACTTCATGATGTGACTTTTTTTGAATGTAAGTTGCCACATAGAGTATACCTATATTAGGTCTAAATTCCCCATGCAAATTTGGATAAATTAATGCGATTCGCATAATTTCACTTAAGAAACCTTTCTTATATTTCGTTTTATCCAATCTCTAAATTGATATTGTCTAATGGCGTAGACCATTAACCATTGAAGAAGAATATGATACCTTGGTTTAATAATTATCAGAAATTTAAGCACATCTTTAATAAAGGTGAAATTTCCTAATGATAATCCTTGCCAAAAAGAATCTCGAATGAATTTAAGAGTAAGTTTTGTTTTAAATCTTTGTATCGCTCTCCTTTTTAAATGTGGAAAATCAATAAGAGACTTTCGCCAAAAATCGGGATTATCACTCCAACCATCATAATTGATTTTGCCATGAAGTTTATTAATCTTCTTAATAATTTCAGTTTTGGGTAATGGTTGAAAGATAGAAAAGAAGAATGATTCAGGTTTTAATTGATCTACAATCTGAATAGATTCTTCCATTGTATTTATTGTTTCACCAGGCCCTCCAATCATCATATTAAACCGTATTAAAATATCATTTTTTCTTAAATTTTTAACAGCATTTATAATTTGTTGAGTAGAAATTTTTTTTTCATAAATTTGATTCCGAATTTT
>Ga0315310_10001748_pt1 | contig 13735 bp, 12 predicted proteins | sample TDP5_MG_FD_203630 | JGI IMG/M metagenome (GOLD analysis project Ga0315310, IMG submission 203630) | Freshwater sediment microbial communities from Lake Towuti, South Sulawesi, Indonesia - TDP5 | ecosystem: Environmental > Aquatic > Freshwater > Lake > Sediment | place: Indonesia: South Sulawesi... | reverse complement strand
TGATGCGCGAGGGCATGAAAACATTCAAGCAACTCATGAGACTACGTTTGAGATCACGAAAGAAACTGTGCTTACAAAGCGCGGTGACTGCATTATTGCTGTGCGTGCGACGAAGGGCGCGGCAGATTTGCATCCGAACTTTAAGGAGGCAGCAAAAAGAAGGGGTGCGAAAATAACGATCACGGTGGAAGCCGGAAGCGTGAGGGAAGTCGTTAAGGCAGAAGGAAGCCCACAATTGTTGTTTGCTCACCCCACGGATTTGGTGGTGAGAAAGAGCAATTATGTTTGCGGTCGAACTATAGCTATAAGGGCGGACAGGGCTGCTAAGGACCTTTCCAGAAAGCTCGTGGAAAAGTTGCGGGTCCCGCATCAAAAAGTTAGGATAACGTTAACAGTGGAAGGTACCTAACGAATTTCGGCGTCCACCACCACCTGCCAAGTGAAGGGGGCAGTTGCTCGAACGATCCTCGCCAGCAAGACTTTCTCAACGTTGCGATGGCTTTGTTTCACAGCTTCGATCAATCGAACCTTCGCAGTTTCTAAGGGGTTTGGCTGGCTTGTAAACTCATAATAGTGTATGATACCGCCGTCAGGTTTCACGGCTTTGCAAGCCACGTCAACATATTCTATCGCTTTTTCTGGCAAGTTCATGATCACTCGATCTGCAACTCCGATCAATTGCTCATCCACGACTTGCCTAACGTCACCAAGAATCGGCGTGACCTTCCCCTGAACATGATTGACGCTAATGTTCTTCTTCAAATAATGTGCAGCGTCTGGGTTGATGTCGATGGCGAACACCTTCACATCTTCGCGTTTCTTCGCGATCAAGATGGAGAAGGGTCCAACTCCCGCGAACATGTCCACTATAGTCTCGCCGTTCTGAACCTGCGATGCAACTCGATCATGCTCGTGGGAAAGGCGAGGCGAAAAGTAGGCTTTCGCCAAGTCAACATGATACATGCAGCCGTGCTCCCTATGAATGGTTTCCGTTTTCCCCACCCCCGCGATCACCTCAAACTCCCTCACACGATACACTCCTTCCACCGCCCCAGACTTCGCCAAAACAGTGCGCACCCGCTTATGGGCCTTCAGCACCGCCTCCCCGATGATCTTTTTATAAACCCACAGTTCTAGGGGAAGCTCCATAATGGCGATATCTCCCACAAAATCCATCGCCTTCGGGAGACTTGCCAAAAGATGTGGTGGCAACCTATCCTCCAGCATATCAATAAGCTTGAGGGGACGTTCAGCTCGTTCAGAAAACCTATATGAAGAGGTTTCCAGTTCGGGGAGGTTCTTCTTCAATTCTTCAAGATCGGTGGGAAGCGGCTCTCTAATCAAGGGTATGTATACATGCTCTCCCGCTTGCTCCACCGTCAGCTCTCGGTTGAAAAGGTTAAGCTTCCTGACGAGAACGATGGCTTTCTCCCCGTGGACCTTAGGAACCTTTAAACAAGGTGCCTCAGACGCGGTCTTTTGTATAGCAGTATTAGACTTCAAAGAACTTGACCTCGATCTCCCTCGTCACAGTCACAGTCGCCGTTTCAGTCAAAGTTTCACCATGCAAAAAATAATACCATAGATATAAACTTACAGGTCTCATATATATTTCATGTTGAAACAGCTAGAATCCCAACACATTCTCGCGCGCGTTTCTAGAGGCTGTATTCCCAGCATATTTATACCCGATTTAGCTAGCTACATAAAATTTAAATTTATTAATCCTCTAATAGTAGAAAAAGATCTATTACTGGAAGGAGATAAAAATGACAGGAAAAGAATTTGAAGGCGTTTCATGGGCTAAGATGGTAGAAAAGCAAGAGAAAAATCTAACAATGGATAAGAAACTATATATCACAATTTGTCCAACTGGCGCTCTCTTTTCCAGAAAACAAAACCCCAATCAACCTTACACTTCGAAAGAAGTTGCAAAGGAAGTTATTGAAGCCTATGAAGAAGGCGCTTGCATGGCTCATCTTCATACAAGAGATGAAAATGGAAAACCTACCACCACGACTAATCTACTAAGGGAAACAATTGATCCCATCCTTGATAAGTGTCCAGACATTGTTGTGCAGCCGAGCTCAGCCGAAGGCTACGACCCTAGAGCTGGACACTACACCTATGAAACAGTTAAACCAATGGTGGAGGCCCTCCACAGAATCAATCGAAGATATATGGAATCCACAATATTCACGCCCATCTCCTACGTACAGGATGAGTATATAAGCCTAGCGACGGAAGAAAATACGGCAAAAACGATCAGCTATCTACAAGCCAATCGCATAAAACCGGAATTCATGGCACATAATTGGGAGGCTATACTCAATATTAAGGAGTGGCTTATAAAACCTAGAATTTTAGAGAAACCATATTTCATCTCAATGGGCCCTGGCATGCACAACACCGCTGAGACATATCCGGATCCTTGGGGGATGCTCTACCTACTAGGGATGATGAAGATGATGCCAGAAAATAGTGTACTAGGAGTCAGTATTGGTGGAAGAAACTGGCTAGCTCTCACTACGTTCGCCATTTTATTAGGGATAGATTTTGTCCGCGTAGGAATGGAAGATCAGCTTTGGATGTACCCCCATAAAGATGAAAAGATAAGACGTAATGCAGATGCAGTGAAGAAAGTTGTGACAATTGCAAGAGAACTTGGTCGAGAAGTGGCTTCATCGGATGAAGCGCGAAAGACCCTGGGAATACATTAAATTAATAGAAAATCCATAAAACGACCCATTTATGGCGTGAAAAGAGTAACGGCCTTACAGGTCGTTTCCATGGTAAGGCGTTTAAATATTCTCATTGTAGCGCTGTCCCTTCTGGTGAGGGACGTTAGCGCGAACTGTTTAGAACGAGATGAGTTAAGAACTTAAAGGGGAGCGGGCTAGGTTATATGATTGATTTTATTGTCACGATTTTTTGAGTTTCGAAGCTTTCATAGGCTGCTAATACGACTTGTAGAGCCTTGAGCCCATCAATTCCGGTGACTTCAGGGTCCTCGCTATGCAGGAGGCGGTTGGCGAAGGACTCCATCTGGAGGCCAAAGTTACCGGGACAAGGTCGGTCCAGAACGCGAACCTGCTCCTGTCGACCTTCCCTAAAGAAGAATAGCTTGTTTGCGTAGTGAAAAACCCTTAGGGCACCCTTCGTGCCATGAATCCGTATGTTCCCTGGATATAGATTCCATACGCCTCCTGGGTGAATCTCCCCAGCTGGTCCCCAGCCCATCCCCCAACTAAAAATTCCTTCGTAGGGCATATCTGAAGGGTAGGTGGCTTCATTGTAAATTAGCTGGCCGACGGCTCCATTCTTAAACCTCATGGTCAGGTACTCCGTACTAGGAGTCTGCCCTGAATAATTACCCCGTCCGAAGACCGACTCTACCTCGCTGTCCGTCCACCACCTAAAAATGTCGACTAGATGAATACCATGATCTATCAGTCCCATTCCTCCTCCTCCTGGACCTCCTTTCGGGTAATAATTTAAAGGCTGCCAGTGTCGGAGACCTCTGCCGTCAATGAGAATTTCTAATAGGAGGAACGGGTCGCCCAAAAAGCCTCCGTCTATCATCTCCTTTGCCTTCCTTACAGGAGGCAAGAACCGGTAACTTGATCCATAGCAGAGTTTCACCCCTTCTTTCCTACACTTTTCAATCATAGATTGGGCATCCTTCACGGTAAGTGCCATCGGCTTTTCACAAAGGACATTGACTCCATACTCTGCAACCTTTTTAGTGATCTCGCAGTGTGTAGCGGGACCCGTCAAGACACATGCTATATCCAAGTTTTCCTTTCTTAGCATCTCTTCATAGTCAGTGTAGCCTTTAATTCCCCATTTCTCAACCATTTGATTTAGTCTATCCTTTAGTAGTTCTGCTCCGGCCACAACCTCTATCTGTTTTACTTCCTTGTACCCCTGCAGATGCATTTCGGCGACTTTGCCCAGCCCGATTAAACCAATCCTAAGTTTCTTCATTTAGCCACTTCATCCACTTTTTTAACATATGCTATCTTAAAATTAACTTATTTGGGGTCACATGCCTAAGTATTTATTCTTCAGATAAGGATCCTTCAGCAGATTCTCACCCTTGCCTTCGAGTGTTATCCTACCCTGTTCAAGTACGTAGCCTCTGGAGCAAAGTTCTAGTACATGGCGAACATTTTGTTCAACGAGAAGGACCGTGACGCCTTCCTCGTTAATTCTCTTTATAGTCTCGAATACCTTCAATACAAGTTTAGGTCCTAGTCCCAAAGAAGGCTCATCCAACATCAGCAGCTTAGGAGAAGACATTAATCCTCTTGCAATGGCTAGCATCTGCTGCTCCCCCCCGCTTAGTGTGCCAGCAATCTGATTTTTCCTTTCACCTAATATGGGGAAAAGTTCATAGACCCATTCTAGCGTTTCATTCACCTTTTTCCTCGCTCGTTTTGAAAATGCGCCCATTCGAAGGTTTTCCAATATAGTCATGCCAGAAAATAGGCCCCTTCCCTCAGGTATGTGAGCAATTCCCAATTCTGCAACCTCATGAGAGGGAAGTTTCTCGATGTTTTTGTCTAGAAACTTTATATAACCGGACCTTGGGTGCATCATTCCAGAAAGTGTCCTAAGAGTAGTCGTTTTGCCAGCTCCGTTAGATCCAACCAAAGTCACCATTTCACCTTCGTTAACTTCGAAGGACACGTTCCATAAAGCTTGAAGGTCACTGTAAAACACATTTATTTCGCCTATCTTGAGCAAGAAGAACAGCCCTCCTTAAAGTATATATTTTTCACCAAGATATGCCTCGATAACTTTTTTGTCCCGACTTACTTCTTTAGGGGTACCCTCGGCGATTTTCATGCCGTGATGCAGAACCATAATGCGATCAGCGACGCTCATAACAGCTTTCATAACGTGTTCGACCCAGAATATCGTAATCTGACGCTCGTCTCGAATTTTCTTGATTAAATCAATAGCTTGCTGAGTCTCCGTGGGGTTTAAGCCAGCTATTGTTTCATCTAGTAGAAGAAGTTCAGGATCGGTGGCAAGGGCTCTGGCAATTTCGAGACGTCTTCTTTCAGCCAAGTTAAGACTTCCTGCGGGAAGACCCTTCTTTTTTTCAAGTCCTACCAGCTGAAGGACGTCTAAAGCTACCTGACGGCATTCTTTCATGCTTAGTCGTACTTTTCTTCCAAACAAGGCGCCTACCATGACATTTTCAGCTACGGACATTTCTGCAAATGGGATGACTAGCTGGAATGTTCTTCCAATGCCACACTTGCAGATTCCGTGAGGTTTAAGACCGGATATGATCTTTCCATTGAGTTTTATGACGCCTGATGTAGGGGGATATATACCATTAATGACATTAAATAACGTCGTTTTACCAGCTCCATTTGGACCGATTAATCCAAGAATTTCCCCTTTTCTTACATAAAAGTCAACATCTTTTATCGCAGCTAGACCACCGAAGAATTTTGTAACTTTTGATCCTTCTAACACCCTTATACCCCACTTCATTTCAGAGCATTTATTTAATTCTCGTTATGGGGCTTCCTCAACTTTATAGCGCTTGAAGAAAGCTACCACCTTTTTTGTTCCAAGGAAACCTTTAGGTAGGAATAGAATTGTTAGTAGGATTACTATTCCCAAAAATATTAGATAAAGCACGTTGGTAAAGTATGTCCACAGGACTTCAAATATTATCGTGAAGAAGATAGACCCTACCAGTGAACCGAGGTAACTACCCATTCCTCCGAGGAGCACCATCACAACCATGGTATCAGTTTTAAGCGAGTCAAAGACGTCCATTGGGAAGAGGTAACTAACCCAAATAGGGTATAGAGCTCCCACAAATGCTGCTGGGATAGCGCTAAGAATGAAGGCTGTTAATTTGGGTTTAAGTACACTAATACCCATTGTTTCTGCTGCGGTTTCACTCTCTGCTATAGCTCTTAATGAGTATCCAAGTTCCGACTTCTCTATTATAAAGTTAAGTAGTACTGCTCCCACCGCAAAAATGAAGGTTAGGTAATAAAGAATATTTGGGGTCACTATGGGAGGAATATTCATTCCATCGGGTCCTCCTGATATGTTCTTGGGAAGTAGGTAGAACAACCATTTGAAAGCTTCAGCAACACACCATGTTGCAATGGCAAAATATGCGCCATGAAGTCTTAGTGTTGGCAATCCTACAAATAGTGCCAGAAGCACAGCTACGATTATCCCAGCTATTGCGGCGAGTCCCCATTGAATACCTACACTTATTGCGAGTATGCTAGTAATATATGCACTTGTACCTGTAAATACAATGTGTCCAAAGTCTACACGTTTAGTATAGCCTGTGATTGTATTCCAGCTTTCAGCAAGGGCCACCCACATGAACAGCTTAATGAAGAACCTGATAATGTATCCTCCGCTAAAAAAGAGAGGAAATAAAGAAAATGTTACGGCTACAAGTGTAATTGCTAATAACATACGTTTTTTCAGTGATGGTAAAACTTCTATTCGCGGTCCTTGAAATTTAAGCGATGGTTTTTTCATTTCTACATTCCCTTTCCAAAAATTCCCTTCGGGAAAAAGACGAGCAAAATCCATAGTAGAATAAAAAGTATCAGAAAGGTGAATTGTCCTACAAAGTAACTATTAATAAATGAACATAGAAAGCCTAAAATGAATCCACCGATAAGAGTCCCTGGGAGGTACCCCATTCCCCCAATAACTGAAATCAAAAAAGCATACATAAGATAAGGACCCCCCATTGTAGGGTGAAGGGATGTAATCGATGAAATGAGCCCGCCGGACAGCGCAGCTAAGCCAGTCGATATCGCAAATGTGGTTGCATAGACCTTATTTATATTCACGCCCATTAGACTTGCAGCTTCTCGATCATAAGCTGTCGCTCTGATCGCCATTCCGGTCCATGATTTTTTTAGCGATGTGAACAAAACATAGGTTATGCCGAGAGCAGCCACAAACATCACCATACGAGTTATAGGGAAAGATATTGGACCTAACCAAAAGCTTATGCCTGAGAGCGGCGTTGTTGTGATTTTGAACTCAGTTCCCAGAGTGAGTAATGACAAATTTGCCATTATAATCGACACTCCAAAAAATAAAACCAAGCTTTTCAAAGCATATTCGCCCATTATGCGATTTACAACGTACTTCTGAACAAAATAGCCTACAACGTAAAAAATCACAAAAACGAGGGGAAACGAGAACATTGGATCTACACCAGCAAGGACAGCGATCCAGTATGATGTATAGGCACCGAGCATTATAAACTCGCCATACGCAACATTAATTATATGCAGAACACCATAAACGAGTGAAAGTCCTGCCGATATCACTGCCAAAATTCCACCGAGGAGAAGGCCGTTTACGATTGTTTGAAATAATAATACTTGGCTTGGATCCATGACGATGACCTTAATTTCGGGTATACTGGAGAGTATTTAAATTTTACGTGCAGATTATAGTCAATTGAGGTAACTGCTGAAACTACACGGATACTTGGCATAAACCTTTGCGCAGGCTCGACTCGATCCTAGACCGAAAATATTTTATATGCATATCCAGCAAAAAAGTTTGGAGGAAAAATTGAAAGAAGTTTGGAGGAATGATGCTTGTCGATTAAGGCAATTGCCAAAACAACAGCGATAATCATAGTAGCCGTAGTGGTTATAGTAGCGGCCGTTGGCACCGTATTGTATTATCAGATGACGGCGAAGCCAGCTAGAGATTACTTCAGAATCGGGGTTCCAGTAGAGATCACTGGACCATGGTCAAGAGAAGGCAACATGATCAAGAGAGGTTACGAGGCGTGGAGAAATTACATTAATGAAGTTATTGGTGGACTTGAGATAGACGGTAAAAAATATCGTATTGAGTATGTGTATGCCGACTTGAAAAGTGATCCTTCTATCGCAGCTGATGCATATGAAAAGTTGATCTTAACAGGAGATATAGACTGGATATGGGGTCCAATGGCTAGTTCATGTGTTCTTGCAGGAGGGCCTGTTGCTGACAAATATGGAATGCTGCAGCTTGACGGAACATGCGAGTCACACCTCATACCTCAACGAAAGTTCAAATGGACTTTCACTCTACAACCTGTAACCATATACAATGGGCTGGCAAACGCAGACCTCCTTAAACTTATCGGCCAAAAAAGCCTTACTATAGCCCTAATATATTCTGACGCCGCTTACAATACTGGTCTCGGAGAAGGATTCCAGATGGCGATTAATAAAGCAAACAATGAAGGGTGGAATTTCCAAATAGTCTATAAAGAAGTGTACTCTGATGGAGTCACCGACTTGAGCGCTCAAATCACTAAGGCGAAGCTGGAAAATCCAGATGTCTTTGTGAACTTTGCCTACTTCCCACATGGTGTAATAATGACGAGGAACATGAAAGAGTTAGGATTTAATCCAAAAATGATCATCACAAACGTTCTCGGTGGAGCACCGGAATACAGGACGGAGTTGGGAAAGGATGCCAATTATCAGTGCTGTAGTGTATCTTGGGTAAGACAAGTTAACTATCTTGACATAAAGTCTCCTCTTTGGGGAGACAACAAAAAATATGTAGAGTACTTTGAAAACTATTTCGGAGTCGAAGGTGAATATTCTTCGTCAGGCTGTGCCGCGGTTGGCGAGATCATGCAAGTGCTACTTCAGAGATTCAAGATGAAGCCGCCACTAAGCCAAGCGGATCGAGAGAAACTACGAGATGCGCTGGAGAAAGAGACGTTCGACACATTCTGGGGGCATATTAAATTCTCAAATGATCCAATTTACTGGCACTCTAACGAAGCGAAGATGCTGAATGTTCAATGTATAGCAGGCAAAATAGTAGTTGTAGGACCAGCCGACGTAGAAGAGAAAAACTTGGTCTATCCAAGACCAAAATGGGAAGAACTTTAATTTCGTTTTGAAAGAATCACCTCCTTTTTTCTTTAAATCAGTTTAACAGCTAATAGCCAATTCAGATAACAAAGACTATTTTAAGATGTTAATTGAAAGCATTGATTGAATCTTGATTGAGGTAAGGCAATAATGTATCTATCTAAAGAAGAGGATAAGATCCTTGCCGGAGAAATGGGTGAAGGCGTTCGCTTGGGCGATGGAAATTCTAACTAGAATCGGGGATGTTTACAAGGCAAACGAAATGGTGGAAATTGATAGTGCACACACGAACATGACGAGATATCACAATATCATGGATGCAGGAGTAAATATCTTTGAGAAATTCTCTAAACTTGGAGCGAAATATCGAGTACTTACAACCTTAGACATCGCTGGAATGGATCTGCGACGTTAGCAAGAATTCAATGTTCCCAAAGAGTACGCTGAAAAACAGATGCGGATCGTAAAAGCTCACCGGAAAGTGGGGGCAGCTATAATGGCAGAGATCTTCTATAAGAAGCAGATACCCATAGTTGATAAAATCGAAAGAAAGTTATTTGAGACCGTAAACACGAACGATTATGTAAAAGCAGATGGAAACAAAGGACTTATTGAAGTTAGACGACGATTCAAAGCGTGAATTACCAGCAGACTGTACATGCATCGCATTTATCAATTCTCTAAGGTGCGCCGAAGAAAATATCCTTGCTAGATTTGGCACACTCCTTTGTATCGGTAGCATGGGGACGTATAGTCATTTTTGGCTATGACCTTTACGAACAGTTTTCGCTCTAAGTCTTCTATGCGTTGATAACGCTTATTAATGCAGAAACCCTAAGGTACAGACAAAATTGGTGTCAAGAATGATTATTGAACATATCGGTTTAACGGTAAGCAACCTTGAAAGATCAATGGAATTCTATACAAAGGTATTTGGTTTTAAGCTTTTGAGAAAGACTACCACAAATGCTTATCTATTCTTGGGTAGCGACCTGTTAGAGCTTATGCAGAGCAGAGAACCACACGAAGTGAAAAAACCTAAAAATGCCGAAGAATGGGACAACAAAATGTGGACCCAAATCGGGTTGACTCACATCGGCTTTAGGGTCGATGATTTGGATAAAGCAGTGGAGAAACTAGAAATGTTAGGTTGTAAGCTAGTGGTGCCACCATTTAAGTTTAAACCAGAAATAGAATACGTCGCCAATCTGACAGAGGACAAGTTGAGAAGGGCTGCGCAGCCCCCAAAAACGAAATCATGGTGGAGAATAGCCTGCGTCTCCGACCCGGATGGGACAATACTTGAGTTACTTGAACGTTGAGAAGCAAACACTTCAGAAATTGCCAATTCAGTTCTACCGGCGCCAAACACGCTTTTTCTTCTTTTTCATTTTTCTACGATAACCGAAACTTTAGGTTTGAGGTTTTATATCCCTGAAGCAATTCAACCCCCTCTACTGGACTGGCAAGAGAGAGCTCTGTTGGCTATTTGATGAAGAGCTTATACCTTACTTACTTTAAGGAGTGCGCGCCAATATGAAGGCAATTATCGAGTTCGCTAAAGAATGGCGTTCATATCCTTCGCTAACAATTCAAGACTCAAACAAAAAAGAGGAAGATAGAAAAATACTTCAGCCTTTCTGAGTTTGAGAATTACTACTCTAAGTCTCCTTTAAGCCAGCCTGGTCTTTTAAAGCTCGGATTTGGATACTCATAGAAACCTTTACCTGTCTTGACGCCTAACTCTCCTTTCTTCACTTTTTCTACTAGAATTTTTGGTGGTTTATCGCTTTCATCACCGCTTTCGCGGTAATACTGCTCTTCAATAGCCAATATGACGTCCAAGCCGATTATGTCCATCAGCATAAATGGCCCTATCGGACCGAGGGTAATGACAAAGGCGCGATCTATATCTTCAAACGAGATGCATCCCTTATCTACGAGGTGCAATGATTCTTTCTTTACGGCTCTCCAAACTCGGTTGAAGGCATAGCCTGTCTGCTCTTTGTATACCATGATTGGCGTCAGACCTATGCTCTGAACAAATTGCTTGGCGACTTTGAGTGTTTCTTTTGAAGTCTTGCTGGAACCCATTATCTCGACCATGGGATGCTCCCAAACAGGATTGCTGAAGTTCATAGCTAATACTTTTCCTGGGCGCTTTGTAGCGTCAGCCAATGGCGAAGGTTTTATTGAAGAGGTGTTGCTAGCAAGAATAGTGTGGAAAGGACAGATACGATCTAATTGACTGAAAACTTTTCGCTTCACTTCCACGTTCTCGAAGACCGCCTCGATAACGAAATCAACATCTTTAGCTGCTCTCTCAAGATCAGCAGCGTAAGTGATTCTTGAAAGGGTTTTTTGCATGAGATCCTTAGATATTTCTCCACGGCCAAATCTCCCCTCCATAATTTTTTCGATCTTTTCCCGCGCCTTATCTATGGCCTCTTTCGATATGTCGAATAGATGTACATCATAGTTGTGTACGGCGCACTGTAGGGCGATCTGATGTCCCATCGTGCCAGCACCGACCACACAGACTTTCTTAATTTCATCAACTGTCATGAAAGTTCACCATTTTGGTTGAATTAGTCTTTTATATTATAAAATTTTTGCTCAATATCATTTAGCGCGCGCTATCTAAGCTTAAGATCAAATATTACCGAATGAAACATCAATTGAATTGAGCTGAAAAGTTTGTGGAGAAAATAAAGCAAATTCAGCCGCAGATAGTGGGACTAAGCTGCCTAATCTTCACGCGAAAAGCCGAACTGAAGCACGCCGTCGTAATTGGTTATTTTTATAAGTTTATGGGCACTTAGACAAATAAAAAAACCGTTCTAGAATCCTTAGCAGTTTTGCGAAACCCAACCTGAAATTAAAACCTAGAAGCTTCTTCCACAATTCTTAAGATTATAAAATTCCACATAATCTGTCAATGAAACTTATATGGAGGAGGAAACTTGTATAAGAAGAGGTTAAAGTTAACCATTGTTTTCGTTCTAGCGGTTTTCTTAGTTACTCCAACGGTAGCACCATCGCTATGCAATGTTGTTGCAGCTGAAGTAGAAAAGGTGAGCAAAGATCCTCAGCTTGAGGTACAGAATGAAGTTATTGTTGAAGGATTTACTCCTTATTCCCAAGTGGTTGAACGCCTAGAAGAGTTAGATGCCAGCGACAGAGTTCTTGTTGAAGTCATCGGTCAATCAGTTAATGGCCATGACCTCTTCCTAGCCATAGTCGCAGATACTGATGTCTTAGCAAATCTTGATGACTATAAGGAATTTGCAGAGTTGACGGTTGAGAATCCAGAAGAAGCGCGGGAGATGGTTGAAAATGGCTATGACTATAAGGCAACAGTCTTCATCACTGGAAGTATACATGGAGATGAGATGATGGGAACAGATGCTTGCTTAGATCTTATCGAATTACTCGCCGATGGGAATACCGAAGAAGTGGAAGCCATCTTAGACAATACTATAAGCCTCATATACGTTTGCGTAAACCCGGATGGAAGAATAGCCAACATGAGGTATAATGGTAACTACTTTGACTGTAACCGAGATTGGCTCACTGCCTCGCAACCGGAAGTTCGTGCGGGAATCGAGTATGTGTACAAAGAATGGGCACCTTTAGTTAATATTGATCTACATGGGTATATGGACGAAGATTATGTGCTGATCGAGCCTTGCACACCGCTACACAACCCAAACGCAGAAGAAGACCTTCTACTCGAACATTTGCTTCCCATGGCAGAGGAAATGGAAGCCGCAATCGAAGAAATAGGAGTCGACACGGTTATTCCATACAGGGATTGGACAGCTACGTGGGATGACTATCCACCTATATTTACACCGATGTATGGGTTCTACCACGGGTCCTTCGGCATAACCTTCGAGTCCACGGATCCCTACGATAAAAATGGAAGCCCAGAAATATCGATTAACGCCCAATACCTCGGCACCCTTGGAGCCTACCAATACATTACTGGACACAAGGGGGAGATGTTTGAGGATCAAACCGAAATCTTCCTCAGGGGAATAGAAAACAAAGACCATTGGCTTGGGGATCAACCTGACAACTTCCCATACGCTTACATCCTTCCGATGGATCCGGAGCTACAAATGGATCCTATTGAAACCGCGAGAATGGTTGACTTTGCCATATTTCACGGTGTAAAGGTACATGTGGCTAAAGACCCCTTTGAGGTGAATGGCGAAGTATATCCAGCTGGAACCTACGTCGTCTTGATGAACCAGCCTAGAGCTGGCTTAGCCATGAACATGTTTTGGTACGGGGAAGACACATCTTGGGCATTAGATTATCCACCCTACGACACGTATGCGTGGAATTTCCCTGAACTTTGGGGATTTACTCGCATCCAAGCAGACGAGGAATTTAGTGCCACACTAGATGAAGTGAAAGAGGCTACTTATCCAGCAGGAGGCGTTGAAGGCAAAGCTACATACGGTTACGCCTTGAAGGATGACACAAACAACGCTGTAATAATGGTCAACCGTCTTCTTAAGGAGGAGATCACAGTTTACTCAGCGACGGAATCGTTCAATGGAAGGATGTTCGGTGTAGGAACATTCATAATCCCTAAACCCCTTAAAGAAGAACAAGAAGACGACATAATAGATACTGCAAAAAGTCTCCATCTAACGTTATTTGGCCTAAGTGATGAACCAGCAAAGAAGGCGCTATTAACATCACCAAGAGTAGCGATTCTTTACGATAGCGGAGTATATACCCCAGCTTACGGCGAAACCCAGTTCATCCTTAAGAGCTTAGAGTTTGATTTCGACGTTCTCAAATACGTTGCCGTTAGA
>Ga0315310_10001747_pt1 | contig 13737 bp, 18 predicted proteins | sample TDP5_MG_FD_203630 | JGI IMG/M metagenome (GOLD analysis project Ga0315310, IMG submission 203630) | Freshwater sediment microbial communities from Lake Towuti, South Sulawesi, Indonesia - TDP5 | ecosystem: Environmental > Aquatic > Freshwater > Lake > Sediment | place: Indonesia: South Sulawesi... | reverse complement strand
GGAGAAGAACCTAGCTCTTCCACAAAATGTTGGGCCATGAGCGTTTGACGTAGGTACTTATATTGCACGGCTTAGACTTGACTTTGGTTCGAGAGCGGTGTTGGCGACGAAAGAGAAAGTTGAGAAGGCTCTTGAGGAGTTGAGGCCTAACCTGCAGGCAGACGGAGGAAACATAGAGCTCGTCGACGTCCAAGAGGGTGTCGTCAAGGTAAAGTTGACGGGGGCATGTGCCGGATGCCCCATGTCCCAGATGACCCTGCAGTGGGGAGTCGAACAGTTCCTGAAGAAGAAGGTGCCGGAAATCCAGAGAGTCGAGTCCGTTCAATAGGACGTTTGCTCGGAACACTAGTAAGAACTACCGACCAGGATCCTTACGATGATTTTTCCACGGCGAGGAGATCTAAATCCGCTACCGACAAAGAGGTGCTAGGGTACTCGAATCGAGCAGAGGATCCAGATTCAGCTAGAGCCTTGTTATCGACGAGATTGCTCCTCGAAGATCTTTTTCGCCTAAGTAACGTAATCACTGAACTTCCAGTCTTGATGCACATTTGGCCCCAGTCCTATAGAGATATAACTACTTTACGATCAGCCTCAGCAGAGTACCAGCTCCGGCTCTGAACAACGCTTTAAGGGAATCTGTAAAGGCTTCGGAAACTATTCAGGATTCTGGCATCATTCAAAGATACCATGTCATCAAGGTCTCCGATAGTCACATAGGGTTCTGGAATTTCGAATTCTTGGCTCACCATACCGCTGGGTCTACATAGCCATCGAAGCATTTTCCTTAAGACTCGACTGCCCTTACTTACCGTCAGGCATGGGGTCTCCACATGGATGTCGAATCACTGATCTCTCAGATCCGTGATCTCATGGCAGATCCGGTTGCCAGACAAGTGGAGGACAGAATAAGAGAGTTCAAAATCCTTCACTCAAAGGGAAATGAACAGTGGTTCTCGGAGCTTTGCTTCTGCATCCTCACGGCCAATTCCAGCGCAAGGCTGGGGATGAGGATTCAGGAAGCAATTGGCTCGGAGGGGTTTCTCAGGCTTCCTGAAGGAGAGCTGGCGAGGCGCCTGAGGCAGCTGGGGCACAGATTCAGTGAGCTACGAGCCCATTTCATTGTTCAGGCTCGGGGGTTCAGTCAGATCAAAGACATCATAGTTGGCATTGGAGACGAGAGGCAGGCTCGCGACTGGCTCGTTGAGAACGTGATGGGGATCGGGTATAAGGAGGCAAGCCACTTTCTAAGAAACGTTGGATATGACAACCTTGCTATTCTTGACAGGCATATCCTCAGAATAATGCACGAGCATAGAATAATTGAGGAGGTCCCGAAAGGACTCACAAGACGCAAGTACCTTGAGCTTGAGGCCAAACTACAGGGTCTCAGCGCACAACTGGGTATGCCTCTCTCAAAACTTGATCTCTACCTCTGGTACACGAAGACCGGAGCTGTACTCAAGTAGACGAAACTTCTCTTTCGTCAAAGTACTTTCATCCTAAGAAACTTTGTAAGGACGCAACTTGTTCAATGGCTGCCCGGGCAAAACGCAACGCAAAAGGCTAGTCCCACTACCTCCTCTTCTCTACTCAGTCTAAGGAGTTCAGCCATTGCCAGCCAACCTGACCGCACACGCTAAGGGACTTTGGAACAAGGCTATTCAGGCCAAAAACAGTCAGAGAGAAGATCAAAACGATGTTGAAGAGGGCTCTTGGGATCATCCGTGTCTACACAAAGGAACCAAACGAAAACAAGCATTCCACCGAGCCCTTTGTTCTCCGCACAGGATTTACCGTTGCTGAACTTGCCAAGAGAAATTCATACAGAAACTGTATGAGAACTTTCGATTCGCAAGAATTTGGGGTTCAACCTCCCAATATCTAGGAGAAAAGGTTGGGCTGGGGCATGCTCTTGGAGATCGAGATATCGTGGAGATTCACACAAAGTAGGGGCGACTAGGAATTGAGCTTTCGCAGATACTTTGCCGGAATGAACCGCGAGAGATACATGTCTCCGGCAGAAAAGAATTGAATTCCTTCCTTGTAAGCTGTCAAGGCGAAGATCATATACACCACTGGGTCGCGATCCCTGCGCTTTCCGATTGCCAACGCATCCTCGACACTTCGAGACAGGTGAACATAAGCCCTTTTTGCTGGTAGCAGTCCCGAACTCTCGATGCTGTCGCAGAATCTTCTTGCAGTTCCGTGAAAAAGATATTCAGGTGGAATCGCTGGCTCGTACTCCATCGTGTCGAGTGCCGTGTGTCCGTAGAGGGCTCTGATTCGGCCGTCTCGGATCTCAAATCTTCTTCTGGGCGACGATGCAACCAGGTTCAACAGATCTTCTCTTCTCACCCATCTCCATCTCGGCTGCACATTTACGGCTGCGAGAAGCGTATCCAATGATACGAACCCGCTCCGATCGAGTACAAGCCCATACTCTTGAGGAGCGTGTCTCAAGACGTATGACAGGAAGCGGCTTAGAGATTCGAACTTGTCGCGAACCATTGGTCTTCATCTAAACCTTAGCCGTATCTGTCTCGAAAAACTTTTGGATAGGTCAAATGGAGTACGTGATAGGATTCGAAATTGATATTCGAGCAGATTCGCGCATCCAACTCTGACAATTTTACGTACCTATTCGGTGACGAGGGTAGCCGCGAGGCATTGGTCGTTGACCCTACATCGCCAATTACTTCAGTGACATCTACTATCGCTAAGCACAGCGTAAGAGTAGGATACATAGTGAACACACATGGGCATCGAGACCACACATCAGGAAATGCTGAACTTGCCAAGGCCACTGGCGGAAAGATCGCAGCCCACGTCAACTCCAGACAACGCAAGGACATTGCTCTAAGAGACGGCGACACCCTCAGAGTTGGATGCCTCAAAATCAAAGTTCTGCACACGCCTGGCCATTCGCCAGACGGCATCTGTCTACTGGTTGATAAGAAGCTTCTGACTGGAGACACGCTCTTCGTCGGCGAGTGCGGAAGAACAGACCTCCCAGGAGGAGACTCCACACAACTTTACGAAAGTCTATTCGAGAAAATACTGAAGCTTGAAGATGACATTGAGATCTATCCGGGACATGACTATGGCACGAAGCCTTCCTCAACTCTAGGCGTCGAAAGAAAGACTAACTACACGCTTAAGCCCAGAACCCGACAAGAGTTTGTCGAATTCATGTCAGAGCCATAATCTTGCAGATACGAAACGCTTATTGCGACATCACAACTACCAGAACGAGCCTCAATACACCGAAGTGAATCGAAGGGTTCAAAATGATTCAGATAATCGGGCTTGTCATCGCATTCACATTGATAGTTGTTCTCATCGCCAAGCGGCTCAATGTGGCTCTTTCGATAGTAATCGGAGCAATAGCCCTCGCAATTTCATACGGAGCATCAGTTCAAGACTTCATCCGCTTGTCTGTCCGCGCTTTAGAAGATCCCCAAACCACAAATCTTGCCTTACAAGTCACAGTCATTGGAATACTTGGCTATTGCATGAAAGAAACAAAACTTATCGACGATCTGATAGCGGGCTTAAAGACGATGCTGGCCAGCAAGACCTTGGTCGCAGTGATCCCAGCAATCGTCGGCCTGATGCCGATGCCCGGCGGCGCCCTACTCTCAGCTCCCTTGATCGATGAGGAAGCTGACAAGCTGAAGTTAGCACCTGAAAGAAAGGTCACGGTCAACATAACGTTTAGACACATATGGTTCTACGTGTTTCCGCTGTCTTCCACATTGGTCCTCGCCTCAGGACTCGCAGGCATAAGCCTCTACCAACTGATCCTCATACAGGTTCCATCGTTCCTTCTTTCGATAGCCTTGGGGTACCTCCTATTTATTCGGCGACTCGCCTCCAATCAAGATCCTAAGGCTGAGAGGAACTATAGGGTCGTGATTGAAGGACTCGCCCCCATTCTGGTCGCAGTAGCCCTTAACCTGGCCGGACTAAACCTAGCAATATCGGTGACCTTGGGAGTCTTCAGTTCTCTTCTAATCAAGAAGACAAGACCGCTGAGAGCTGTGGAGTTTCTTTGGAAAGGAATCCCTTGGGGTTCGGCTCTCTCAATAGTTGGTGTTATGATCCTCCGTTATGTGATAGAGGACTCAAACGCGATCCCGCTCCTCTTCGGCATCTTGAAGGAGGCAAAAGTTCCCCTCATGATCTTCGCCACTTTTCTACCCCTCATCATAGGAGCTGTTTCAGGGCTTGCGATAGCCGGAGCAGGAATAAGCATACCCTTTGTTCTTCCGCTTTTCGGAACCGCGGTTCCTGCACTTGTAAGTATGATAGTCCTCAGCACCTATGCTGGCTATTATATTTCCCCACTACATCTCTGCCTTGTACTCTCCAACCAGTACTACAAGGCAAAGATTCAGAAGGTATATCGCCTTTGGATCCCCTATACTTTCATCGTTTGCGGCATCGGAATACTCTTTGACTTTCTTCTCTTACCCAGATGGTCATAGGAACAATCCATAAACAAATAGACTCAATGAAAAGATTCGGTAGACAGACCTCAGAAGACTTATATAAGATTCAGCGACCTCGTAGTCTCCGCGGCAGTGGCGTCACATGTCTTCAAAAGAGTTCAGACATATCGTTCGACTCATGGGAGTGGATCTTGATGGCTCGAAAAAGCTGATCTACGGACTGACAAAGATTCGAGGGATAGGCGTAGGCCTCTCCAACGCAATTGCAAGAGCAGCAAGTATTAAGCCTGACGTTAGAATTGGACAACTGTCGGAGGAGGAGGTTGACAAGATCGAGGACGTGATCTCTGACCCTTTGAAGTTCGGAATCCCGCCGAGACTTGTCAACAGAAGAAAAGATCTTGAGACGGGCAGGGACTTGCACCTAGTCGGACCAGATCTCGCACTCAGAGTGAAAACAGACATAGATTTCATGAAAGATCTGCGAACATGGAAGGGGATAAGGCACTCCTTAGGGTTGAAGGTCAGAGGCCAAAGAACCAAGACCACCGGTAGAACTGGGAAGGCTGTGGGAGTCAAGAAGAAGGCGGCGATAGCCGCCTTGAGAGCTGCTCAGGCGGAGAAAGCGGAGAAGGGATAGGACGGTGGGTGACCCGAAGAAACAGAGAAAGAAATATGAGACCCCTCGCCATCCTTGGAGGCGAGCTCAGATTCAAGATGAACTCAAGCTTATCGGAGATTATGGCTTAAGAAACAAGAGAGAGCTTTGGCGATATAGAACCGAAATCTCGCGGATCAGGGGCATGGTAAGATCCCTTCTCGCAAAGACTGAAGAGACGAGATTAAAAACTGAGAAGGATATTGTACTAAGCCTGAAAAGGCTAGGGATTCTGTCTGAAGATGCAACACTAGACGACGTGCTCGACCTAGACGTGACCAATCTCTTGGACAGGAGGCTTCAGACATTGGTAGCGAGAAGTGGAATGGCGAAATCTATGCATCATGCTAGGCAGCTTATATCTCATGGGCATGTATCCGTTGGAGGAAGATTGGTGACCGTTCCGGGATACATGGTGAGAAGAGACCAGCAACCTGAAATCAAGCTTACAGCTCCAGCTGAGTCGGGGCCCGCAAAGAAAGGCCGATAGACACCACTGCGTTTGAGGCTGCATTATTCGTTCTTGCTGGTCATGTTCTTCTCCAAGAGCTTTTCGACCCCGGATGCTATTCTCTCCAAGTAGGGGCCTGGTGTCTGCCTCTGGATCATCCTCGCAATAGCCTCCTGAACTTCGCGCGGTCTGGGGACACCGTACAGGGTGTGATAGGTTCGTCCTCGGGGTATCTCAACTGCTCTTCCCCCGCTTGCTGAGAGGCCAACGCCCACTCCGATAGGGGATGGAGACTTTCCTCCGATTCCGATACCGCTCCCGATTCCTGCTGAGGCTGAATCTTCACCCAAGCCAAAGCCCGAAGCGGTTACTGGAATAACTGTTCCATAGTTAAGAATACGTCCCAACGGGCCTTGTACCAGAGCAAGGTCATTTATCTTGTCGTATGTGAGTTGCCGTGAGTCATATGACATGAAGCTTCTCTCCATGATGAGGCGAAAGGTAGTAACGTAGTAGTCATGCCCTCTCCTGTAGAGTTCTGTCAAAGCGAAGCCCATGAAACCACAGAAGACTAGAAGCCAGAAGTGAACTTCCAAAGGCATCTTGAAGTACTCGGTTAGTATTGTCCCAGTCAACGCAACGGTACCGAAAACGAGGAGTGAAGTCACTCTGACGTAGATGAGGCCAATGACGATCGCCACTCCAACGAGTACCCCCCACAGGACTAGAACGTTGGCAATGTTGTATTGCTGAAGAAAAGGAATCGGTATCCGTAGCTTGAATCCCGCAACGAAGAGGTATAGCTGCTTCACCAAATACCCGAGAAAGATCAAGATTCCTGAAATCGCGAAGAGATGCCAAAATGCCAAAGGATGAGGCTTCAGTTTCATAACCAGCTTTTCGCCAGGAAGCGGCTCAGCTCTTGTCACTGAAACTTCACAACCCATCCGAAGCGAGACAGTTGATCTAGCTTTTGCTCAAATATGTGTCAAACAACTCCGTGGCTTGCAAATCCCTTGCAAATATATGTCGACCCAGCCTAATGCCTTGACCTCCAAAACCATAGAGCAACCAGTAGAAGCAAAACTGGAACCCCAAATAGCATCAGTGAAGACCCACTTGATCCTTGGCCTATAGCAATTGGAATTGGTCCGACGAAAACGAGTACACCTCCACTCGACAGGAAACCCGAGCCAACTGATAGAATCATCAGCATCATACCCACAAGAATCATGAAGAAGCTAATCATAAACCATCTGACCTCTCTCGGCCATTTGATCTGCGACACTCCAATCCTCTCTCCTCTCTGGCGTCTCTCTTCCTCCTGCGTATTACAGTTCGAGCAGAGCCACTCAGTTGGAACAAAGCAGCTTTCGCAGACAAGACGGCCGCAGCTTTGGCATAAGAGTCGCGCCGGTTCAGACCCGCAGATGTCACAGGTTCTACTCATCGAACCTGATCACCTACCATCCTCCCGCCAGTATGGTAAGCGCAAAGACAAGGATTAGCAATGCAACGGTGAACGCCACCAAAAGTTCCATAATTTTTCTGTCTGTTCCGAATACAATCGGTATGGGACCAATCAGGATTGCTCCTCCCCCGCGTGTCCGGCCTCTCACCCCCGTCGCGACTGCTACGAGGAATGCCAAAGCGAATCCTGCGAGCACGAGAAGCAGACCCACGCCAAAGAGGAGTTCACTTGATATCTAGGCTCCGACCACTTGATGCTTCCCGAAGCTTCTATGTAGGCTTTGCTGAGCCCACCCCAAGCGTCAAAATTCCACAATCTCCTCATGAACTGAGCAATGATGTGAAAACCTCCCATAGGGCCTATCAATCGTTCCCTTGATCGCTAACAGAAACAGGCATACAGCGAAACATACAGATCAGGTTATCATGAATGATCCGGCCTACCCAAAGGCAAGCTCTTGATATACCTATTAACCGACGCCTTGAAGAAACCGATAACTTCCTAGCAATGGAGGCAGACGGACTGGAGACGACCAATCGATGACTACAAATGTCGGAGCCGTCATCGTCGATCTCGACGGAACTTTGCTAACAATCGAGGAAAGGTTCTATCAAGTCTTCAACGATGTCCTAGAAAGATTCGGAAGAAGAAAGATTTCGAGACGAAGCTTCCTGAGCATGTTCCATAACAACCGACTCTACTTTCTTCCTTTCGGATCTGGGCGACAAAATAGATCCAAGACAAGGAGTTTTTGGAGAGCCTTTTTGACATCGTATGGTAAGAGGCGATACGCAAAGCTCTCACGTCCGATCAATGGAGCTCAGAGAGCCGTCGAATGGATCAAAAAACGCGGAATAAAAGTTGCAGTAATAAGCGGGAGAGTATGTTCGCCGAGCTTGGTTAGACAGGAACTAAGGGACATAGACGTCGACCAGTATGTTGATGTCGTCGTCACCAAAGCGACTGCTCTCCGATCAGCCAAACTCGATCAGACAACGTCTAGAACTGGAGAACTGCGAGAAGTGTTGAAACGATTAGGAGCCAATGCTCGAGAGTCCGTCTTCGTTGCTGATTATGTTGAGGATATACGTTCCGCAAGATCACTCGGGATCATGACAGTCGGAGTGCTTTCCGGATCCTCAACACTCCGTCTGCTGAAGAGAGAGAATCCTGACTACATCATCAAGAGCATACGAGACTTTCCAAGTCTCTTGAAAACCAACTCTATGGCACAGAAGACATAAGAGGGAAAACTCAAAAAACGTTTAAATAGCGTTCGGAGCTCATGCGCTGAGCGAAGCTATGGAAAGATGCTGAGAATATGCAGGTTGAAATGCTTGGCCGGGATAAAGATTCTATTAGGTTTATGATACGAGGTGCCTCGCCCGCTTTTTCGAATGCTCTCAGGCGAACTATGATCGGGGAAGTGCCGACCATGGCGGTGGAAGACGTGATGATCATTGAGAACTCATCCGTGCTCTACGATGAGATGCTATCCCATCGACTCGGCCTTGTTCCTCTCACAACAGATTTGGACTCATACGTGTTGCCTGAGGAATGTAGCTGCAAGAGTGAGCTTGGCTGTAATAGGTGTAGGGCGACGCTGTCACTTGAATCAGAAGCCATAGAGGAATCGAGGTATGTGTATTCAGGAGAGCTGAAGGCTGAGAACCCGGAAATCAAGCCCGTAAGCGACGCGGTTCCAATCGCCAAACTTGCTCCCGGACAGAAGATCAAGCTTGAGGCATACGCCAGGCTTGGGCGCGGCATTGAACATGCCAAGTGGCAACCTGTATCATCGGCTGCATACAAGTACCTTCCAAAGCTGTCGATAGACCAAAAGAAATGTAACGGATGTGAGGAATGCGTCAAGATCTGCCCGAAGTCAATCCTGACAGTTAAGAACGGTAAGGTTGTCGTGGAGAGAGAGATCGATTGCACATTGTGCCGCGACTGCGAAAAGCATTGCCCCCAGAAGCCTCCTGCGATAAGAGTCGGATGGGATGATCAGACATTTATCTTCTACGTAGAGTCCACCGGAGTCCTTCCTCCTGAGAGAATTGTTGAGGAAGCGGCAAAGATCCTTGCGAAGAAAGCAACGGAAATGCGTAAGAGCCTTGAGGCGATGAAGTGAACTCCATATCCATGGATCCCATGCTTATAGATGCATCGAATCACGTTCTTGGAAGAGTTGCGAGTATAGTGGCAAAGCAAGCACTTGACGGGCGCAAAATAGTGATTGTAAATGCGGAGAAGGCGGTGATAGCGGGTCGAAGGCAGAGAATACTCGCGGACGCTAGGCGTAAGCTCAAGACGAAAACACGTGCATCCCAAGAGAAGGCTCCAGTACATCCTAGAAGACCAGACATGTACTTCAGGAGGGTGATCCGTGGAATGCTCCCATGGAAAAAGCCAAGGGGCAAGGCCGCTTTCAGAAACGTGAAGGTCTTCATCGGAGTACCTGATGAGTATGCCAACAAACCTCTACAGAGGCTTCCAGACGCCGATGCCTCGAAGCTGCGCTGCCGATACATTACAGTTGATGAGCTTTCAAGAGAAATTGGAGGCGGAAGGCGATGAGCGAGAGGCGGAGAATAGTCTTGGCTACTGGAAAGAGAAAAACAGCTATAGCGAGGGCGATCATAAAACCCGGAAAAGGAAGAGTGACGATCAATGAATTCCCGCTCGAAGCTTACGGCCAAGAGATGGTTAGAACGAAGATCTATGAGCCACTGTTGGTGCTTGGCGATAGAGGCAAGGCGGTGGACATCGCTGTTCGTGTCCGCGGAGGCGGCGTGATGGGGCAGGCTGAAGCCGCAAGAACTGCAATCGCGAGAGGGATCGTTGAATGGTCACGAAGCGCGGAGGTCCGTCGCCTCTTGACAAGATATGACCGATCAATGCTTGCTGGAGACCCGAGAAGATCTGAGCCGAAGAAGTTCGGGGGCCCGGGAGCGAGACGAAGGAAACAGAAATCATACAGGTGACCTAGAATGATAGTTCCTGTAAGATGCTTTACGTGCGGCCGACTCGTAGGTGACAAATGGCATGAATACTCGAGAAGGGTCAGGCAGGGAGAAGATCCACGGAAAGTTCTCGATGAACTTGGCATGAAGCGGTACTGTTGCAGAAGAATGATGATTTCTCATGTCGAAATCATAGATGAATTTCTATCGTACGCGGAACTTGCGTACAAGAAGCGTGCCCACATGGCTTGGGGGCAGACCCCGTGAGCGCCTCCACAGTGATAAAACATGTTAAGGCTTGGAAGGTATTCGACAGTCGAGGCAGCCCCACCATAGAGGTTGGCGTAACAACAGGCACGGGTTTTGGCCGAGCTGCCGCCCCCTCTGGAGCTAGTCGTGGGAGATGGGAAGTTGAGCAGTACCCGCCTGGTGGAGTTGATCAAGCGCTCAAGGTTGTCGAGAGTATTCTGGCACCGAAACTGATCGGTCTGAGTGCAGACGACCAGGAAGCAGTCGATAGTTTGCTACATGAGGTTGACGGATCTCCAAACTTCAGCAATATAGGTGGAAACACAGCCTACGCCGTTTCTGCTGCGACGGCCCTTGCGGCAGCCAGCTCCAGAAAGATCCCCCTTTTTGAGCACCTTTCCTGCTCCCCAAGAGCTGAATTGCCTTTTCCTCTGGGAAACGTTATAGGTGGAGGTAGACACGCCCGAGTGGGAAAAACGGACATTCAAGAATTCTTGGTTCTGCCTATTGGAGCAAGGGTTTTCTCTGAAGCGGCTGATGCGAACGCGAAAGTGCACTCTGAGATCGCCAGACTGCTCGAGGCGAAGGGGAAGCCTGCTGCCGGTAAGGGAGACGAAGGTGCTTGGATTGCGGACCTGACAACGGAAGAAGCGTTTGACACCGTGTCGACGGCATGCGAAAACATCTCAGCTCTCATAGGCATAGAAATAAGAGTTGGAGCGGATATCGCCGCTTCAACCCTTTGGAACGAAAAGGAAAACATCTATGTGTACAGTAGGGACGGTAAGCCACTGAATGAAGAAGAACAGTTCGAATTTATGCGAAAGCTCATAGATAGATACGACCTTGTCTACCTGGAAGACCCGTTTCATGAAGAATCGTTCGAATCATTTGCAGAACTAACAAGGGAGGTCCATGACACTCTCATATGCGGCGACGATCTTTTTGTAACAAACTCCGAGAGATTCAAGAAAGGGAGGAAGATGAAGGCTGGAAACGCGATCATAATTAAGCCGAATCAAGTAGGAACAATCACAGATGCCTACGGAACAGCGAGAACGGCAACGCAGTCAGGCTACGTTACTGTGACCTCACATAGGTCAGGCGATACCGCTGGTCCCGAGCTAGCACATTTCGCCATAGCGTTCGGAAGCCCCATAATAAAGACAGGCGTCGTCGGAGGGGAAAGAGTGGCAAAGATAAATGAGTTGGCAAGAATAGAGAAGGACCTCGACGAAAAGGCTAGACTGGCGATGATCAAGAAGTAGAGTGAGTATACTTGACAATTGAAGATAAGGAGCTGATTCCGAAGGCAGAGGGTTTACTGTTGCCACTGGAAGAATTACTGGCGGCCGGACTACACATAGGAACCAGAATAAAGACCGGAGATATGGAGCAGCACATATTCCGTGCTAGACCTGACGGCCTTTTCATTCTGAACATCGGAAACACTGACCAGAAGATTAGACTTGCGGCGAAGTTCCTTGCTAGACTAGACCCCTCAAGAGTTATGGTGGTCTCTTCAAGACTGTACGGGAAAACTCCAGTCGAAAAGTTCTGCGAACTGACGAAATGCGTTCCCGTAGTGGGCAGATTCATGCCCGGCCTCCTCTCGAATCCTCTTCAACCCAAGCATACAGAGCCAGAACTCGTCATCATCACGGATCCGAGAGCTGACTGGCAGGCTATAAAAGAGGCGTCATGCGCCGGTGTCCCGGTTATTGGACTGACAGATACTGACAATGTGTTCAGCGGGATCGACTTGGCGATTCCAGTCAACAACAAAGGTCGACGAGCTCTCGCCATGGTATATTGGCTTCTTGCGAGACAGGCCCTGAGGGAGAGAGGTGAGCTTCCTCCTGACGGAAACATAGCTGCCACGATCGACGATTTCGAAACGAAGCTCGCAACCATTCCCGCAAGAATGGGTGAAGAGACTTGAAAGTGAGGCGGCCAGCCCAAGCAGGTTCTTTTTATGCTGCAGAAAAGGCATCTCTAGTCTCGCAAATCGAGAAGTGTTTTCTCCATAGACTTGGTCCCGGCAAGTTGCCGAAGCCGCAAGAACATGGCGAGAGAAAGATAGTCTCCGCGGTCTCTCCTCACGCTGGATACATGTACTCTGGCCCGGTGGCGGCACACCTCTACTCGGCACTGGCTTCGGATGGAGTTCCCGAGACTGTCGTTATTCTTGGCCCCAATCACTATGGCGTCGGAACAGGTATCTCGGCTATGGTTGAGGGAGTCTGGCAGACGCCTTTCGGTGAAGTTGAAGTAGATTCAGCCGTTGCGAAGCGGATATGCAAGAACTCGGGCATCATAGACATTGACGACTCGGCCCACATCAACGAACATTCCGTCGAGGTGCAGTTGCCGTTTCTCCAGTATGTCTACGGGAATCGGTTCAAGTTCATTCCAATATCCATGATGATGCAAGACGCAGAGACGAGCAGAAATGTGGGCGAATCGATTGCAAGGAGCATAGACAACAAGAACGTGTTGGTGATAGCATCATCAGACATGTCTCACTACGAGCCTCAGAGGCAAGCAGAGAGAAAAGACAGACTGGCGATAAATGCGATACTGAAACTTGATGAAGAAGAGCTTCAGCGAGTCGTAGAACTAGAGAACATATCCATGTGTGGATATGGACCAGTATCATCAGCCATCGTCACCGGCAAGCTTCTCGGAGGGACATCTGCCAAAGTAGTCTCATATCAGACGAGCGGAGACATTACTGGAGACTACGGTCAGGTTGTCGGCTATCTATCAGCTACAATAAGCAAGTAGCATCTAACACTTTGACTCCGATTGATCCGTCAATCCTATGATTGAGGATTCAGGGGAGAAGTTGAAAGGCTTCGCAGTTGCACCTGCCAAGGTCATCCTTACAGGAGAGCACTTCGTCGTCTACGGAACAGCTGCAATAGTTGCCGCTGTGAATATCCACTCGAAAGCAACTGTCTCTAGAAGGGTTGATAAGACGATTGTAGCAAGGTCATCGTCTCCAAGATGCGCCATATCTTTCACTGACGGACGTTCCAAGGTCCTGCAAGGAGGAAAGAACGCTCGAACATTGCTAGAACCCATCTGCCATCTGGCTCGGGCAACTCTTGAACAGTTCAGTGATAAAGAGCAGGGTCTTAACATTCAGATAGATTCAGACATACCAGTGGGAGTCGGTCTAGGCTCCTCAGCGGCTGTGTCCGTATCGACCATAGCAGCCATCGCAAAACTTCTTCGCCAAAGGCTTGATCGTGAAGCGATAAGACGTCTAGCATTCGAGTCTGAACGTCTGATCCACAATATTCCGTCGGGGATAGACCAAACCATCTCGACATTTGGAGGGGTGATAGTCTATAGGAGGGAGAAACCATTCCAACGCGTTCCGCTCAGACAGGCTTTCCCGATAGTCATCGGAGATACTGGCAAGACGAGATCGACGGGCACGATGGTTTCCAGAGTCAGAACCTTCCTCGCTAGGAGAAGTA
>Ga0315310_10001744_pt1 | contig 13745 bp, 11 predicted proteins | sample TDP5_MG_FD_203630 | JGI IMG/M metagenome (GOLD analysis project Ga0315310, IMG submission 203630) | Freshwater sediment microbial communities from Lake Towuti, South Sulawesi, Indonesia - TDP5 | ecosystem: Environmental > Aquatic > Freshwater > Lake > Sediment | place: Indonesia: South Sulawesi... | reverse complement strand
TGAACTTGAGGAACAAAGAGGCAAGGAGCTAACGGAAAAACAGACCACCACTTTAATTAAGATTGCGAAGGGGTTGATTTCTTCTATTGAGGCAGAAATGTTGGACACTTCCGAGCGCGTGGAGAATCGGCGAAGAATATTTAGGTTCAGTTTTAACCCATTCAGATAAAGGATAGGCATTATACACTTTCATGGACATCGCAAGAGATATGGAGACTTTATCCTTATTTTCATGGCAACTTGGTAGCATAGACAAGAAAGGTCTATCTTTAATGTTTCTCTACAATCAAAATAACATCTGCGCTCCCACTTGCCAATCAGTTTGTAACAATAACAAGTTTCATTCCTATGATTCTGCTTATACGATTTTGGATTTAATTATGGTTGCAAGAGAAGTCACGCACGTACATAAGTGACGGTTTCTTCCATCCACCATCGTAGAAAAGCCAATCTGTCAATCAAATCAGCTATTCTATTCCATAAGAATAAAACTTTGAAGTATCAACTACGGAATTCTGTTTTTCTCAGACTGTTTTCTTTTATCAGCTTTAAGCAAGTAAAAGTAGCAATCTAATAGCTGCCTTTCTGATTGGAATTTGTAGCGCTACTACTACTCAGGATAAGCATGACATAGATCTGAAAGGGAAGGTTTGTGAGCCCGAGTTTGGATATTGCATTGTTGATACGGAAGCGGAATCTGCCTTCGTCGCGTTGAAAAGTCGCTTGTTGCTTCAAAGTATCTATTTCCTTCATGCGTAATGTGGGAGGTCTTATTGCTAAAGTGTTGCAAACATAGGATTTTCGTTGTCTATAAAAAGTTACCTACTTCACTCCACCTTTTTCAGCTCAATCCTCAACGAAATCTCATGCTACAGACAATAATAATCACTTCGTAGAGGTGTATTCTAGAAGATTAGGTTTGCGAGCCTTTTGAACCATAACTCATGGTCCACGACGAAAGCCTTATAACGTACGGTGGTCCTTTCTTGGCAATCCTCTAACGTAGGGAACTGTGCCATGCAGATAGTGAAAGAAACGAGCGGGTGTCAAACGCTTTACCTGCTGACGGATGAAAAAGTAGACCATGCTCTTGGTCGAGCAGTGATCTCCGAAAACGACGGAGAGGTTCGGTTCCACATGCTCTATGTGGAGCCGAAATATCGAGGGAGGGGCTACGGGAAAGCCTTAATGAAGGCAGTCCTCAGTGAGGCCGGATCAAAACTCGTAACTTTGTGTACAGGTTGGGTGAATGTTCCCTTCTTCAAAAAATACGACTTTGAGACAACCGAAACCACGGATAGCCTTGCTTTTATGAAGAGAAAGTCTCTTGACGCTTAAGCTTAGATGTAGCGTTTAGCCCTAGTTAGAAAAGATTATTGTTCCCCTTGTACAGAGTTATGGTGTTGTGGGCCCGTCTTGGGAGTCAACCTAACCCCCATCATCATCAAGAAGATCATTCGCTTGGAAGACCTTAGAGGGAAAAGCCTGGCCGTTGACGCCAACAACTATCTTTACCAGTTTTTAGCATTGATTCGAACACGTGACGGCACTCCCCTAAAAGATTCGCACGGGAACGTCACGTCTCATTTAGCTGGGCTCATGTTTCGCTCCACCCGCCTCATGCACGATTATGACGTGGACTTGGTTTTCGTGTTTGACGGTGAGCCCCCAAAACTCAAGGAGCGGGAAATCTTGAAGAGGCGGAAGATTCGAGAGAAAGCCACACAAGAGTGGGAGAAGGCACTAAAAGCAGGAGATTATGCCACCGCCTTTTCAAAAGCAGTGATGATGGGCCGATTGACCAGACAGATGGTGAACGATGCTCAGCAACTGCTGGAGCTCCTCGGGGTCCCCTTTGTTCAAGCGCCGAGCGAAGCCGAAGCCCAGACTGCTTACATGGCTATGAAAGGCGATGTTTGGGCGGCGAGCAGTCGTGACTACGACTCCCTCTTGTTCGGGGCTCCCCGCCTCGTTCGATACCTCACCATCTCAGGAAGGGAGTTTCTGCCCAGCAAAGGGACCTCCAGACCCCTGAAGCCAGAGCTTATCCACTTAAAACGTCTACTCGCCCGTCACAAGCTCGCTCGAGAACAGCTCATCGACTTAGCCATCCTCATCGGAACCGACTTCAACGAAGGTGTGAGGGAAATCGGACCCAAAACCGCCCTCAAGCTTCTGAAAAAGCATGGCAAAATCGAAAACCTGCCCATCGAAGTGAAATTGCGGGTTCCTCAACACTACGAGGACGTTCGAAAAATCTTTTTAGAGCCCGAGGTCACCCCAAATTATACGCTTAAATACAAAGAGCCACGAGTGGAGGAACTCTATCACTTTCTTTGCGATCAGCGAGACTTCTCCAAAGAACGGGTTGAAACAGTTGTTCAAAGAATGGAGAGGTTTTACTTAAGCAGAAAACAAGTGGGCTTAGAGAGATTGTTTAGAGGCGGACGCGAAAATTAGCGGTTCCCATCTACTTGATAAAGAGGTCTCCAGCAAACCTACGAAAGATATAAGTTTGCGGCATGAGAAAAGCGAATATTAAGAGGAAAGACACTTAAAATCTTAAGTTCCACGGAGAGAGCGAAGGTATTGAAAGAAAAAACCCTTCTTTTAGCGTTCCTCATCATGCTACCCCCTTTTAGCTGGGCTGTAACAAACGTGGCAGGTCAGGCAGCAACTAGGGTTTATGCTGATCCCACAGAAAACACGGCCAGCCCTGGCGAGCTCTTCATCATCCACATAAAAGTCTCTAACGTCAAGGGCCTTTGGGCTTATGAATTCAAGTTAAAGTGGGAACCCGACCTGCTAAATGTGACTAGCGTGACTGAAGGACCCTTCCTCAACCTAGAGGGAGCCCACAAAACCTTCTTCGTGAGGAAAATGTGGAATGATCCGGATCCCATGGGCTTCAGCGGCTACATATACGTGACGTGTACCCTTATGGGTGAACCCCCCACCGCCGTAGCGAGTGGAGACGGAACCCTAGCCACAGTCGAGTTCCTCGTTAAGAAGGAGGGCTCCACTCCCTTAGACCTCTACGACACCAAACTCCTCGACTATGAGCTACACAGCATCACCCACACATCAGAAGACGGTTCCTTCCAATATCCTCCTCCCCACCTCACTGAAATTAGCGTCGAACCATCAAGCACCATCGACCCATCCTTACAGTCAGGTAGTGCCTTAAATATTAACATAAAGATCGCCCGAGCCGAAAAACTCTACACTTGGAGCCTGAAAATGAGCTGGGATCCATCCTTCCTAGATGTCACCAAGATCGAGGAAGGACCCTTCCTCAACCGAGAAGGTGCTTATGAAACCATTTTCACCACTGAAATACACCAAGAAGAGGGCTACGTGTATGCCAACTGCACCCTTGTAGGCGAGCCTGTCGTTTCGGCTAGCGGCAGTGGAACGCTAATCATCGTTACTTTCCTTGTTGAGGCTGGAGGAGTCACTGACCTGCACCTCTATGACACGGTGCTGCTGAACGAAGAGAGGGTCGACATTCTTCATTCAGCAAAGGACGGCTACTTTAATAACATGTTCAGGGACGTGGCTATCAAGAGCGTTGAGGTCTCTCCAAGGGAGGTGAGGGCCGGTGATTCTGTGTCCATCACCGTTATTTCCAAGAATGAAGGAACGACCACTGAAAACTTTGATGTCACCGTTTACTACGATGATAAGACCCTTGGAACGCTGGGTGTCTCCAATCTGGAACCTGGTGCCGAAAAAGCGCTAACGTTTAGCTGGGGAACCAAGGGCGTGGCTGAAGGAAAGTATACGGTAAAGGCTGTGGTGAGTCAAGTGCCCTGGGAAACGGACGTTGACGATAACACGTACGTCTATGAGTTTGTTACGATAACGCCGCCTGAGCAACTGTTCCCGTTCACCCTGGTTATAGCAGTCATGGTGGTTATAATTGTGGTTGCAATTGTTAGTATCATGCTTCGGAGGAAGAAGCGATAATCCTCTTTTATTCTTGATCTATCAGCGGATATATAAAACTATTAATCTGTGCAAAGAGCGTTAGTTAGCTCCTTTCTTTCCAATAGGTATCAGCAGGTTATGAGAGATAAAAAAGAGAAAGTTTGTTGTTATGCTGGTTTCCTGACCAGTGCGTAGATTGCGATACCGATGGCTATGATGGCGAGAATAATTGAGGCGGCAAGATACTCTATGGGAGCAGCTGGTCCCGATGGTCCCGGTGGTCCTGCCGGACCTTCAGCACCCTTTGGTCCCGCTGGGCCCGTGTCACCTTTCGGTCCTGGTGGTCCAGCTGGCCCTTTCATGTCAAGCACGGTGAATGCTGCGCTCGCCTTGTTTCCCTCTTCGTCGGTTGCGGTAACGGTGTGAGAACCAGGTGCTTCAGGGGTAAATACGCTAATTAGAGCTGTAAAGTTTCCGCTTGAATCGGTGGTTAGGGGTCTTGGAATGGTGGGTATGGGTGTTCCGTCCCACGTGATTGTTATTGTGGAGTCAGGTGCGAATCCGGAGCCTGTTATGGTGGTGGTTGCAAATCCCGTGTTTGGTGATAGAGAAAGGGTGATGGCGTAGATGGTTACCATCTTAGACAGGACGTTGTTGGCTGTTTCGGTTTCGCCTGGAACTGTGGAGGCCACTGCCGTGATCGTGTAATCGCCAGTTGGAACGTCGCTGGTGTTCCACACATAGATTAAGGCCCACCCTGAGCCCTTGCCTGCCTCAACCTCAACCTCAATTTTGTCGATAGTGATTTCATCGCCGATAACGGCCGTGTCGAGGTCGGCGTAGAGGGTAACAGTGAAGGTTTCGGTGACGGTTCCTATGTTTACGGCAGTGACGATAATGTCGAATACAAATCCTTTTTCTGCTTTAGTAATCACTTCTTCCCAAGCCTCCGTGGGTGGACCGTCCGTAGGCCAGATGTCAGCTACAATTACGTCACGATAAATCCCAAGCTTTTCCGAGTGGGACCATGTGTCGCCTTCGTCGTCAGTGACTGTGAGCTTTACAACGTAGGGGTCCTTGCGGTAGTCCGTGTAGGCATGTTCTACGACCATGCCCGTGCCTGTGGCTCCGTCGCCAAAGTCCCAAGCGTAGCCAACGATGGCTCCGCCGTCGGGGTCGTAGCTGGCTGAGGCGTTAAAGGTTACCGTTTCTTCAGGGAGTGGTGCGGTCGGTGACCATGTGAAGGAGGCGAATGGTTTTTTGGTATAGAAGTAGCCGTCTTCTGATGTGTGGGTGATGGGGTTTCCGTTGATGTCGAGGAGTTTGGTGTCGTAGAGGTCTAGGGTGCAGTTTCCTGCCTCTAGGACATTGAATACGATAGTTGCTAGGGTTCCGCTACCGCTTGCGCCCGCTTTTTCTAAGAGGGTGACTCCGATCTGTATGGATTCTAACATCATTATAGTGGTCACAGAAAGGTGCGTTTTTCCTACCGATTTTAGGAAGGGCCCTTCGGTGACGGTGGGTGGAAACTCTAACACGGAGACGCTCCATTTTAGCTTGACTTCCCAAGCATTGAGGTTCGTGACATCTTCAACGTTAATGTCTAGGGTGAACGTTAGAAGTGGGTTTGCCGTTCCTGTTGCAGGGGTGACGTAAACACGCGTTTGTGGGGAGGCTATACTGAATTGTGGAAAAGCGCTAACAAAGGAAAGCAAGAGAAGAATTAGGAGTATACTTTTTCCTCTCAATTTTTTCACCTCTTTGATTATCCTGCTGACTTTCCGTAGGACCTGCCAGCCATTCCCATGTCTAGTGCGTCTACTTTGCCGTCGTTGTTTAGGTCAGCGTCTGGGTTGTATTGACCCCAGCCTGTTCCGTGTGGCCATGTTTCTTCGGTTCCCAGGGCTCTGGCGATCACGTTCATATCACCTATGTCGACCACCCTGTCTCTGTTCGCGTCACCCACATCGCGGAACGCTCCAGCGAGGTAGCTCGATACCTCGTCTTGGCCTAGGTAGTAGTCGCGATTAGCCTTCAAGTCATACCATTCCATGAGTAGTGGGTCGGCGCCAACGTATATCCACTCTCCTGTGCCGTCTTGTGTCAGATCTATAATGCCGTCTGCTCCAACTCCACCAGTCGCGGCATTGTATACGTCCTGCTCCCATGGGTGGTATTCCCTGACCTTCATTCTGTCTTTGAACGTGTGAGTCGCTGGATCGTAACCAAACCCAATGGCTTCGCTGGCTGCCATCCATATTTTCCTGCTTGGGAATTCTAGGAAGCCAGCTAAGTGTACCGCCCAGTAGGTTCCAGTTTTGAAGTAGACCACGACACCTTTGTCCCACGTGTCCACGTGGTCAATGTCCGCCGCCATCATGTAGTTCCATGCAACTCCGGGTCCACAGTCTCGGATGAATTCGAGGCCCCACTTGACATCTTCTGGCGTGACTAGTGTGCCATCGTGCCATTTGGCGCCTTGGCGCAGGGTAAAATTGACGTATATCTTATCGGTATCCCACATTCCTGTGTGCCATTCCGTGGCCAGCAAACCGTAATCTTTGGCTAGGTTGTAGGGGTTGCGGCAAAGTAAGGTGTCGTAGATAGCGTCGAGGACGATCCAGTCCCAAACCCATTCAGAAGTGACCACGCTGAGGGCTTCAGAGTTGCTCTTGAATCCCAAATTGACTGTGTCGCGTCCTGGCTGGTACATATTCATCAAGCTCCAGTAGTTAACGCCTCCGGTTCCCCAAGTTAAGCCGTATCCTTCATGGTTGACCACGCCCGTCCAGCCTTTTCTGTAACCGTGTACACCCGCCGAACTCCACAGCGGTATTGAATTAACGTATTTATTCATGACAAATGTAGCGCCGTGAGAGCCTTCTACAATCTCTTCGTAGGTGGCCCCTTTCTTTACCATATCAGCATACCGGTCATTGTCAATGTTGCAGAAGCCTTGATAGCCGCCGCTCCAACCAACGGGAGCCCAGTATTGATTAGAGTGGAAGAGACCTTGTATAATCTCCCATGGATCCGCACCATACGAATAACCACCAGTGTATAAGTTATAGTTGTATTCGACCATCACCGACTTGAAGCACACCGTCTTCTCGACTACACGTGCATCTACCGGGACCCCTATCGCCCTCAGGTCAGCGGCTAGTTTTTCGCCGGCTGCCTTCCGGTTGGGATCGTCCAGCCGTATGTAGAAGATCAATGGCTCCAAGTATGTCCCGGTCCTGGGGTCAATTCTTGTTTTTCCATCAGGACCCAGAGTAAAGCCTGCAGCGTTCAGTATCTGCTTCCCCTTGTCTACATCATGTGTATAGATCAAACTCGATATCTTTATGTTTCCCATAGGGGTGACGAAACTCGTGGCTGTTAAGTTGTCCATGTCGGCCCAGCCCAATTGTGGGTATGTCAGCCACGTGGGCATCATGTTGCCATACCCCTTCAAGATCTCTGTTCGGATGTATTCCTTGTCCGTTAAATAGGCTAAACCCAACCTGAACATCCAAGCTCTCTGACAGTGTGGACAATCGGGGTCAAAGTAAACTTTCCATGACTCCGTTTCCGGATCCCAGTCTGCACCTGTTGTTGGAGGTTTACCATCCCCAGCACCGGTTTCTGGGCGCTGGCGTTTGTGTGGGGCGATACCGTCACACCCCGTTGGCCACCTTTGACTATAGATGTCATACTCAAAACTGCCAACCTCCGCATAACTCGCCAGTACAATATCTGGATTCACTGCAAACTTATCAACCCAAGTCTTGGTCATCGGCCAATCGACAATGTCGATTTCTCCCGCTTCTAAAGCCGCAAACTCCTTGTACGGGTCTCCATAATTTTTGATATGCAACTTGTCCATCCTTGGACCATAAACCTCGGGCGTTGAAACCACTGAAACCATAGCAAGAGACAGCGCCAAGATCGAAAGAAGTATCGCCAATAGAATTGCACTCTTTAATCTCAAAACGTTTCCCTCTTTTCTTTTCCAGTGAAATGCTGTGTTCCGGAAATTTAAAATTTTCCCATTTAACGAAAGATGTTGATCGCTGATGGATACTTTTACATTTGAACCTTTTCTAGGCCTTCTCAGAGACGACTAAAATAAATAAATATTAAAATATCTCCTTCTTCACAAAAATACCAGTCAAAACGGGGTGCATCAATGGGTCTCCGAACGTATATATTAAAAAGATCCATCTACTCGTTCGTACTCATCATCTTCGTGCTCATACTAAACTTTGCCATATTCGAACTGATGCCAGGAGACCCCATGGCCCTATTTGCGAACCCAGCACGCCTAAAAGACAAAGTTCAAGTGGAGGAAATGAGAAGGGCCTGGGGTTTTGATCAACCGCTATACGTCAGATTTGTAAAATATCTAAGTAATATGTTAACCTGGCAGTTTGGGATATCCTACATCTCCATGGACTACATTTCCAAGGAGGTGGCGGAACGCCTCCTAAACACCTTCCTCTTAGTGGGCGTCTCCACCGTATTCTCCATAATAATCGGCCTCACCCTAGGAGTCATAGCAGCTTACAAGAGAGGAGGCACCTTCGACAGCATAGCGGTATTATCTTCCCTAACAACCTACTCCCTCCCAACATTTTGGATGGGGATGATCTTCTTGCTAATCTTCTCTTATCGCCTAGGCTGGTTTCCAAGCGGAGGCACATCCTCCTTCACAGCGACCAACCCACCCCCAAATATATTAGCAGACATTTCCGATCGACTATGGCACCTCTTCCTACCAGCGTTAGTCCTCACTCTCTTTATGTATGGAAGCTCGCTCCTTTTAACAAGAGCCACAATGTTGGAGGCCCTAACTGAAGACTACATTATAACTGCTAGAGCAAAGGGCCTTAAAGAAAGAACCGTACTATTTAAACACGCACTAAAAAACGCTTCACTACCCCTGATAACCAACGCAGCCATATCGATCGGTTTTATTCTTTCAGGGGCGATCATAACGGAGCAAGTTTTCAACTATCCAGGACTTGGAGTATGGACCTGGAAAGCCATAGACTTTACCGATTATCCAGTTCTGCAATGCATCTTTTACCTAGTAGCTCTATGTGTTATCATAGCCAACTTCATAGCGGACCTTCTTTACGGCGTGATAGACCCTCGAATAAAGTATGGATGAGAAAACATTGACAGCAATCTATAAGTCTAAAATAACATTTGAAATAAAAAGATTCAAAGACTTTTGGAAGACGTTTAGACACAGCAAAAGAGGACTTTTCGGGATCGGAATCCTCATTTTCTACGTTGCAATAGCGCTGGCAGCCCCCTTCCTCACACCCAACGACCCCGCCTTTGGTTTTTATGTGGCAGGAGATTTCGCCGTGCCCGTATGGTTTAAATCTTTACCCGGAGGGGAAAAACTAAACGAAAATTTTGAGTTAGTCACTAACTCAGGCTTTCCTACTCTCGCGTCACTTTTCGAAGAATGGAGTTTCACAACCCAATCCTCTGACTTAGTCAGCTGTTACTACGAACCCAGCGTAGGAAATGGAAGCGCCGCCATAGTATTTAGACGAAAAGATCCTCGGGTATTGGCTCAAAAGGTTGAGGCACACCTAACAAGGGAGTTCCACTGGCCCTACAATCCACCTAGAAGATTTTATTGTAACATAACTGTGTTTGCTGAAGGAGCTGAAAAAGTCCCCGTCACAGTTTCGATGATCATCAAGCGGGTTAGGGGAAACGAATCATACCCCTCCTTTTGGACCAAAAAAATTGAGGAGATTACCGAAACGGGGATAGCCCCTACGCCTCGTATAGATTCATACACCCCTGAATTTAAGAAGAAGATCGGTGGCACAACTTGGGCAGACCCAGCAAAAATAGTCTTTTCAGAGCCAGGCAATTATGTATACGATATTGAAATATTGTTTGTAGACAACAAGCCTGAAACACTTGGCAAAGCGATACAAGCCGCCGTTTATATCGACGACCTTAACGTAAAGATCTACGGCACGGCCTACGGTCTTCTCGGAACAGATTTTATGGGTCGCGACATATTCGCACAATTCCTCTACGGAGCAAGAATATCCCTTGAAGTAGGCCTACTCTCCGCCATCTTATCCGTGGCTATCGGACTGATCGTTGGGGTGGTTTCAGGCTACGTTGGAGGTATCCTAGACGAGGCATCAATGAGGTTCACCGATATGTTGCTTGTTTTACCACAGCTGCCCTTGCTAATCGTTTTAATCGCGGTTATAGGCACCTCAATATGGAACCTCATATTTATAATTGGTGTGCTAGGATGGATGGGCTTCGCTAGAACCGTGAGATCGCAAACACTCAGCCTCAAGGAAAGGCCCTTCGTTGAAGCGGCGAAAGCGGTTGGGGCTGGCAGACGCCATATCATAGCAAGGCACATTCTTCCAAACGTCATGTCCCTGGTTTATGTTTCGCTAGCGCTATCAGTTCCAAGCGCCATTATATCAGAGGCAGCCCTCAGCTGGCTCGGTCTTTTTGACCCGAGCGTAGTCTCTTGGGGAAGAATGCTCTACGACGCGCAGATCAACGAGGGCATAGAAAGGCTTTGGTGGATCATCCCTCCAGGTATAAGCATAGCGCTCGTATCCCTCTCCTTCATTCTACTTGGATACGCCCTTGACGAAATACTCAACCCAAGGCTTAGACTAAGACGCTAAACGCAACATTAATCTCTTATCATCAATCAAAGGGCCTAAAAGCTAGTTCTCCAACAGATTTTCATGAGGCTCGGTATGATTTTAAACTTTAATTAGGGTAGTTTCATGTAGGGTTGTTTTGCTGAATCAACCAACCGCGTTATATCCTCTTCTACGTGCTCCCAAAATTCATTTTCTAACCTTTCTAGCTCTTCTTGTGATTTCAAGCCCCTTAGTAGAAGAGCTCCCCCTCCAAACATAGTCGTGATGAACCCCGCCCTAATAGCGGAACGCGTGTGTTGACTGGGCAAGAACTCGATCACAAAGTCGTTTGAGCTCCCGAGGATCCTCACGCATACTTTCCCATATATGCCGTGCGCGCGTTGCGGTATTCCTGAAACCGTATATTCCTCTGCCGACTCGTCCCTTTTGGTTTTAAAACCCCTGCCCTTGAAAAAATCTTCAACATATTCGCTTAACAGCGTCAAGTTAACGTTCTTTCCAACCCATTGAGTTTGCACTTTAAGTCCCTTTCTAAGGATGTGGTCGCCAAACCTCTCTTTAAACATTCCTCTATAGAACAGGACGATGCAGTTTACGTTTGTGGCAAGTGCTTACACAAAACAAGAAGATTTATATTCTGTATTCATCTGTGAAAACAAGATGCTTCGAACCATGTGAATGGATGGAAGTTTAGAAAAGGGGTCCAAGCATGGCTCTATTAGAGGTCCAAGACCTGACAACCCGTTATTTCACGCTTAGGGGCTCGGTAAAGGCCGTGGATGAAGTCAGCTTCCAAGTGAACAAAGGAGAGATGATGGGGTTGGCTGGAGAATCTGGGTGCGGCAAAACCACAGTTGCCTTGTCCATTCTGAAGATTTTACCTCCCGGAGGAAGAATATTAGGTGGAAAAGTCCTCTTCAAGGGTGACGACCTCGTCAAACTCAAAGAAAAAGAAATGAGAAAGATAAGGTGGAAGGAAATATCGATAGTGTTCCAGGGAGCCATGAACGCCCTTAACCCCGTTTATAAAGTAGGAGACCAGATCGTTGAAGCCATTATCACCCATGAGCCCTACGTTAGTAGGAACGAGGCTAGGGATAGAGCCGAAAAACTCTTAGAAACGGTGGGTCTTGAGCCCTCAAGAGCAGAAAACTATCCCCACGAGTTCAGCGGAGGAATGAGGCAGCGCGCGCTGATAGCCATGGCCTTGTCCTGTAATCCAAATCTGTTAATCGCTGACGAACCGGGAACTGCTCTGGATGTCATCGTGCAAGCGCAGGTGTTAAGGCTTATGAAAGAGTTGAAGGATAAGTTGAACTTGGCAATGATCCTGATAACCCACGATCTATCAATCATAGCCGAAACTTGTGAAAAAATCGCCATCATGTACGCGGGAAAAATCGTGGAGCAAGGTGACATCGTGACCATATTTCAAGAACCTCTACATCCCTACACGCAGGGCCTAGTAGGTGCTTTTCCAAGCATTAAAGCCGAAAAAAGACGTATGACCTCTATTCCAGGCTTCCCACCAGACCTCTTAAATCCGCCGTCAGGTTGCAGATTCCACCCAAGATGCCCACACGCCGTGGGCGTCTGCAGAAGCGAGGACCCGATATTAGTAGAGGTGGGAAAGCGTTACGTGGCGTGCCACTTCATTAAAGCGGCCTGAGATGGGATAATCGTGACAATGGAAGAAACAGTGGTGAAAGCCGTAGATTTAAAAAAATGGTTTCCAGTAAGAAGAAGTTTCTTTGAAACCCTGTTTTCAAGGAAGCAGTTATTTGTGCGTGCAGTGGATGAAATCGGTTTTGAAATAAAGAGGGGGGAGGTTTTCGGCCTAGCTGGGGAAAGCGGCAGTGGAAAAACCACCACTGGAAGACTACTGCTCAGGTTAATCGAGCCAACGAGTGGGAAAATATACTTCAAGGGAAAAGACATAACAGTTCTTCCAGAAAAAGAGTTGAAACCGTTACGCCGCGAGATGCAGATAATCTTTCAAGATCCGTATGAGTCCTTAAACCCGAGAATGACCATTAGTGACATTGTGGCAGAACCTTTACGAGTTCTGGAGCCCCAGAGCAGCGAGGCCGAAATAGAAGATAAGGTGAAGGAAATGATAGCGGACGTAGAGTTATTACCTCCTGAAGAGTTTCTTTACAGGTACCCTCACGAACTAAGTGGTGGGCAGAGGCAAAGGGTTTCCATAGCCCGAACCTTCATACTCAGCCCCGAATTCATAGTTGCTGACGAGCCCGTGTCCATGCTGGATGTTTCAATTAGAGCAGGAATCTTAAGCATAATGCTCGATTTGGTGGAAAAATTTAACGTTTCTTTCCTCTACATCACTCACGACTTAGCACTAGCCCGACACATGTGCGATCGAATCGCCATCATGTACCTAGGCAAAATCATGGAAATGGCTTCCGCAGAGAAAGTCGTTTACGAACCTTTACATCCCTACACAAAGGCTTTGATTTCTGCTGTCCCGGTGCCCGATCCCACGTCAAAGCGCATCGAAGTGGTCATTCCAGGGGAGATTCCCAGCCCTACTAACCCACCCCCGGGCTGTAGGTTCCACACAAGATGCCCAGTTGTCATGAAAATCTGCCGCAAGAAAGAACCCGTGCTGACCGCCATGGGGGACGGACATTTCGTGGCGTGCCACAAATACACGTGAACATGACAAAGGAACATGCCTGACACTTCCGTGTTTCGTAAAGGTGTTTGTCAATTTATATGGGCTTATGTTTCTTTAACGCCTCTTTAACGCAGAAGCATTCTTGAGGCTTAAGCTCCCATTCTTCACAGCACCCGAGTGTGGGAAACACAGATTCTTTATGGTGTTGATAGCGCACGAAGCAGAATATGAAGTCCGGATATTGGTACACATTGTGGTGACGGCAGTTTCCGCAGAACTTCTCTTTTGGTTTTGACCATTCTGACTGTTCTTCCATGATCATCCGTCCTTTCAAAGCTTAGGAATCCTCTTTCTCTCAAATTTGTCCCCTAGCCTCTCCAGGACAGCAGCCACCATCGTGGGAAAGACAATTAAGGCGTCACCAATCACTACAACCTTTTCCGCCTTTCTCTTCAGTTTTCCCCAACTAACCGTTTCTTCCAGCGTGGATCCGGAAAGCCCACCGGTTTCTGGGCGGTCCA
>Ga0315310_10001742_pt1 | contig 13747 bp, 8 predicted proteins | sample TDP5_MG_FD_203630 | JGI IMG/M metagenome (GOLD analysis project Ga0315310, IMG submission 203630) | Freshwater sediment microbial communities from Lake Towuti, South Sulawesi, Indonesia - TDP5 | ecosystem: Environmental > Aquatic > Freshwater > Lake > Sediment | place: Indonesia: South Sulawesi... | reverse complement strand
CGTCCTTGCCTAGTCGGGACTTTTATTTCAATTTCTCGATCGAAACGCCCAGGACGACGGAGAGCAGGATCAAGAGAATTAACCCGATTAGTGGCTGCAATAACCACAACCCGCCCCCGGCTTTTTAGTCCATCCATCAAGGCCAAAAGTTGAGCAACAACCCGTCTTTCCACTTCTCCAGTCACTTGTTCTCTTTTTGGAGCGATGGAATCAATTTCATCAATAAAAACAATAGCAGGAGCATTTTTCTCAGCAACATCAAAGATTTCTCGTATTTTTTTTTCGCTTTCACCATAAAATTTAGACATAATTTCGGGACCGTTGATTGGGTTAAAAAAAGCATCCGATTCATTAGCGACTGCTTTGGCGAGAAGTGTTTTGCCACATCCAGGCGGACCATGAAGTAATACTCCTTTAGGTGGTTCAATTCCCAAACGCATAAAAATTTCAGGATGCTTTAAGGGAAGTTCTATAAGCTCTCGAACTCGAAGAATTTCATCATCTAATCCACCAATATCTTCATATGATACCACCACTTCCTTATAAGAAATTTCTTCTGGAACGCGTTTTAATACTTCAATATTTGTAGCATTATCTACTACCACGATTCCAGCAGGAAGGGTACTAACGACAATGAAAGCAATTTCAGCAAGGGCAAAAGAAGCAGTTTCTTCACTAGTAATTTTAATGAAATCTTCACTATTTACAGGTTTATTTAATAAATATTCTTTTAAGAGGTTTTGAATAACTTCTGGATCGTTAATTTTATATTCCTTCTGGCTAGGCGCTATTGAAACTTTTTTCGCAGGCTTTAAAGAAATTACTTTGCAATTCACCAATTCACCTAAACTTGTTCCTGCATTACCACGGACTAGACCGTCCATACGAATAATTTCTTGACCTCTATCAGCTTCTTCGCTTTGAAAGGCAACTGCACCAGTAACCTTTTTTCCTAAAATTTCTAAATAAGTGCCATCCTCAATTTCGAGTTTTTGCATAATAGCTGGATCGATTCGTACCCGAATTTTGCCTATATCCTCCTGTAATCCTTCTGCTACGCGAAGAGATATTTCATTTACCGAGGTCATATTTGGATCTACTCTGGCTCAAAGCTTTAAAGACTTAAAAATACTCATAAACGCTTTTTTTTAAATATTGCAAATAATTGAAATAAAGGTTTCTTATGGATGAATGATTAAGAATAGATGAAGGCTGGAAGGCATAATATGTCATCAAAGGGTGGGGGATGGAAGGTATAATATTCAAATAATATTATTAATTAAAACTTACATTAAAAAGACAATTAAACGGATAATTTTTATTAAAATTAGCTAATTAAAATTTCAAATGATTCATATTTCTTAGTATTTTTTAAAATATATCTAAATATCATCCGGATAACATAAGAATTTTTAAAGATGAAATTCGAATTCTTTTTTTGTTTAGATTGGTTTCCTCTGGAAAGAAATTAGTGATATAATATGAAAATGAAAATAAAAGAATTTGTCTTGGAAAATGAGACTGGTGGAAAGGTAACGGTGGCCTTCGATGGATCTTTTTCTCCAGAGGCAATTATGGAAATACTCGGAAAATTTCAAGATGGTTCTTCTGAACCTAAAATTCAATCTAAACGTTCTCAGCAGAACTTATGCAATCTAAATAATGACTTAGATTCATTAAGCATTCGTGAAAAATTAGAATTAATTGTAAATCAGATCAAATTTGGATGGTTCACTTCAGATCATGTGCGAGAATTGTATCAACAGCAATTCCTGGAAGATATAAAACCCAGCACAGTATCAACATATTTAGCTCGTCTTTTTAATGAAGATTTCTTAGAAAGGCGAGGATCCCGAGCAAAGCGCGAATATCATTTGATAGATAAACAAATTACGCCTATTGAATACATAAAAGAAATTTAATTTTCCTGATTTTCTTCTTCTTCCTCTTCCATAAGTTCGAATTCTTTTACTTTTTCTATTTCTAAGGGAAAATCAATGATTTTTTTGATAATATAATCTTCTTCGAGGATTGAAGTGATAATAGTTTTTGGAATGCTTAAGGAAATTTTTTTTGTACGACCATAACGGCCTTTAGAAATTACTTGGGCGGTTATAATTCCTAACATATCCAATTCATTTATTAAATCACTGACACGGCGTTGTGTTAATCTTTCAAGATGGGTTGCATCGCATAATTGTGCATATGTTGCATATACATCGCCGGTGTATATTTCATTTAAGTTGGTTTTTTCAAGTAAATAAATGCTATATAGCACAACCTTTGATTGAATTGGGAGAGTCTTTAGTGCATCAGAAACTGTATCACGCTCAATAAGTTTTTGAGCGCGGCGAACACGATCCTCTGTCACAGTTGTAGCAGATTCTCGTTCTGCTAACTCCCCTGCAACTCGTAAAAGATCAATGGCACGACGGGCATCTCCGTGCTCTCGAGCAGCTAGGGCAGCTGTAATTTCTAATGTACCTTCAGTTAAAACATCTGAATAAAATCCCATCTCTGATCGTTGCTTTAATATATCTAATAATTCTGTTGCCTTATATGGCGGAAAAACCATTTCTTCTTCACTTAAACTGCTCAATACTCGAGCATCCAAATACTCTTTGAATTTTAAATCATTCGTAATTCCGATAATGCAAACCCGAGCATTTATAAGATCAGTATTAATTCTGGTTAAATCATAAAGAACTTTTGATTCTTTTTTTGATGTCTTCTTTACCAATTGGTCAATTTCATCTAAGACAATAATGAAAACTTGTTTTTCCTGATCTAATTTTTGTTTTAATCTCTTGAAAACCTCATCTGTTGGTAATCCTGTGAATGGCACCTCTTCACCGATGGCATTAGACAACCTCGCTAACACCCGGTAATCGGTATCAATGTCTTTACAATTAATAACCTCTTTTAAAGGGGGATTTATTCCAATTTCTTGGCATTTTTCAACTAGATGTTTAAGGACATAAAGTGCAACAGCCGTCTTTCCAGTTCCAGTCTTGCCATAAAGAAAAATATTCGATGGTACACCTCCTTCTAAAATGGTAGCTAGTATTTGACCTATACGAGTTATTTGTTCTTCACGATGCGGTAAGTCTTCTGGGACATAGGTTGCTCTCATAACGTCTCGATTTTTAAAGATTTTGGGTCCTGCAAGGAATCCCTCGAAAATTTTGTCTAATGGTTTTTGATCAAATTTTCGCGCCATCATAATCTCCTCAATTTTTAAATTTCTTAATAGCTAGTAACTCCGATATAGGTTATATTGTCTATTAAAATAATAACCTCCATTAGAAATATTCCTCTTTCCATTGGAACCTTAGATATTTAATAGTTTTCCTTTTATTATTCTTTATATAATTTAACTAAATTCAGTTAGAATAGCTTTTCTATATTGGGGTACTATTTCAGTAATATTTACTTCAAATTGTCAAATTTTCGTCTAACTCTCTAAATGATAAACTATTAAAGGTCAATTGAATCTAATAATTTCCTTTCCCCATTAATTAAGATAAAGTTAGATTATTTTGAAGTCTTATAACCTGACCAATAGAATTTCAATTATAGAGATTTATTCTTTTCAATTAAATGTAATAATTTGGAACGGTGGATGAGTTTCTTATATCATTTCTTGAAAATAAATTCCAAACTATTATACTTAAATAATTCTGAAGTATGGATATTCTAAATTCGGAAAAATCATAAAATTCATTTATTATCATAAATCTCATATTATATTTTCAAACGTAAGCAAAATATTTTTTACAAAGTGAAAAATACGTTTAACGATAAGAATTGTTGAGGGTTATTTAATGAGTTATTATAATCAGGAAATCGAAGAAGTTTTATCAGTAGTAAATGGAACAAAAAATGGATTAGGCATAGATGAAGTTCTCAAGCATAGAGAGGAATTTGGCTATAATGAAATTACAACTAGGAAGAAACATTCAATTTTTACTATTTTTCTAAAACAATTTACCGATTTTCTAGTAATTTTATTATTAATAGCAATGGTTATCTCTATTTTTCTCGGGGAGATAACGGATGCAGGAGTTATTGGAGGGATTCTAGTAATAAATGCTTTTATAGGGACTTATTTAGAGGTTAAATCTGAGAAATCATTGGAGGCTCTCACTGAATTATCTGCACCTACTGCAAAAGTTCGGCGGGATACTGAAGAACATGAAATTCCCGCCCGAGAGCTTGTTCCAGGTGATATAATAATTCTAGAGACCGGTGATAAAATTGGTGCAGATGCCCGACTGATTAATGCGGTTAATTTAAAGGTTAATGAGGCGGCCCTAACGGGGGAATCCGTTCCAGTTAGCAAGACAAATTTAATTTTAAAAAAGGAAAAGATACCCATAAATGATCAAAAGAACATGGCTTTCACTGGGACCATTATTACCTATGGTCATGGAGAAGGTGTTGTTACAACAATAGGCATGAATACTGAAATTGGGAAAATTGCTGGAATGATTCAGACTATAGAAGACGAACAGACGCCATTACAGAAAAGAATCAATCAGCTGGGCAAATGGATTGGTATCTTGGTAATTGCCATTTGCGGTATTGTTTTTCTAACTGACTTTATTCGTTTTGGTGTTATAAATGCGAATCGCAGTTTTCTACAGGCAGTATCGTTGGCTGTTGCTGCAGTGCCTGAGGGATTGCCCATTATTACCACAATTGCACTCACATTGGGCGTTACCCGAATGGCTGCAAAGAAAGCGATAATTCGGAAATTGCCTGCGGTAGAAACCTTAGGTTGTACGACTGTAATTTGTTCTGATAAAACGGGGACCTTGACGATGAACGAAATGAGCGTTCGGAAAATTTTTACGAATCATGACATATTAGATGTGACCGGACGCGGTTATGACCCCATAGGCACCTTTTATCTCCAGAATAATGAGATAGATCCTAATCTCAATGCTCCATTAATAATGACTCTCAAAATTGGAACTCTTTGCAATGATGCGTCGTTGTCAAAAAAAGAATCCACCCAAGAAAACGAAAAATGGGAATTAATTGGAGATCCAACGGAGGGCGCACTAATTGTTTCAGCTGCAAAGGCAAATCTTTGGAAAACTGAATTGGAAAAAGAGAGTCCCAGAATTGGAGAAATTCCCTTTGATTCCGGAAGAAAATGTATGAGTACTATTCATTCTACACCCAGTGGAAATTATGTTTATACAAAAGGAGCGCTTGAAAGTCTTCTTGAAATCTGTTCTCAAATTCAAATAGATAATGAAATCCGTCTGATTACGCAAGAAGATAAAGATCTTTTTCTGGTTATGAACGAAGAATTGACGGGAGAGGCTCTCCGAGTTCTGGCTATGGCGTATAAAGAAGTGGCTGAAGGGGTAACAGAGTTTATGATAGATGATATCGAATCAAATTTGATATTGACTGGAATGCAGGCCATGATTGATCCACCTCGGAAGGAAGTAAAAGATGCACTGGATGAATGCAGGCAAGCGGGAGTAAAAATTGCAATGATTACTGGTGATCACAAATTAACTGCCATTGCAGTAGCAAAAGAGTTAGGTTTAATGCGTAAATATGATGGAGCCCTTACTGGAAGTGAATTAAATGATATTTCTCCTGAAATTCTCCAGAAATATGCAGAATATGTGGATGTATATGCACGTGTAGCTCCCGAACAAAAAACCAAAATTCTTGAGGCATATAAAAATTTGAATAATATCGTTGCAATGACTGGAGATGGGGTCAATGACGCTCCAGCCCTCAAACTAGCCGACGTGGGAGTAGCCATGGGAATAACAGGGACGGATGTCGCAAAAGAGGCGGCGGATATGACCTTAGCAGATGATAACTTTGCTACAATTGTGGCTGCGGTGAAAGAAGGGCGAATTATCTATCAAAACATCAAAAAATTTATTCTTTACTTGCTATCAAGTAATGTGGGTGAAGTTTTGACCGTTTTTATTGCTGCACTTTTTGCGCTCGGAACCATAGTTGGACTTGATTTTATTCCACCTCTATTAGCTATTCACATTCTCATCGTTAATCTCGTCACAGATGGACTTCCTGGCACAGCACTTGCATTTGATCCTCCAAGTATTGGGGTTATGCAAAAGCCGCCTCGGGATCCAAATGAGCCAGTCCTAACAAAACAGGACTTTTTCTTTATCGGACTTGTCGGAATCACGATCACAATTGCGACTCTAATAGCCTTTCACATTGGTATTTGGCTTGGAGCAACTAAAGATTATTATCCACAAACTTTTGCACTCCTGACTTTGTCAATTTCTCAATTCTTCAATGTTTTTCTGTGCCGAGAACGCACAAAATCTATTTTCAAAGGGCCTCCGATAAACTATATTTTAGTTCTTTCGATTCTCAGTTCCTTAGGAATTCTTCTTCTAGTTATATATATTCCTAATGTTGGAGGCATTTTTAGGACCTATCCAATAGGAATAATGGAATGGGGAATTATAATTCTACTAAGTGCGTTAGTAATTGTTATAGTTGAAATTTATAAGGCAATCATAGGGTATATAAATGATCCAAAACGTAGAAAACTGCAATTCTATTTGGAACGTATAAAGAATATAAAAGAACGCTATAATAAATGATAAAACCCTTTAGAAATGTCATAATATCTTATAAATTTCGAATTCTCCTTTTCTCATCCATTTTTCTTCAAATCTTTATATTTTTTAAAAAAATTTTAATCAAATTACTTCAAAAATCTTCGTGGAGTTTTTAAATTAAATCCTTAACTAAATAATAAGTATGCAAATTCGATAGATTTCTAATAGAAGAGTTTTCAATGTTAACTAACAAAGCTGATAAATTGGATGCCCTTTTGATAAATTTCGGAATGGCAACCAAAGCTCATGCAATTGCGATTGTTTCTAGAGATGGTTTTGTAATTGCCTCTATTTTAGATGGTTCTTTTCGAGACAATGGGGGTAGTTCCTTCAATGATGAACTCATTGCAGGAATGGCTGCAGAAATGGCATTATTAGGGGAACGGACAACGGAAGAATTATTAAAAACGGTACCGCAACGTATCATTATTGATTCAAATATGGGAACGATTGTGTTAATTACAGCAGGAAAAGAAGCTGTGATAATTGCAGTAATGGATCGAGAGAATTTAGGCTATTCATTACTGCATTTGCAGAAATTGGCGCGAGAAACCGAAAATATTTTACTGCTTCAAAATTAAATTCTATTTAATGATAATTCAAAATTTTCAAGATTTAATTTCAAACAGCAAATCGGTAGCAGAATCCAATGCAAGAAGAATTATGCTGGAATTTTTGGATTTCGGAGTTAAATCGGTATTACCACAAAAGTTAATTTCAAAATCAATTAAATTGATAGGTGAATCTCTTTTTATACAAAATTTTAAGCTCAATTTATCACAAATTAAGAATATCTATGTCGTCGGTGCAGGGAAAGCGAGTGGCGCAATGGCAGAAACATTGGAACAAATTTTAGGGTCAAAAATAACAGCTGGATTGGTGAATATTCTTAAAGGGACGAAACAAAATTTTAAAACTCAAATTATTCATCTCAATGAAGCATCGCATCCAATTCCTTCAGAAAGTGGCGTTTCGGGGGCGCAAAATATTGTTGAACTTATTAAAGAGGTAAAAGAGGATGATTTAATCATTGTTCTATTAAGTGGAGGTGGATCCGCATTACTCCCGCTCCCCGTAGATTCCATTGATCTAAAGGAAAAGCAAACCCTGACTCAATCACTTTTGAAATCCAGCGCAACTATTCAAGAGATAAACACCGTAAGAAAACATTGTTCACAAATTAAAGGTGGTCAATTAGCAAAGCTAGGATATCCTGCCCATATCTTTACTCTTATTATATCCGATGTAATCAAAAATCCACTAGAATCCATTGCATCAGGGCCGACTGTCCCGGACCCGTCCACTTTTCATCAAGCCATTAAAATATTAAAAAAATATCATTTATGGGAAACTACCCCACCTTCGATTCAACAATATTTCCAAAAGGGTATAATAGGTAATGTTCCAGAAACTCCAAAACCTTTAGATAAGATATTCCAAAATACACATGCAATAATATTAGGTGATATTAAACTTGCTTGCGAATCCGTTAAAGAATATATTAATCAAAAAGGATTCAAATGTGAAATCTATTCAAGTGAAATTACTGGAGATGCCCATATTGCGGGGAAAAAATTTCTCAGATATGCAAAGAAAAAATATAGAAAAAGGTATGGAGCAAAATACAAACCTATTATCCTCATAGGAGGGGGTGAGACGACAGTTGAGGTGAAAGGTAGCGGACAAGGAGGACGTTGCCAAGAAATTGGGTTGGCAATCATCTCTAAATTCGAAAAACTACCTGGAATGGTATTTATTGCAATAGGAACAGACGGGATTGATGGATTCTCAGATGCGGCGGGTGTAATTATTGATAATTATTCATCCGAATTAGTGAAAAAAAAGCAATTAAATATTGCAGAATTTCTGAATAATAATGATTCTTACCATTTCTTTAAAAAACTGGGAAATTCATTAATTTTTACTGGACCTACGGGTACTAATGTGAATGATCTCATATTATTTGGAATTTTCTAATTTTGCTTTTCATTTACTTTGGAGGAATTCTACTAGTTTTTCAAATTCCATATTTTGGATTTTCCCTAATTCGGGTTTTCTACCATTGACTTTAATTATCAAAGAATGTGTATTATAACTAAGTTCAGAAAGGAGTTTTTGTGCCCATTTAAGTTTTCTCAATTTAACATCGTTTGCTATCTTATCACAATCTAAGAATGGTTTAGAGAATTTCCCTATAATATTTCCGAAATCAAATCCGAATAAAATGATAGTAGATGCTTTCAATTCTGTAGCTAAGAAAACACAACGATCTCCATCCGTGAACCCACCAAAATTAAGAGTGTGTGATAAAGGTTTATTTTGAGTTGAACCCATTAAATCACCTTCAAAATGTGCATAATACCGATGAATTTGATTTAAATTATCTCCGTGGGCATGTAGTATAACGATAGCGCCTTTTTTATTTGCTTGAATTTGATCAGAGATTTGTCCGTCTAAGTCTGTTATAACAATAGTGGGGAGAATATCGTACTGCATTAAAGCAGTAGTTGCTCCATCCGCAGTAATAAATATAAAATTTTTAAGATTTAAACTGGAATTCTTCAGAAGTTCTAAATGTTGAGGAAGCGATGGTCCACACCCGAAAATAAATACTGTTCTATGGCGTATTATATGTTTTAATGCATTCAATTTTTTAATTTTTTTCCTAATCTTTAACAAATCATTTAGAATCAAAGATGATTCGTAATCTTTTTTTGGATCATATCCAAAGTCCGATATTAGTTGAAAATAATAATGTTTCCAGCGGTTCCAATCCATAGAAAATGATATTTTAAATCAGTTATATTTTTATATTGTAGTCAAATCAGTTATTTTTGTCGATTTTTAGAAAATACAGAATCAATTCAATATAAAGAGGTAATTAAGATGAGTTATGATATTCCAGAGGATTTGAAATATACTGAGAAACATGTATGGGCAAAAGAAGATGGTGACAATATTAGAATAGGCATAACGGATTTTGCTAAAAAATCATTGAAAGAGATTGTTTTTGTAGAATTTATAGCGAAAGTAGGGGATACAGTACAAGCAGGTTCATCTGAGCCCATTGCGACAATCGAATCAACCAAGGCAGTAGGCGAAATATTTGCTCCGGTATCAGGAGAAGTGGTTGAAATAAATTCTTCTTTAGAAGACGATCCCGAGGCGAATCTCTCTGATCCATATGGAAATGGCTGGATGTATTTAATTAATCCCTCTAATAAAGAAGAAGACTTTGGAAGCCTACTTAGTTCAGAACAATATTCTGAAGTTGTATCGAAGCAATAAGTTCCATCTATTTGATTTAACTCTTTTTTTCTATTTTTTCTTTTAATTTCAACAATTAACGCTTAAATTATACTATTGATTAATAATTTCTTAAAAATAATTCAACAAGAAATCCGAATAAATGGCAGGTAATCTGGGGAAAATATGAGGAAAGTACAAATGGATAATACAATTAAGAAATTAGGTTTAATAGTAAATCCAATAGCCGGCATGGGCGGGATAGTAAAGTAAAAACTTTACTACGTTAAACTGTCGGACTAAAGGGAACTGATGGTGATGAAATTTTAAGGTTGGCGAAAGAGTTAGGTTCTGTACCTGTATCTCCCTTGCGAGCACAAGAAATGCTTAAAATGCTAACACCCTTAAAAAATAAACTTCAGATCTATACATTTAGTGCTGAAATGGGGGAAAATGAGATAAAAACAATCGGGCTTACGCCTATTGTTATAGGCAAGGTTAATTTAGGAAAAACAAACGCATCCGACACGATAAAAGCAGCAAAGGCCTTAAAGGATTATAAAGTCAAACTTATTGTTTTTGTGGGAGGTGATGGAACTGCTTGCGATATTTACAATTCAATCGATCAAGATATTCCTGTTCTTGGATGCCCTAGTGGGGTTAAAATCCATTCTTCTTGCTTTGCCGTCAATCCAGAAGCCTGTGCGCGAATAGTTATTCGATTCTTGTGGGATGAGCTTCCCTTAAGAGAGGCAGAGGTTATTGATGTTAATGAGGAGGCTTTTCGGAATAATCAATTGATGGTAGATTTGAAAGGTTATTTGGTTGTTCCTTATGAGCCCACTCTCCTTCAAGGGGGGAAAATGACAAGTCCCTTAACTATTGATGAGCATGATAATCAGGAAATGATTGCAAAATATGTCATTGAAAATATGGAGCAAGATGTTTATTATATATTGGGACCAGGTACGACAGTTCGGGCTATTGCAGAAGTGTTAGGGTTTGAAAAAACTTTATTGGGCGTGGATATTTGTTATAATCAGGAAATAATTGCAAAAGATGTGAATGAAAATCAAATTCTACAAATTATTTCCGGAAACAAGGCTAAAATTATAATTGCTGTTATCGGAAATCAAGGGTTCATGCTTGGGCGTGGTTCATTGCAGATTAGTCCTAAAGTGATTCGGGAAGTCGGAAAAGAAAATATTATTGTGATTGCTACGCGTTATAAGCTAACTAGTCTTCCTCAAGGCTTCCTTCGTATAGATACTCGGGATAATGAGTTAGATAAAATGTTTAAAAATTCGTATATTCGTGTGATTATTGATTATAATGAAATCCGAATTGTTAAAATTAAATAAATCAGAAAAAGTGTATGATTAAATTCAAATAAAGATAAAAAATAATTGTACCGCAAATTTTTAATTTAAAAAAACGTCATTTCTTATGAAACTGAAATTCTCCTTATTTTAGGAATTCTATTAGGATGTGCCCATTAAGTGCCACCTTTGAAGGATAGATTGATTCGGAGTTTAAAGAAAATATTTCATCGGCCTACAGTACAAATTGGAAAAGCAAATGTATTATTATATATCTCAATTATTTTGATTTTCATAATCGCTCTCATTTTAAGATTGCTACCAGTAATTCGATATGTTACTGAATTGCGTGCACTCGATCCCTATGCGCAAATGAGAGAAACAGAGTTTATCATTGAACATGGTCTTCCAGCTTTCTTTAGTTACCGTGATTATATGTCATGGTATCCAACAGGCATAAATTTGGGAAGTTATCTCTATTTAGGTCTTGCCTTTACGGGAGCTTTTTTCTATTATTTCTTTCAATTTTTAGGATTCAATATATCTATTCACGATACATGTGTTATAACTCCTGCTATTATGGGTGCCCTTGCATGCATTGTCATGTATTTTTTAGGGAAAGAGTTAGCAGGTAATAAAAAAACCGGTTTGTTAGCTGCCTTCTTTTTAGCCGTATGTGTAGGGTTTCAACAAAGAACCATAACAGGCTTTTATGATAATGAACCTGTTGGTCTTTTTGGAATGCTTGTCTTTTTTTATTTCTTTATTAAAGCCTTAAAAACAGGATCAATTCCTTGGTCTGTTATGGCTGGAGTTGGATTATCAATTTTAGCAGGTAGCTGGGGAAGTTATACCTATATTTATGATCTGTTACCCATGACTGTTCTTTTCCTTGTTTTATTGAAAAAATATTCTTCAAGACTCCTATTAGTGTATAGTATCTCATTTTTTATGTCTCTGCTCGTAAATGTTTTAGTCCCTCATACTGGGTGGCGTGCAATTTACTCGGGAGAGGCGATTATTAATTATGGGTTAATAGGCCTATTATTTCTCATTGAATTGTACCGCCGGTTTAAAGAAACTGCAGCTTATGAATATATAAAAACTAATTGGAAAATGATTCTGCGTGTTTCTCTTTTTGGCATTTTAATTTTACTAATTGTCACCAGTATTACAGGTGCGCTTCAAAGTTTTATCAATGAGTTAGCTGGTGGGCAGATAATACGATTAACTGGAGGACGATTTTTCACCGTGATATTTCCTTGGGCCGCAGGTTATACTGTTCAATCTGTTGCCGAGCATATGCCTGCTGCATGGGGCTTATTTTATTATAATTTTGAATTTCTATTATTTTTATTTCCATTAGGGCTTTATTTCTTGTTTAAACGATTATATGAAGAGGATGTTCTAATTATATTATTTGGTCTTACTTCGGTATATTTTGCGAGTACAATGTCCAGGATTCAAATGGTTTTTGGTCTTTCGGTGTGCTTAATTGCGGCATTTGGTGTAGCTAATCTGATTAAACCTTTTTCATTGGTATTACGGAAAAAATTCATTACCGTTCGCCGAAGAAAGCGATTAACAACTATTGTAACCCGTGAGGTAAGTGTAGCAATATTCGCTTTGATGTTTTTCCTATTATTATTCACTACAATTCATGGCACATACACTGCGGCGTATCAATTGGCTACACCCGGGATGAGTAACGACGATCGTGAAGCATATGCTTGGATGCGAGCAAATTTGAATTCCAAAACTGTTATCGCCTCATGGTGGGACTACGGTTATCAAATAACTATGGTTGGCAATTGCACTAGCATTGTTGATAATGGAACGACGAATGTTACTGCGATGGGTATGATGGGCCGTATGTTCATGGCAGATAATGAGTTAGAATCAATTGATATCTTAAAACAGTGGCATGCCGATTATGTTTATGTGGAATGGAGTTACTTCTACCCTAATGGTGGAGGTGATGAAGGCAAATGGCAATGGATGATCCGAATCGCATATGAACAACTTGCCGGAACGCCATACGCAATCCAAATTGGGGACCGATGGAATGAGAGTACCTTTAAACCCACTTGCGAATTCTTCAACACCACTCTCTGGAAAATGCTTGTCTATGGCGAACCCTTTATCGATTATAATACTAAAAAGGCATTAATTGATTCCCTCCTCCAATATAATTATCCTATTGGGTATTTTGAAGCACGATTGAACTGGGCTGATCCGTGGGTCCCCGGTTCTGGTGGGCGGGCCGAATCGGGGCAGTGGAAAGACGATTCCGGACACCTTTGGCGATACCATAACCCTCCTTTAGGGAATGGTATGAGAGATGATGGTATGGTCGACTATGATGGAGATGGTACCGATGATACGGTTGGTCAATTTGCAAATTTACAATACTTCATTCCCGCATTCATCTCCTCGGGTCATCTTGTAAAAATATACAAAATAGATTATGAAAAAGCCAAATTGAGAGCCCAAATTACTAGTGATTCCCAATTATTTAATGATAGTACCGCTAAGATAACGGTAAAAAAT
>Ga0315310_10001741_pt1 | contig 13762 bp, 11 predicted proteins | sample TDP5_MG_FD_203630 | JGI IMG/M metagenome (GOLD analysis project Ga0315310, IMG submission 203630) | Freshwater sediment microbial communities from Lake Towuti, South Sulawesi, Indonesia - TDP5 | ecosystem: Environmental > Aquatic > Freshwater > Lake > Sediment | place: Indonesia: South Sulawesi... | reverse complement strand
GCTGGGTGGCAAAGCGGGGGGCAGTGATGCCGTAGATATCGGGCAGGTCGAGGGAGAGGCGGGCCAGGATCGAGGTTGCTCCGTGGCTTTCCAGCCCGTAGGCGCAGCCGCTCATCAGGCAGCCCAACCAGCCAAAGACCTGGCCCAGGGTCAGCCCCAGAGCAGCCGTATCGGCCAGGGCAAAGAAAGGCAATTTGCGGCTGGCACTGTAGAGAAAAAGGGCCAGCATTCCGGCCAGGAAGGCCCCCTGAAAAGCCAGCCCCCCCTTCCAAATGTAGAAAGCCTCTCTCAAGTTCTCCGCGAAATACTCCTGGTTGGCCAGCACATAGCCCACCCGGCTGCCCGCTATGCCCGCCACCACGGCCCAGAGGGCGGCGTCAACGATGCGCTCAGGAGCGATCCCCCGGCGTCTGCCCTCCAGGCAGGCCACCGCTAGGCCGCAGACCAGGCCCACATCCAAGAGGACGGTGTAAGCGTAGATAATGGTAGAACCAAAGCGAAATAGAATGGGATGCATCAGTCTTTTTGCAACTCCTCTACCAGGCGGGCGTACTCGTCGGCCAGGGCCTCAGCCTCCTCCGCCGAATTCGATTCAGTGTAGACATGGAAGAGAGGCCGGTCGGGGTCGGGCAGGATCAGCATCCATTCCTCGTCGTTCAGGATCACCTTGATACCATCAATCAACTCCCTGCGGTGGCCCCTGTAACGCTCGTTCAACAGACGCATAACGGTGCCCTTAACTTCCCAGGGACAGGGGACTTTCCTTCTGACCACGTAGAATGGCGGCAAGGAGGCGATCACCTCGGAGAGCCTGATCTGCTGGGTAGCCAGGAATTCGAGGAGCTTGACTGTAGCCATCAGGCCGTCAATGGCCGGCTGAAATTGGGGGAAGATGAAACTACCCGCGCCGTCGCCAACCATAATGACTCCTTTCCGGCTGGCCGCTTCCATCAGCGATTGAGGGTCGAGCTGGGTTCGCTTTACCCGGCCTCCATACTGAGCAGCAATGTGCTCAAAGACGTTGGACTGGTTCACGGGAACGACGATGCTCCCGCCCCCAGCCTGGCGCAAAGCTAAAGCAGCCACGGCTGCACACGCCGTTTCGTCAGGCAAGAGCTGGCCTTTGTCGTCCACAATGAAAATCTTCTCACCCCCCACGTCAAGCCTTATCCCCAGGTCGGCATGGAGAGCTGAGCAGATGGTGGCCAGTTGTCCCAGGGCCGCCTCGAACTCCTCAGGAAGGATGGACAGCTTGAACTCATCCACATTGGCTCCCAGGGCGACCACGTTGCAGCCCAAAGCATCCAGGATGGATGGCAGCACTAAGGAAGTGGGAGCATAAGCGTAATCCACTACGATGTGGAGACCCGTTCCTCGGATTGCCTCGGCATTCACAGCTTCCATGAAGCCCTGGGTGTAGCGTTCGACCACCTGGGGAGCGTAGTCAATGGCCCCGATCTCGTCCAGATAGACGCGGCGAAAGTCCTCGCGAAAGAAGACCCGCTCAATGTTACGCTCAGCAGCCTTGCTCAAGTTAAGGCCCCGCTGGTCGAAGAAATTGATGTCAACCACGCGCTGATCGAAAGGCGACAGGCGCGTGTGAACTCCTCCAGCGGCATCGGTGATCCTGGTGATATAGCGGGCTACAGGGATGGGCATCGAGCGCAGGTCCTGGACGTTGATGCCGGCCGAGGGCAGTCCCGAGATGGTCGCCCGCTTGATCATGCGTGGACTGCGATGGGGCTCCCGGTTGATGGTCACCGTCGAACCCTTGGGCAATGTGGCCCCGAAAGCAGCCCCCAGCCTGGCTGCGAACTCTGGGGTAAGGTCTACGTTGACCAAACCAGTCACCCCATAGCGGCCAAAGAGGACCCGGCGCCCCTGGGCTCCCCAGATGAGACTGGACTTGACAATGGCCCCGGCTTCGATTTCTTTGTCGGGCCAGATTTTCAGATTGGAATGAATAATCGCTTCTTCACCGACGGTGCTGTTGTCACCAATGACCGCTCCCTCTTGCACGACAACCTTTGACTTAAGGCTGCACTGGCGGCCAACGATGGCTCCTCGCAACTCGGCCCCCTCACCGATGTAGGAGTTGCGCCAGATAATGCAGCGGTCAATATAGGCACGGTTGTCAATGATGGTGTAGTTGCGGATGGCCGTTGGGCCCTTGATGACCACACCGCCTTTGATTTTGACTTCGTTGCCCAGATAGATAGGGCTGTAGAGCTGAGCGTCGGGGGCAATTTCGACGCCTTCGCCACACCAGATGTTGCCACCGATGTGCTGGCCCAGTTCAGCTACCTGGACCTTCCCTTCCAGTAACTCGCTACTGGCCCGCATGTACTCTCCGATGTCACCCACATCACACCAATACCCCGAAGCCACATAGCCGTAGAGAGGATCGCGACGCTCCAGCACGATGGGAAAGAGGTCCTTGCTGAAATCGAAAGGCACGTCTTTCTCAAAATAGTCCAGGACTTCAGGTTCCAGGATGTAGATACCAGTGTTCACCGTATCGGATATGACCTCGCCCCAACTGGGCTTCTCCAGAAATTGCTGGATGCGTCCCTCCTCATCGGTAATGATTACCCCATATTCCAGGGGGTTGGGCACCCGGTAGAGGGTCAGGGTGGCCAGGGCTCCTTTCTGGCGATGAAACTCGATCATTCGCTGCAAGTCGAAATCAGTCACCGCGTCGCCGCTGATGACGATAAAGGTCTCGTCCAAATGCTCCTGGGCCTTTTTCACGCTGCCGGCCGTGCCCAGGGGCACCTCTTCCAAAGAGTAACAAATATTCATCCCCAGCCCCTGGCCATCACCGAAATAATCCTGGATAACGTTGGCCAGGTACTGGACGGTGACCACCACCTCGGTGATGCCATGCCGCTTCAGCAGGTCCAGAATGTGAGCCATGCACGGCTTGTTGACGATGGGCACCATTGGCTTGGGACGTCCTATCGTCAGAGGACGCAACCTCGAGCCCGCTCCACCAGCCATTACCACTGCTTTCATGGGTCTTCCCTCCTGTGGCGCAACAGTGCCGCCTCACCGCCATCCACTCAAGGCACAATCCAGATGCTGGCCGTGCCGCCGACGCGCAATGAATTCTCACCGATGTACAACACGCGCACGTTCAACCGGAGGTAGACCTTCTCCCTGAGCTTGCCATCCCAAAGGATGGAATCAGCCCCCTTGCGATAGGGATAGCCGTCAATGCCGCCCAGATGGGCTCCCTCTTCCTCTTTGCCCAGGTACTCGACGGTGGTGCCGGGGATGTACTCGTTGCGAGCTACTCCATAAACCACTGGTGCGTTGGTGAATTTCAGGGGCCAATCGGTCTGGATGAAAGCTGGCTGAGGGTTAGGCTGCCGCACAACGACCTTCCCCGTCCCCACCAGATGCAGGGTGTCTTCCGTGAACCATAGGATGCGCAGCGAAAGGTCTACCGACGCACCCTCAACCGGATCGCCCTTCCAGTCCAGAGAGTCTCCTTTTTGCTTGAAAGCGTGCTGTCCGGCAATGAGCACCTCGGCCCCCTTTTCAGACTTGCCCACGTAACGGATGCTGGTGCCGGGCAGGTCTTCCCCGGCTTTGACGCCGATCTCCACCGGAGCAGTGTAGGTCAACTCCACCGGCCCCTTTCCAGAGCGGAGGCCGCAGGATACCACCCCCACCAGCAACAGCCCCAGGGCGATAAAGACCTTCAATCTCTTCTGCAATCCTCCATTCTCCATTCTCCACCCTCCATTCTCCATTTTCTATCTCGCCAACCACTGGTCAAAGAAAGCCAGTATGCGGTGGCGATATTCTTCGGGATGACGTCGGTCCGCTTGGCGGTGTCCGGCCTCTGGCACGATCCAGATTTCCTTGGGCTGGTCAGCCGCCGCGTAAAGCTCGCGAGCCTGTTCGACGGCAACAAATGGGTCCAGAGCACCGTGGATGATGAACAGAGCCCGCGGTGCAATCTTGTCCACCCAACGGATGGGATCAGCCTCGCTCAGGGAACAGCCCAGGCGCAGGCCCATCAGCCATATTGTGAAATGTCCCACCAGAGAGGCCAGAAAGCCCGGCAGACCTTGCTCCCGTACCCCAGCGGCAATAGTGTCCGAGAGGCGGGCAAAGCCGCCATCGCTGGCTATAGCCCGGATGGCTTCACTGTGGGGGGCGGTGGCCATAGCCACTGCACCGCCCATGGAGAAGCCCAGCACCCCCACGCGGTCAATGCTCCGGCTCCGCAAATAATCCACCGCTCCTAGCAGGTCTTGCCGCTCAAAGTAACCCATGGAGACGTGCTGCCCCTCGCTCCGACCGTGTCCCCGGAAGTCGAACATCAGGACGTTGTAGCCCCGCTCGTGGAAGGCGGGCACGTATTTGACGTCGGGGTCCATGCTGCCCGCGTGGCCGTGGCAGAAAACGACCGTCCCTCTGGCCTCCGGTGCGGGGATGAACCAGCCCCGCAGAGTCAACCCATCACGGCTGGGAAAAGTCACTTCCTCGTAAGTCAGCCCATACTGCGCTGGATCGCTGGGGGCATCGGGTACCCGCCGGCGGATGAGCTGGCTCGACCCGTACAGGCTGATGGCCCCGATGATCAAAACGACCACTGCCAGTAGAAAGGCTATGCAGGTTAATGTGATGATAATGCCAGACACGGTCACAACGGTGATGGACACTCCCTGTGGCGCAACAGTGCCGCCTGTGGCGCAACAGTGGCGCCTGTGCCGCAATAGTGGCACTTCTCCTCAGTCTATCCAATCTTACCACATTTTGGCCAGAAAGAAAAGAAGAGACGTGAAGCGGAAGTTGAATTCTAGCCCAGGTGATGCTATAATAGACAAAAGCAAGGGCTACATTCAATCAGCGACGAAGAAAGGGGGATAAGCTCTGTGAAAGGCTTAGTGCTCAGCGGTGGTAAAGGCACTCGTCTCTATCCCATTACCTATACCAGTGCCAAGCAGTTGGTGCCGGTAGCCAACAAACCGGTCCTCTTCCGGGTCATCGAGGCCATCGTCGAGGCAGGCATCACCGAGATCGGCGTGGTGGTGGGTGACACGGCGGAGGAGATCAAAGGTGCTGTGGGCGATGGCTCTCGTTGGGGAGCCAGGATCACCTACATTCCTCAGGAGGCTCCTCTGGGGCTGGCTCACGCGGTAAAGATCTCCCAGGACTTTTTGGGCGATGAGCGGTTCGTCATGTTCTTGGGCGACAACGTTATCGAGGGCGGCATCAGTTCTCTGATACACCAGTTTCAAGACAGTGATTACAACTGCCAGATTGTCCTCACCCGCGTCCCTCATCCTGAGCAGTACGGTGTGGCCGAGCTGAAAGACGGCCGCATCGTGCGTCTGGTGGAAAAGCCCCGCCAGCCCAAGAGCGACCTGGCTCTGGTGGGCATCTACATGTTTGACTACCGCGTCTTTGAGGCCGTGAACGCTATCACCCCTTCCTGGCGTGGCGAATTGGAGATCACTGACGCCATCCAGTACCTGGTGGATAAAGGCTATAAGGTCTACCCCTACGTCCACGAGGGCTGGTGGATTGACACCGGCGCGCCGGGTGACATGCTGGATGCCAACCGCCTGGTGTTGGATGAAATCGCCCCCCGCATCGAGGGTTATGTGGATCGTGACTCTCACGTGAGCGGCAAGGTGACCATTGAAAAGGGAGCTGAAATCATCAACAGTGTCATCCGGGGGCCGGCCATCATCGGCCAGGAAACGCGCATCGTCAACTCCTACGTCGGACCTTTCACCTCAATCTACCATCACGTGTTCATCGAAGGAAGTGAGATCGAGCACTCTATTGTGTTGGAGCACAGCCGCATCATTGACATTGATCAGCGCATCGAAGATTCGCTCATCGGCCGCAATGTAGAGATCACCCGCTCACCGCTCAAGCCCAAGGCACACAAGATGACCCTGGGAGACAACAGTCGGCTGGGCATCGTTTGCAACGGATGACGTGAGCTGAATGCCACTTCACAATTGGCCGTTAGCGGTCAGGTTGAAAAGGAAAAAGCAATGGCTGAAAAAAACCACTACTGGAAATTACCGCCGATGCCTTCGTGCAGGGGCTCACCATCGCCTGGCTGATCAGCAGGCCGCAGAGGAAAACCGCGTCACCGGACAACATATGAGGAGAGCGAGATGAGAGATTGACCAAAATGTCCAGGGACACTAGCGATAGCTGAACACCGACAATCAATTTTAGAAAAGGAGGTACACTTATGCCGAACGCCAAGAAATGGCGCAAGAGGAAAATAGCCAAACACAAACACAAAAAGATGTTGAAGAAAACCCGTTGGCAGAGAAGGCAGAAGAAGTAAATGAAGACAACTCTGATCTACGCCGGTATTACTGGCAAGGGCTTTGACAGCATTGGCCAGGGGATGGATTCGGGCTGGATCAGCCACGGGTTGGCCATCCTTTCGGCTGTAGCCAAAGAGCAGGGGTTCAATGTGGACCTGATTGACCTGCGAGCCCTCAGGGGCTGGGAGCATTTCCGAGAGGAACTGGTCAAGCGCCAGCTCGATGTCTGCGGCCTGACCATGATGAGCGTGGACTTTAACCCGGTCATGCAGTGTGTGGACATCATCAAAGAGGTCAACCCAGCCATTGTGACCGTCGTGGGTGGGCCACACCCCACCCTGGTCACCGATGAGGTGCTGGCTAATGAGAAGATTGACTATGTGATCACCCACGAAGGGGAAATCGTCTTCCCCAGGCTGCTGGCTGCTCTCGAGGCAGGAGAGCGGCCAGCAGAGCGCCTCATCCGTGGTGAGCCGCCCGACCTGGACTCGCTGCCTTTCTCCGATCACGACTTTTTCCTCAACGAGTGGCGGCGGTGGGGCTATGCCCTTGATTCGCCGGAAGCTCCTTTCGTGCCAGAGTTGCCCCCACCTTTTGTGACTATCATCGCTGGCCGGGGTTGTATCTACAATTGCAGCTACTGCCAGCCGGCCGAGCGCATCCTCTTCGGCCGGGGGGTGCGGCGCAGAAGCGTGGAAAACGTCATCGGCGAACTGAAGCACCTGCGCGATAGATACCACTTTGCCAGCTTTATGTTCCACGATGATACCTTGACCGAGGACCAGGAATGGGTGAGCGAGTTCTGCCGGGCCTACCAGGCTGAGGGCTTCACGCAGCCCTTCTTCTGCCAGAGCCGGGCCGACATCATCGTCAAGCACGAAGACATGGTGCGGTTGATGGCCGAGGCCGGTTTGCGCGGCTACTTCATCGGTTTCGAGAGCGGCAGCGACCGGGTGCTCAGGTTCATCCGCAAGGGCACCACCCGCGCTCAGAACCTGGAGGCAGCCCGCATTTGCCGCAAGTATGGCATCGCCATCTGGGCCAACTACATGCTGGGGCTACCCACCGAAACCGAAGAAGAGATCCAAGAGACCATCTCCATGCTGAAGGAGATAGATCCCGACTACTATAGCCCTGCTTTCTACACCCCCCATCCTGGCAGTGATCTCTATGACTACTGCCAAGAGCACGGCCTCTCGCTGATCACCGACCACGACAGTTACCGCCGCAACCCCGACGAGGTGAAAATCAAGGGTCACGATTACCAGTTCCTGAAATGGGCCCTGGAGGAATCGCAGCGCCGCAAGCCCATCAACCAGCTCAAGCGAACGGCCCGCTACTACTGGAAGCGGTACGCTTCGCCGCGCAAGGCGCTGCGCAAGCTGCGGAGGATGTTGGCAGGGACGGCGGCGCTCTAGTACAGCATGGCGGAAATCCTTTGGCAGTTGCAGGGTAAGCGCTGGTTGAGTAACTTCGTAGCGCCAGCGGAGAAGTGTATCAAAACCAAGCGTTTTCTGTCCATAAGAGCGCTTTCGACACGCCGCTTGGTCTCGATGCGTCGCTTCGCTCCTACTCGACCGGCGCTCTCGTCTAAGCCTAACTGAGGAAGGACTTACGCCCATGTGTATAGTATGACTTGAAGGGTATGGGAGGAAAGGCCGATGGTAGAGATTGTGTCACTCCCTATGGCTGCTGAAGAGTTGGCACTGGCCGAACTCTACGCTGAATTTGTCGAGGAAGATCGAGACCTGGCGGAGATGGGCCTAGTTGATTATGCCCGCCTGCTTCGGGAGGAAAAGACAATGGTGTGAAGGTGACGTGTACCTAGCCAAACTGAAGCTGACTAGAGCAAAACGGGCCGACACTTGGCCTGTTTTGGTTTTTCCAACACAGCTTGTCGACTGGAGTGACGGTAGTGGAGTTGACAATCAACTCAACATGTGCTATAATTAGATTAGCTGGGCAAGCGATACTATCCAGCACCGTGGAGTGTTTATGGAAAGGACATTTGGTCAAAAGCTGCGCGCACTGCGCCGTGCCGTCAACGTTACGCAGCGTAAGCTGGCTGAACGCGTCGGGGTTGACTTTTCATATATTAGTAAGCTGGAGAATGACCGGTTACCACCACCATCTGCAGATACGGTCGTCAAAATCTGTAAGGCACTTAGTGTGACCCCTGACGAATTGCTGGCTGCCAGTGGAAAGATGCCTCCCCAGGTTCAGCAGAGTATCGTCTCCAGCCCAGCAGCTATCCAGTTTCTGCGCAGCGCGCAGGCTATGAGGCTCAGCGAGGCCGAGTGGAAACTGTTGAGCGAACAACTCAAGCGGCTACGCGAGTGATGCTGGCGAGGATACAGTCAAATGCCTGAGGTCATCCAACTTAGCCTGTTTGACGACGCTTGGATAGATACAACTGAAGAGGCTCAAATCGAGTGGTCGTACTCGCGGCGACAGACACTTGAGCGATGCGCTCGTCAGTATTACTACGATTACTACAGTGCTAAGGCTCACTTAGCTACCACTGACCCGCAGAAGGAAAACATTCGATTCCTGAGCACGCTCTCCAATCGCTACCTGCGCAGTGGGGATATTCTGCACATTGCTATACGTCTCTTCTACAAACACGGTGATAGTTCAAGCGAGTGGCTGGTTGACTGGGCACGGCGGACCTATCGCACCGACTACGAGTACTCACGGGCTGGCGGCAGGCCACATCCACCCGACGAACGCTACCTACCGACAATGTTGCTGGAGTTCTACTATAGTCAGCCGAATGCTGAGGCACTGTACGTTGAGTCCGAAGAGCGGCTGGTCAGTGCGCTGGAGAGCTTCCTCACCGGTCCGGCGTATGCTGACGCGCGATACGGTGGCCAGCGGTCCAGCGCCGAGGTCGAAGAGTGGGTTTTCGTCAAAACAACGGCATTTAACGCGCGAGGTAAGGTGGATTTAGCCTTCCCCCAGGATGGTAGACTGAGTATTGTGGATTGGAAGACTGGTGAGGCCGAGGCACCCACCGGGAGCTTGCAACTCGCCTTCTATGCTTTGTGGGCAGTAGAGACCAAAGGGTATCGCCCGGAGGACATTACCTTATACCGTGGGCAATTGATGGAGGGCAGCCTGCAACCGGTGGCATTGAACGAACGCATTTTGCCACGTGTCCGAGCTCGTATCGTTCAGGATCTTGAGCCCATGCGTGTTCTTGATGGGTATGGTCGTGATGCTGTTGTTGATGCTTTCCCCCCTTGTGGTTTTCCAAAGGTATGCAGACTGTGTCCCTATCAGCGTATTTGCCCCGGAGTCACGATTTAGGAGTTTGTATTATGGTCGAGACTAATATTCGCATTGTTGGCTATGGTGAGCGGTTGTATTTGGACGCCCGGCGTGTCCAGATGCGTACGAGCGATGCTGCTCCTGATTTGCCCGAAAAAGCCTGTCGCTTGCTGCGCCTAAACCATGGTTTGGCCGCTGTTCCCCACCTATCTAATGGTACACCGCAGTTGTTTGTCGCTAGCCCTGTTCCACTCTCTGAGCTTGTCCTGGGTGGCGACGACTGGCGCGTTGAGCTGCACGACGTCGGTCAGACACGACTGTATGCCAATGACCCTCGTGATGTCGAGTTAATGGCCAGGTTATTCGAGCGTTACCTGTTGGTGCAATTGGGGCAGCGCACTAGCATGTGGACTCTCGACAGCCCTCGTATCTGGTATGAGGCAAAACCATTCCAGGTCGAAGATGGTATTGCCGCTATACGTCGTTTTCACGTTTCTGTCGTTCCAGTGGAGGGCGAAGGGCTAGGGGTTGTAATCCATGTGAGTACTGCCTTCTTTACCATTGATACAGTTGCTGACTTTTTTGACGAGAGCCTCCCGTCGGAAGTGCAGGAGCAGCGGCAACGCCGCTTTGAGGAATTGAGTCTGCGTCAACGCGGGCAGAAGGGCACTTTGCTGTACGATCTTCGCCGCAATCAACACAAGTGCCATTTTGAGGAAGTCCTATCGGGAGTTACCTGTGCTACTACAGGTCCGGTCCCCGTAAATGGTACAATCTACCCATCACTCCACGATTACTACGAGCGCGAACGACCCTATGCTGGAATCGCCGCCGATGATCCTGTAGCTCGCGTTTCGTTTCCCAAGCGCGACCGTCCACGCCCAGTCGCAGCCAATCGGCTGCGTCTTCGCGTGATGAACACCGCTCTCCCAAAGGCGCTCAAGCAGGTGGATAAAATTCCACCCAATGAGCGAACGCGACTGGTTGATCGTTTTTGGAATGCTGTGGGTGAGGACTTGCTCAGCAAAGGTCTCAAGCCTGGGCTGTGGCGACCACCGGTAACCAAGATCGTCAATCTGAAGGGACCGACTCTGCTGTTCGGCCGAGGCGAAAAACTGCCTATGCCAGCTAGGAGCACTACGGATGCCCTTAAAGCCCATTTTCGTAGTCGGCTATCTAAGCTCAATCATGCTGGCTGTTATCACGTCCCTCCGGCTCTTGAGCGGCAAATTGTATTGGCGTATCCCGGCCGACTGGATAGTGCGATGGTAAACGAATTTGCAGATGGGGTGGTCAAACGCCTCAACCAATGGACTCGGAAGCAACTGAGCATCGAGGCGTTGCCATACACTAATGTTACGGAAGCCATCTCTGAGCTGAATTCACGGGCAATGGGCATGGTGGTTTTCGTGTTTGAGGGTGTTGAGCCAGAGACCTATTATCTGCTCTCTGCTGAACTGAAGAATCGGCGTATCAAACGTGTCACGGTTTCTGAGCTTATCTCTCGCTATAGCCAGCAGTCGTTCATAGATATGAATGCCTTAGACGTATTGGAACAGCTAGGATGCGTGCCATGGACGCTCGCGACACCACTGAACTATCAGGCGCAACTGGCTATTGATGTGGGGGTTGATCGTCGCTACTTTGCCCTGTCACTGCTGGTATGCCGACCCGAGTCTTATCAACCATCCTTCTGGTTAGATTCTCTCATCTGTCCCAAGCCCGACAGTCGCCGCGAGACCATCGAGCGCGATATACTGCGTGATCAGATTGTCAAGTTGCAAGCGATTGCCTCGTCGTCCGCTGGATCCCGTTGAGGCACTCTTGGTGCTACGGGATGGGCGGGAGAGCGGAGAGGAAAGTGAGGCCATTCGCGAGGCACAGGCTGAGCTGACTCGATTGGGCATCCTATCATCCGATGTGCGGATAGACATCGTGGATTTTGCCAAACGGAGTCTCAAAGATATACGGTTGTGGGAGCGCAGCGACACCAGCGCCACCAATGTGTTAGAAGGCACCGCCTTGCTTCTGGATAGTCGCACTGTGGTGTTGGCAAACACTGGCGCTGCTACGTTACACCAGGGGACAGCCGAACCGCTGGTGCTGACTGCCACTTACGATGGAATGGACATGCTAGCAGTGACCAGTGACGCATTTGCCACCGCCCAATTGAACTGGTCCAGCCCGCGTGTGGCACAACGGCTGCCGGTTCCTATACGCCGTACTGACCAATTGTTGGAGGCTCGCAGAGCGCAGGAAATACGTGGCCTACGATGACCGGATTGTGTCAGCAATATGCTCTGAGTGAGGAGGTGGCATTATGACAGCCGATTGGTTGACGTTCCAGAGTTTTCAGCGCAGCCAGGACGTGCTCAAGGCGATCAATACTCTATCTGCTCACCTCAAGTTGACGCTGAACGGCATTGCAGACAAGGAACGCTCCCAAGCAGCCGACCAGTCTGTTGAGACGTTGCAGGCTTTTCTGGATGAGCTCGAAGCTGCCGCTCACCAGGCTGACCGGACGGAGCCTGCGCCGATGCTGGGAGTTGACCCAAGACTGCAACAATTGGTATACAGCTACCTGACCGCCCGTCGTCACCGTCGCTTTCGCTCGTGTCTGTTCACCGAACCGATTGGCGACACCAAGGCGCTGTTGAGATCGAATGCGCAGGACGACAGGGAAGCATTAGTCGAGTGTCTGGCTGAACTACGTGTGCTGGTTGAGGAGCACATGCATGATGATGTGAGCCAGATTCTGGGTGCGATTTGATGAGGACGATCTTGCATGAGAGCAACCTCGACCTGCTCGGCGAGGTTGAACGGCTGATCGCCGCGTTGGCTGCCACATCGGTTGTGCCAGAATTGGCTGCTTATCGTGATCATGTGCTGCATGCCTGTAATGAGCTGCGCGAGCAGATATGTCGTAATTTGCGTGATCTGGAACTCGGCCAGGATGACATCTTGCTGGAGATTCTGAGCGAGACTCAACGCCTGGCCCTTGATTTGAGGCTCTACAACCGACGCCTTGCTGGTCCGATTTTGCGCGGACTGGAATCGGACCGGTTGTCACTGCGGGTGATCGGCTGGCTCCACGCTGTACACAAAGAGACAGCCGAGGTCCCAGCGGCTGTGAGCACCGAGGAATTCAGCATCTGGCCGGCACCTCCTTACCCGGTCGTCTATTTCATGCCGGCCTCCGCCCAGCAGGGCCTGCTATACCAGCCGCTCTTCTTTCATGAGTTCGGGCACCTGCTGTACGCCTGCCATGAGCCTGAGATGGACAACCTGGTGCAGGACCTTCAGGTGAGGATCGCTGAACTGCTAGAGCCATTGGCGCGTCGTGACGACGTTCATGCTCAAGCAGAGGCACAACAACGCGCTGTCATTGTTTTGACCTGGTACAAATGGGCTCAGGAACTTTTCTGTGATGCTGTTGGTTTGACGATTGGTGGTCCTGCTTTCATCCACGCTTTCAATCGCTATCTGCGCATTAGCCCGCGTACCGAGTACCATTGTCCGCCGGATGATTTGGGACTTCGGCCCCATCCGGTGACTTGGCTGCGGGCGCGCCTGCTGGCCCGCCGGGCATGCGAACTGGGTTGCGAGACCGTTGCCAATGCGATGGAGCGGCAATGGGTAATAATCGCTGACACTCTGGGCGTTGTGGAAGATTACTATGGGTTCTACGAAGAGGAATTTTTACCAGCGATCTGGCAGACTCTTGACGACATGCTGGTGGAAGCGGAACCCTATCGTTTCACACAGCGAGACCTGGGCGGGGAAGAATGGACGCCTGACTCCACAGTGGCGCATCTGTTGAACCGGGCCTGGCACCATTTTGGAAGCAACCCAGATGAGTACTCGGACTGGGAGCGTCAGGTTGTCACCACCTTTCTGGATTTCCCCTGCGAGCGAATGACACTTTACCAATCCATTGTGGAAGCACATCGGGGGTATCTGCAAACGGCCTGAGCCAAACATAGTCGGAGGGACATCTCATGGATCTTTGGACGGTGGTCGGCGGAGTGGCTCTGATCATCGGCATCGTGGCTGGCATTGTCCAAGTGCTGGACTATCTGGAGAAGCGGCGTGCCAAGTCACGGCTGGTTTCCGTCGAGGTCGCAACCACATCCCCACCCTCGCTAGCTATGCCCAGCAACCTGCCACCCCGAGGCGAGTTT
>Ga0315310_10001740_pt1 | contig 13770 bp, 15 predicted proteins | sample TDP5_MG_FD_203630 | JGI IMG/M metagenome (GOLD analysis project Ga0315310, IMG submission 203630) | Freshwater sediment microbial communities from Lake Towuti, South Sulawesi, Indonesia - TDP5 | ecosystem: Environmental > Aquatic > Freshwater > Lake > Sediment | place: Indonesia: South Sulawesi... | reverse complement strand
CAAACATCGGCAAACTCAGACAACCTAACGAATTCATCTGCATCGAAAATCTCAACCGGCAAACACTCCACCACACAAACTCACAACGCTGAAAGTGGGCCTGCCCGGACTCGAACCGGAACCCCCGCCGCGTGAGGGCGATGTTCTACCATTATACTACAGGCCCATCAAAAATCCTTACTTTGCGCTAACCTCCCTCTTCTTCCAACGCAAATCCTTACTCTTACACTTACGGCACTTGACGGCGTCAGGTGCGTTCCTGACCCCACATCTACGACAGATCTTGAAGTAAACCTTGTGCTCCTGAGCTATCCTCCTCTTAAATGGATCACTGATAGGCATCTGGCACCCACTCTCCCCTTATCAGAAAGAAAATAAATATTTAAACTATTTCAAGACCTCAATCGTAATGTAAGACCGAGTATCCTCCACACCATCCAGTCGAGAGATCTGATCTAGAACGCTGTCCAGCTTGTCCCCATCAACAGCAACAATCAAATCCATGTCCCCAGTGACCCTGAAAACCCTACGCACCGGCAATTCACAGACCCTCCTATACACGTCTGCCCTCCTCACAGGTAGAACCTTAATGAAGAGGAAATTCAACTTCGACGAAAGCCCCAGAGCCTCAGTACCCTTCTCGGTTAGATCTATAAACCCTCTCCCAGTCCTGATGTAACCCCTGTCTCTAAGCTTCCTAAGATGAACGTTCAACGCCTGCCTGGTTATTTCCAACTCCTCAGCCAGCTCGCTCTGCTTCATCCTTACAGTGAAGATGTTGACAGACCTGCTCTTGTCATATAGAATACTCAGTATGCGGAGAGGTCGACCGGACAAAATCTTCTTAGACAAAGACGCCAACTCCACAGCCTTTAATTAAGTATAACATATCACTTAACTTATTACCTCTTTGCCAGACATCCTGTTTTACAATGACCAAATCAGGTTACAACAGTTAAAAATCTAATCTTAACCGGGTCTCCAAACAGCAACGATCCATCTAGATTTGCCGATGGAAAAAAACACTTATTCAGTAGGAAGCAAGATATTTATCTATAAACAAGCTAAAAGGGACAAATAAAAAAGTGAAGACTCCGCTGTGTGAATTCTGTCTAAAGAGCGGGATATTATGCCCGAAATGTCAGGAGAAGGTAAACTCAGGTGAAATTAGCAAAACAGATCTCAAAGTCGCAAGAATGCTCATGATGCTTTCAGAAAGCTATTCCTCCCTCAAGCAATTGTCATTTCATAAATCCTATGAAACAGACGGAGTAATTGCGATAGTGGTTGGTCGCGGAAACCTACCACATTTGCTAGGTTATGGCGGAAAAATACTCAGGGAGGTAAGCAAAAATACGGGCAAAAAAATCAGGGTATTGGAGAAAGGGGTTGACGCTAGAAAATTCCTAGAAGACCTCCTTGCCCCTTCAAGCATCACTTCATTGAACACAATCTGGTTGCCAGATGGAAGTACCGAGACAAGAGTGATACTCTCAGGCCATTCCAGGAGGCTGCCAATCGACATTGAGACATTGAAGGTTTTGGCAGAGAGAATTCAGGGCATAACTATTAGAGTTGAATTCGAGATGCCGGGAGGCAGGTACAGTTGAGTCTCGATTCGCTGGGAGATTGGCGCAGAACCCATCTTTCATCCCAAATTCTTCCCGAGTTGGATGGCGAGAAGGTCACCGTTCTCGGTTACGTTGAAGAAACAAGGGATCTGGGTGGCGTAAAATTTGTCGTTTTGCGAGACAAGAGTGGGACAGTTCAGGTTACCATACATCAAGACGTGGTGACATCGAACCTTTTCAAAAAGATCAAAGATTTGAGAAGTCAATCGGTCGTCGGGATTAAGGGAGTTGTAAAAAGGATTGAAAAAGCCCCGCGTGGGGTCGAGATTGTTCCCGAAGAGATTAAGGTTCTCTCTCAGCCTGATCGCTCCCTTCCGTTAGATCCTACAGGAAAGATGCCGGCTGAACTGGAAACCCGATTGAATGCAAGAATACTGGATTTGAGACGACCCGAAAATCGAGCTATATTCAAGATTCGGCACGTTGTTGTCGGCATAATAAGAGAGTTCTTGTGTGAGAAGGGATACATCGAGGTAAACACTCCAAAGATTATTGCTTCAGCAACCGAGGGCGGGGCAGCTTTATTTCCCATAGCTTACTACGATAAGGAAGCCTTTCTTGCACAAAGCCCGCAGCTTTACAAGGAACAGTTGGTGATCGATTTCGAAAAGGTCTTCGAGGTAGGTCCAATTTTTAGGGCGGAGGAATCGCATACCCGTCGTCACCTGAGCGAGTCGATCTCAATAGATATTGAAGAAGCGTTCGTCTCAGCGGTGGATGTGATGAAGACGCTCGAAGAACTAGTATTCGAGGTTTTTGAGAGGGCGGGGAAACAGTGTGAAGAAGACCTTGAAGTATTGAAGCATAGGCTAAAGCTTCCAGAGATGCCATTTGGACGGTACACATACGATCAAATCTTGGCCGAGCTGAAAGACAAAGGAATTGACATACCTTGGGGAGAGGACATACCGACGGCCTTTTTGAAGACCTTAGGTAGACTTCATCCAGGGTTCTATTTCATAACAGATTGGCCTAGTAGATCTAAGCCATTCTACATAAAGCCGTTAGATGAGAACCCTGAAATATGCGATGCCTTCGATTTAATGTACGGTTGGCTTGAATTGGCTTCTGGCGGAACCCGCGTAGAGTCCAAGGATCTGTTGATGAGACGGATCAAGAAGTCTGGGCTAAACCCGTCATCCTTTGAGTACCATCTGAATGCATTTGACTATGGAATGCCACCGCATGCTGGTTGGGCGCTGGGTCTGGAGAGGCTGATGATGGTCATAACCAACAGAAAAAACATAAGAGAAGTCATATTGTTTCCACGAGACAAGTTCCGTCTGACCCCGTAGTAACTTGACTGGTCAATTGCGGAGATGAGAAGAGGCGATCGGATTTTCAAGTTGTAAGCGATCTTTTCTCACATTTTTAAATAGCAGGTCAATAGAATTAGAAGTCTAGATTTCAAGACGCCTGCGGGCTGAATAAAGAATCGTAGGTGATAAACGGTTTGATGGAGGAAAGTGCGGAGATAGGGATCATAGGTGGAACGGGAGTGTACGACCCTGGCATATTTGAAGATGTGAAGGAGATAAAAGTCTACACCCCTTTTGGAAAGACTTCGGATTTGGTTTCATTAGGCCATTACAAAGGACGAGTGATAGCTTTCATTCCGCGGCACGGAAGGAATCACCAGATTCCACCACACATGATAAACTTCAGAGCAAACATTTGGGCAATGAAGGAGCTCGGGGTGAAGAGAATAATCTCCCCTTCCGCCGTAGGTAGCCTCAGGGAAGACTTCAAACCAGGTGACCTTGTCCTCGTGGACCAATTTATAGATAGGACAAAGGGTCGGAGGGACACTTTTTATGAGGGCGGCCGGGTTTGTCACATATCCTCTGCGGATCCTTTTTGTCCAGAGTTAAGAAAAATTTTCTTCGACTCAGCAAAGAAGATGGGGATCCCTTGCCACGAGAAAGGAACTTATGTTTGCATACAGGGTCCAAGGTTTTCCACTAGGGCTGAGTCCAAACTGTTTCGTTCGTGGGAGGCTGACGTGATCGGGATGACGGTGTATCCTGAGTGTGTTCTTGCGAGGGAGTCCGAAATGTGTTATGTTTCTCTGTGTATGATAACGGATTACGACGTCTGGGCTGAGAAGGCTGTGTCTGCTGAAGAGGTCGTCAAGACTATGGAAAAGAACGTGGAGAACGTTAAGGAGCTTATGATGAAGACGATGCTCCTCATTCCGAGAGAAAGAAGTTGTGTTTGCGGTTATGCGTTGAAAGAGGCATTGATGTAGTGTCCTGTTAACCCAGAGTGCATCATACGTTTTCATAAGAGTGGTAGTGCCTCGGTGATTTGATCTACGAGGTGGTTAGGAGCTGGACCGATACCCAGGCAAGTGTACGTTCCGGGAGGTATCTCTGTTAAGCCTTTGTCCTGCACTAGACATGTTGGAAGTTTCAGAGCCTTCGCCTCCTTCTCAATTTTGAAGAGTTCCTCTTCTGAATTGGCCTTCACTACAATCTTGCACTGGCCTTCCTTCAGCCATTCCTTCCACCAGCGTTGATGTTTCCTCCGGGTATAATCTGCGGCCATTACGGCTGCGTGAGCCACTTGGACCGCAGCCTTCCCTTTACTCATCTTTATGTCTGAGCGGACGACGATCACTTGCTTGTAGCTGAATGAAGACAAACGCGGCCCCCTTAAGGCAATTCCTTTGTACTATCGTTACTGATAGATTCTTTATGGGCTATTTAATTTCTACCTGCCTCTTCCTTGGCGCGTGGAAGAAGATATAAATAGTAGATGTTGTGGTTATTTTTGTTCAAAACCTCGAAGAAGAGTGCTGATGAGCTCAGAAAGGACAGTTAAAATGCCCAAATGCTTGTCTTGTGGACACATTATTGCTCCGGATGAGAAGTCTGTGAAGTTTCTATGTCCGTCTTGTGGTGGGCTTGTGATTTGGCGGTGTGAGAAGTGCCGATTGTTTGGGAGATTATATAAATGTCCTAGCTGCGGCTTTACGGGACCCTAGTGATTTTTATGAATCAGGTGGTTGCTAAGTTCAAAATCTTTCCTAAAGATGTAGAAGCTGATCTTGGCGAGTTGAGAAAAGAGATAGAGAGGAGTCTTCCTGCAAACACCTCTGTTTACAAATATGATGAGGAGCCCATAGCCTTCGGCCTCACTCTACTAATTGCTTATATTCTGATGCCCGAGGAAGAGAGCGGGAAAATAGATGATGTGGAAAGGTCTATAAAGGAATTAAGTGATGTGAGCGAAGTCGATGTGGTTTCGGTCAGGAGAATCTAAATCAGCTTTTTTATGTCCCCACTACTTTTATAAATGACGCATAATGCTTATCTACTAGAATCAGACCCAAAGTTGAGGATTGGCTGATGGTAAAAGAAGCTCAGTTGAGGGTTGCTGAGGCGAAGCAACGAGACATCGGGCGCGGGAAGGCGAGAGTAGATAGTGAAACTATGCAATTGTTGGGTATAACAGCCGGAGACGTGATCGAGATCGACGGTAAAAAAGTCTCTGCAGCTGTTGCTTGGCCGGCTTACCCAGAAGATCAGGGAAAGAGTCTGATTCGAATCGACGGAATAATAAGAAAAAACGCCGGCATCGCAATAAATGACTACGTAATCATCAAGAAGGCTGACATCAAGGAGGCTCAAAATATTACATTAGCGCCCATAGACATGCGATTGAATGTTGACAGAGACTTTGAGAGCTTCGTCAAGAACAGGCTACTTGAGATCCCACTGGTTGAGGGCGACTCTGTCTTTGTCACGATCTTGGGTAGCGCGATTCCATTTTCTGTTACCCGTGTTAGGCCTCGCGGAGTGGTAAAGGTCACGCCGACCACCAGCTTGAAGGTTTTGACGGAGCCATCTCCGGAGAAGAGAGGGATCCCCATGGTCACGTACGAGGACATAGGAGGCCTCCAAGAGGAGATTCAGAGGATCAGGGAGATGGTTGAGCTGCCTCTTAGACACCCAGAGCTCTTTCAGAGGATCGGCATAGAGCCGCCAAAGGGCGTACTCCTTCATGGTCCACCCGGATGTGGGAAAACCCTATTGGCAAAGGCTGTGGCAAACGAGTCAGATGCGAACTTCTTTTCCATAAATGGCCCCGAGGTCATGAGCAAATTCTATGGCGAATCAGAACGCAGGCTTCGCGAGATATTCCAGAAGGCGCAGGAAAACGCGCCAAGCATCATTTTCATCGACGAACTTGACGCTGTTGCTCCGAAGCGCGAAGAGGTCACAGGCGAGGTTGAGAGAAGGGTTGTTGCTCAGCTTCTATCTCTAATGGATGGTCTTGAAGCCAGGGGTGATCTAATCGTGATAGGAGCTACTAATCGTGTAAACGCAATTGATCCTGCATTGAGGAGGCCTGGCAGGTTTGATAGGGAAATAGAGATAGGTGTCCCAGACAAGCATGGGAGGCACGAGATGCTTCAAATCCATGCGCGCGGGATGCCGTTATCTGAGGACGTAGAGCTGCGCAGACTGAGTGAGTCAACCCACGGATACACTGGAGCAGACATTGCTGCTCTGTGTCGTGAGGCTGCGATGAAGGCTCTCAGGAGGTACCTGCCGAGCATCAGCTTAGAGGAAGAGAGGGTTCCGCCTCAGATCTTGGAGAAGATGGAGGTCAACATGGATGACTTCATGAACGCCTTTAGGGAGATAACGCCGACAGCTATGAGAGAGGTCTACATAGAGATCCCCACCACGCGTTGGAACGAGGTTGGCGGATTAAAAGATGTCAAGGACCGTTTAGTCGAGGCAGTCGAGTGGCCGATCAAGCATCCAGACGTGTTCAAGAAGATGGGGATCCATTCGCCTAAAGGGATACTGCTTTATGGGCCTCCTGGCTGCGGCAAGACCTTACTTGCCAGGGCCGTGGCTACAGAGAGTGAAGCGAACTTCATCAGCATCAAGGGTCCTGAAGTCTTCAGCAAGTGGGTTGGAGAGTCGGAAAAGGCGATTAGGGAGATCTTCAGGAAGGGAAGAATGGCGGCTCCTGCCGTGATATTTATAGATGAGTTGGACTCCGTTGTTCCTAGGAGAGGAATTGGGTACGGTGACTCCGGCGTAACGGAGAGAGTTGTCAGTCAGCTTCTCACGGAGATAGATGGCATTGGAGGCCTTCAGGGTGTTGTTGTGATCGGGGCCACGAACAGACCAGATATATTGGATCCAGCTCTGCTTAGGCCTGGCAGGTTTGATAGTCTGATCTATGTTCCTGCACCTGACGAGGAGAGCAGGCTGGAGATCTTCAAGATTCATACAAAGGGTATGCCCTTGGACAAAGACGTGGACTTGACCGAGTTTGCTAGGACGACGAAGGGTTACTCTGGTGCTGATATTGAGGCCCTTTGTAGAGAGGCTGCTATGAGTGCTTTAAGAAGGAGTATGAAGGAGGAGAAGGTTTCTCTTAAAGATTTCACGATGGCCATGGAAAAGGTGAGTCCTAGCGTAACTCCAGAGATGGAGTCTTGGTATGGAGGACTTTCTAAGCGTATAAAAGTGGTTGCCAAGCCAGCTACCCCTGTGGCCTAGCCTCTATTGTCATATGTGTGGTGGTCTTTTGGCGCCTCGTCCGCTTCACACGTTGATAGTTGAGCTTCTTGAGAAAAGTGGTGGCTCATCCACGGACAATAAATTGTACAGTTCTATCAGTAAGCTTCAGGAAGGGTTGAGTTTTGGACCATTCAACAAGGCTTTGATGAGACTTGAGGTTTGCGGCGTGGTTCGAGTCCGCAATCTTACCAAAGGAGAGAGAGTCGTCGAGCTGGTTTAGCGTCATTCTGTCCGTCTGAGTCAACATTTCTGTGTGTAAGGATGGTGGGAGTATGGGGGTTAAGCTCGGAGAAATCATCCCCAGCAGGAAGGTCGACCTCTCAGAACTCTCTGGAAGGACAGTGGCCGTGGACGCATACAACGTTTTGTACCAGTTCTTGTCCGTGATCAGAGGGTTCGATGGGACTCCTCTGAGGGACAGGCACGGCAGGGTCACAAGCCACCTCAGCGGCCTCCTCTACAGAACGGCAAGGCTCATCGAAGCTGGAGTGAGACCTGTCTACGTCTTCGATGGCGTGCCACCTGCGCTAAAAGGGACTGAGGTTGAGAGGAGGGTCAGGGCTAGGGAGGAGGCTCGTTTGAAGTATGAGGAGGCTAGGAGGGAAGGGAGGCTGGAGGAGGCGCGGGTTTATGCGCAGGCTTCGGCGAGTCTGAGAAATTATATGGTTGATGGATCTAAGAGGCTGTTGGATTTCATGGGTGTGCCCTGGGTTCAAGCGCCTTCTGAGGGGGAGGCGCAGGCTGCTCATCTTGCGGTGAGGGGGGATGTCTGGGCGGCAGCGTCACAGGATTATGATTCCTTGCTTTTCGGGGCGCCTAGGCTGATAAGGAATGTGGCGATTACGGGCAGGAGGAAGCTGCCGAGGAAGAAGGTCTATATTACGGTCAAGCCTGAGATGGTTGAGCTCGGTCAGGTGTTGGGTCAGCTTGGAATAAGTAGGGAGCAGTTGGTTGCTTTGGGGATCTTGATTGGGACGGACTTTAACCCGGATGGGATTACGGGGGTTGGTCCGAAGACGGCTCTGAAGTTGGTTAAGAAGTATAAGACGCTGGATAGGGCTGTGGAGAATCTGAAGGAGGCAAGTTTTCCTGTTGAGCCGGGGAGGATCGCGGATGTGTTTCTGAATCCGGATGTCACAGACGATTACACCATGAGGTGGAGGGAGCCTAGGGCTGATGGCGTGATAGATTTCCTTTGTGGGGAACACAACTTCTCTGAGGAGAGGGTTAGAAAGGCTCTGGGAAAAATTTCCGCCGGGTATGAGAGGATGGAGGAGAAATCCACACTAGAGAAGTGGTTTGGAGGCACTGTGTCAAATTGAAATGCGTGTAGTTTTCTCTTTAGAGCGATTGTGTTTCTCGTCATTCAGCTCATAATTGCGTCTTGCGTCTTCTCCTTCTTTTCCTTCTTTCCATAAGAAAGTCTTGGTGACTAAAAGAGATTCTGATCAGGTTGAGAGAGTTGGAAATGTAACAACTCCGTGTTCCTAATGCATTCCATGGCGATCTTGTCTGGGTTTCCGTTGCCAAACACCTCATGCATTAAGACGAGGTCAGGGTTTGCTCTTCCCAAGGCTTCAAGGACCTTGTGCCAGTCTATGGTCCCACGTCCTATGGGCCAGTGGCGGTCCTCCAAACCATCGTTGTCATGCAGGTGAAGAGAGATCAGATCTTTCCCAGCCCTGCCTATCTCCATTTCGGGCGAAAAGCCCTCCCTGTGTATCATATTGGCGTGTCCAGTGTCAAGGCATATCCCACAAGAGTCGGACCCCGCATTCTTTATAATGAGTTTTAAATCAGAAACCGTTGAACCAAACCTATTGACACCGTGCTCGTGGAGGTTCTCAAGGGCGATCTTCACATTCAGGTCTCTGGCGTATTCTGCCAGTGTTTTGACAGAATCTGTCGTGCTCTGCTTCATGGCCTTCCTTGTCAAGTACTTCAAACCCTCACTAGAATTCGCGTGGAGAACCATTATCGGACACCCAAGCTCCGCACAGTAGTCAAGAGATCTCATCATTGCCTCTAAGGAGGATTCTCTCTTGAAGTCGTTCTTGCTAGCTAAGTCCACATCAGTCCATGGAGCATGGAATGAATGCGGCATTAGAACTATTCTATTCAACACATCCTTGACCTTCCAAACCTCCTCTATCGACGAGATCCTAGGATCCAGATGTGTCCTGTCAGCGCATATTTCAACATCATTGAAGCCGACTGCCCTTATCCTTTTTAGAGCGTCAACGAGATCAAAGCTTTCGTAAGCCAGAGTAGACAGGCCGAGCCCCAAGTAACTTCTAGCCTCCATAAATGATTATAATAAGTATTTTAAATGAGCCGTCTTAAGTAAAAACGTACTGAAAGATTCGATAGTTGACTTTTCTTGAGAGACAAGAGATTTATTGGAATCGACCTAGGCACAACAAGTATAAAAGTCGACAGCTGCGATCTAGACGGGAATCTTCTAGGTTGTGGAAGAGCCAGAATTGAGGGTCAGACCACAGAGAAATGGGTCGAGGCACTAGTCAAAGCTTCACCTTCAAACATTCTTCGCGACTACCCCTCTGAAAGCAAAATAGTAAGCGTGGTAGGATCTTCAGGCACAATCATTCTGGTAGACGAGTTTGGCGACCCAGTTTTTTCACCAATCATGTACTACACGAAAGCTCCTGAAGAAGCCTCAGAGCTTAAAAAGCATTCTTCGGCGAAGGAGTTGGCTGAAAGAGGTGTTGAAACATCTCCGATGTCGCCGTTACCAAAAATAGTTCAAAAAGTGCGTAGTGAAGAGAGTAGGTTTAAGAAGGTGAGGTGGATAGTTTCTCCCTCCTCGTGGTTGGTCTATAGTCTTTTCTTCAGGGAAGGGGAAAAATGGAAAAATTTAGCGACGGATTATGCTAATGCGTTCAAACTTGGGGTAGATGTGACACGCGAAAAACCTGTTTGGTTTACTTCAATTTTTGAGGATGCAAGAGTATCAGTTGACCTGTTGCCCACTCTGGTTCCCTGTGGTTCGCATGTAGGCTTGGCAAAAAGTAAGTTGGCAAGGAAACTGGGGTTGGAGAACGCGAGGCTCCATCATGGAATGACTGATGGGAACGCTTCAGCACTTGCTTTAGGTTGTCTGCGAAAAGGTGACCTCGGGGTTGGTTGTGGAACCACGACGTTCATAAAGTTTGTCTGTGAAACCCCTAGGCGCCACCCAGCGATATACTATCATAAGCATCCTTTGCATGGTTTCTTAGGGACCACGGCGGGTCCCATGACTGGGAGGATGCTTGAGTGGTTTTCAGAAAAAGTTTTGGGGATAAGCTTGGAAACAGCTTTCTCTTACGCTGAACGCATTGAACCTGGGAAAGAAACATTCTATTTCCCGCCAGGAGATAGGAGCCCATTTTACGATCCTGTAATGGGAGCGGCCTTCGCAGGATTATGGCCAGAAGACCGATCTAAAGGCGAGGTTAGAGGTGAAATTTTCAGATCTATGCTGCTCGGAACAGCCTTCCTAGAATATTATTACATCAAATTATACGAGGAGCTTTTCGAAGTCGTGAATGAGGTAAAAATTATTGGAGGGGGAACAAAGAGTTCTTTTTGGAACAAAATAAGGGCGTCTATCTATGAGAAAACCGTAAAGGTGATGGATGAGAGAACCACGATATGCGCCTTAATGCCTGCTGCTCTTGAGTTGAAACTTTTCAAAAATGTTGGTGAGGCGGCCGAAAGATTACTTAGGGTTACAGATGTGGTGAAACCTGAGGCAGAACTGACATCAAAATATAGAAATTGGCGGGACAGTTTCATGATACGGTGGAAAAAAATAAGAGAAGTACATGGCACTAGCCGAAGCAAAAGAGGACAGAAGAGCTAATACCGGCATCAACAGCATTAATGTAGGCACCAAAACAGAAGTTGCTCAATTATTCGAACGAACTCTCGAAGCATGCGCTAAAATGAAGACCTACTCATACTAACCAGTGAAAATGCTCCAACTATAACCGTAAGACTTAAAACAAATCAGTGGGCTTAATCCTAGCAAGCATTTGCGGTCAGGCCGTTTGTTAGAAAAGTCTATGTGGGCTACTCTATGCGTATAAAGGCTATTGCTTGCGACGTGGATGGCACGCTGACAGATACTTTATTGGAGATTAGTTCTGAAGGCGTGGAGTCCATAAAAAGAGCTGAGAACATAGGCATACCCGTAATTCTGGCCACTTCTAGAACGTCTACTTCTATCAAAGAAATATTTGAGAAATTTGACTTCAAAACTTCTGGCCCCATCATCGCTGAAAACGGTGGCATCGTAGTGAACCAAAAAACTGGAGAAGAGGTCGTGATAGGGAACCCAGAAAAAGTGAAGGAAGCATCGAGAGTGATAATGGAGGAAGCAAAAGGTCTTGTTGAAATGTTACCCTATTCTAGGCTAACTGACGTGGTAGTTAGAGGTCGTATGGAAGCCATCAAACTAATGCAAAAAACCACCTTAGACCACAATCTAGGCGTAGATTTGACGTATGCTCCAGTGCTGACTGATCGTGAAAAGGGTATTGAGAGGTCAAAGATGAGATATATCATCTTCATAAAGGATCCGAAAGCAAACAAAGGTAATGGCCTGACTGTTGCAACAGAGATGCTTGGAATAGAAAGAGCGGAAGTGGCGGCGATCGGGGATGCAGAAAATGATCTGTCGATGTTCAGGGCTGCAGGCTACTGCATAGCGGTTGCGAATGCAGATCAAGCATTGAGGAGCATGGCAAACATGGTAACAGAAGGTTCCTATGGAAAGGGCGCCAAAGAGGCCATAGACTTCGTCATTGACAAACTAATTTGACCGTGAGATTGGAGGACAAACGCATTAGAAAGTTACTAACAGACGTATCCTATTAAAGGCCTTTTTTTGTCACAGTGAATCTTGGGTGCATACTCGAAACCACTTAATTGTCTTATCCAACCCATTGCTCAGGGAAGTTCTGGGTGTCCACCCCAAGATTTTTTTAACCTTAGTCAGATCCGGGCATCTTCGCTTCGGGTCATCTGGCCTGGAGGGATGGAAAGTTATCTCAGACCCACTTTGGACAGCCTCCCTGATTTTCTTGGCTAATTCAAGTATGGTTATCTCACGTGTGTTTCCAACGTTCAAGACATCTCCGCGGGCGTTCTTCCTGACCAGTTGGAGCAAGAGGGCCTTCACAGTATCTGTGATGTAGCAGAAGGATCTTGTCTGAGAGCCGTCACCGTAGACTGTCATTGCCTGGTCTCTCAGTGCCTGTGTGATGAAACGCGGGATCACCCTTGCGTATGCCCCATCCGCCCTCATCCGCGGCCCGAACGTGTTGAAGATCCTAGCGATCCTCACATCTACGCCGTAGCGGCGATGGTAAGCCATGAAGAGGGATTCGCCGAAGCGCTTGGCCTCATCATAGCATGACCGCACACCCATAGGGTTCACGTTCCCCCAATACGATTCTGGTGTGGGAACAACTTCTGCGTCGCCGTAAACCTCACTCGAGGAGGCAAAGAGTATGGTTGAGCCACCCTTCCTAGCAGCCTCCGAAACCCTGTAGCTACCGAGGGAATTCGATAATAACGCCTCATCTGGTCGCTTTTCGTAGTCCTCTGGGGAAGCTATACTTGCTAGGTGAAGAATGTAGTCGTATCGTTCCTCGGTCTCAAACCTGCACACATCTCGGTTAACAAACGTGAATCTTCTTGACTGTATGTGGTCTATGTTGCTGATCAATCCGCTTGAAAGGTTGTCGAGGCATGTTACGCGTGCGTTGAGGTGAATAAGGATGTCGCAGAGCCAGCTTCCTACGAACCCTGCCCCACCAGTCAGTAGAACATTAGTGTCCTCAAAAACGTCGCCGATACCTGATGCCACGTCTTCGACATCTCCTCTTGTGATGCTATCTATCAGAGTCAAGTCTCCTCCTGAAGATGTTGATACGATAGTCTCAACGCGCCCCAGAAAGCTTCAGAGGTGCCTATATCGAACCAGATGTCCTCGGGACTTAGTTTGATTGCTATAACCCTTTGCTTCCACTCGATTAATTTCTGTATTCCATCCGTGAGTTGTAGTTCACCACCTTTTCCAGGCTCAATCTTCTGAAGAGCCTCAAAGATTGCTGGGTCAAAGACATACACAGGCATTATTGCAAGGTTTGTGGGGGGCTTCTCGGGCTTCTCAACAGCTCGCCTGACTTCTAGAATACTGCCCTTCAGGCTCCTCACCTCTATCACACCGAACCTAGTCGGGTTCTCTATCTCCTTCACAACGAACGCTGCCTTCGCCTTCGTGTCCTTGTAAGCTGCCACAAGCCTAGTCAGATAATCGTTTTCGGGGGAAATCACGTACGCATCTCCAGCGTAGACGAGAAAATCCTCTTTTATGAGGGGTTTGGACTTGAGAACGGCATCCCCAAAACCAGCTGGCCTAGGCTGATTTACGAAAACTATAGTCGAATCCTCCACCTTGTCGTAAAAGGCTCCGAGGCTACTGATAGCCTCACTCTTGCTCATCTCCTTCAACTCGTCCAAAAAACCTGAGTCCGGGGTGAAGTGATCCTCGATAGCTCGCTTTCCACGTCCAACAATAAAAT
>Ga0315310_10001739_pt1 | contig 13776 bp, 12 predicted proteins | sample TDP5_MG_FD_203630 | JGI IMG/M metagenome (GOLD analysis project Ga0315310, IMG submission 203630) | Freshwater sediment microbial communities from Lake Towuti, South Sulawesi, Indonesia - TDP5 | ecosystem: Environmental > Aquatic > Freshwater > Lake > Sediment | place: Indonesia: South Sulawesi... | reverse complement strand
TCTATCATTTGTTTGAGTTTCACCGATGCCTTTATGCTCAACTTTAGGCTGTAAAAGACTTTTCCTACACAATTATATTCTTCATGTCTTACCGAATAACAGGCGGATGCCCCGTCTTACTCCGATTATACTGATGGATTCCCACATTATCTCCCTAAAGATCTTTCTATATTCCTTTGATGTTCTGGAGTAGTCTGAGATCCCTTTTTCGCTTTTGTTGTACTTCAATCCCCTCACCAAGACTGCAGGAATGCCTTCTGAAGTCTGCCCCATCAATAACGCGGAAGCGCATGCTAACTCGTTTGGAATGTTGTCTGCTCCAGCGAATTTCGGTTTATTGAATCGATCAAGCTCCCCAAAGGTTCTAGCTAAGACTTCGATCCCTGAAGATCCCCTCGCAATGTCTATAGATCCAGCAAGGCCTATGATTCCTTCAGTGTCAGAAATGACTACTGCAACCTCCTTCCCGGTTGCTTCCATAGTCTTCTCCCTCAATTCTTTGGCGCAGCTATCTGGATCGTGAGGCGGTATGCTAACCACTCCTTCCGGGTGGTTTGAGAAGTCTAGACCAGCATCGCTATAGAACTGTTTATTCCTTTGTACGCAAAGAATACAGGGAATCTTCTCTATCACTTGTTGTCCTCTTTCTAGGTCTTTACTCACACTCGTAATATCGATTAAGCCCTTTTCCACCAGTTTTCGGTATGGTATGGCGAAGAGGAGCAAAGGAACTACGTCGGTTTCTGGATGTCAAGCCCAGTCTTCCAGCTTCGAAGAATGATTGTTGTGGCTACAGTTGCATAGGCAGCTAGAGACAAATAACGGTCCCAATTATTGATTATTATAGAATTAATTAGGTCTTTAGGGAATATGGCACCCCTAATAAAGAGATACGCTACGTAAAGGATGACGTAGAAGTAGATCACTCTTGAGTAGCTGTCCGAGATAGTATGGTCTCTTCTCTCAAAACTATATAGAATTATGTAGACTGCGAAACTTCCAATGATGGTGAGAAGTTCCCAGTAATCGAGAATGTTGGTTGAAGGTCGCCATTGAGGATTTATTAAATAATTCAACATATCAGGTAGAATAATCCATCCTAAAATCATTAAGCCTATTGAGACAGCTGCGGCATTCCTTCTTCCAACTTTGACAGGAAGGGTTATATCGTTATTGTGCTTATCGCCTTCATAGTCTTGGAAGTCCTTCATAGTTATGAGACCGCCAACAGAGAGGGTGGTGAGAAGGAAGCTGGAAAACCAATCAAGCATCGTGATGCTTATGCCAGATAGTATCCTGCCTATTATGAAGGTTAGACCGCAGAAGGTTCCGAAGCAAAGGTTACCAAAGATGTGGCGGGCCTTCAGCTTAAAGGGTGGCTTAGAATAGGCAATGCCTAGCACTGTGAAGATAGACCATAGGGGAATCATCAAGTAATTCCGCCCCCATAAAGAGGCCACCACAGCGACTACCAACCCAGATGCCATGAGGGCATAAGCATACTTCAAGGCATGTTCCTTCGTCATTCTGCCTGAGGGCAGAGGCCTATTTGGCTTGTTTATTTTGTCAGCATCCACGTCATAGCAGGCGTTTAGGGCATATACACCATTACCCGTCAAGGCTGCACCAGCCAATGCTAAAAGGAAAAGGCCAAAATCTACTCCAGGTTTGAGTTGAGTATAACTAACCCCTCCACTGAAGACCAGCAGAACCAGTAGTCCCCAACCTGAGACCGCGTTGACGCCGCCTATCAAAATGTGATCCTTAACAGAACCAAACAGACTCATTATGTTTATTCCCCCATTATTCCGGTTTAGTTGTTGTTGGCAACAACAAATCTATTTTCGCATGGCATATTTAAAGCTGTCGGCAATATCGATAACTTTTTATTCTCTTTCGATTCTCATACAACCCAATTGGGTTGAGATACCTGTGCAGACACCAGAAAAAGGTAGGAGTTTGAGGATTGAGGGAATACTGCAATCTAGAGTTATGGTGGTGTTAATTGAGGGACCAGCCTCCGGTAAGGATCTTATGAGAAAATTAAACTTGAGTAGCCCAGGAACCATCTATCCAGTATTGAAGGCTCTGAGGAGAGATGGATATATAGAAAAAGCGCCTGGCTGGACACGAGGAAGGAAACGCTATATTCTTTCAGACAAAGGAAAGGAACAGATCAAGATAATATTGTTAGGCATAGGCAGAAGGTACTTCGCTCATTACGTGGATACCTACGTATCTTCTGTCATAGATGAGTTGAAAGGCATTATCCCGATAAACTCTGAAAAGAAGGCTCTATTCGTAACTATGTATGAACACGAACCAGTAAAGCAGTGGCTTGCAAGCACAAATATAACATATATCCAAATTTTTGAGACGCCAACTGACACCTACGACCTTATAATCTGCTGCATGGTTGGAACATTAATGGCAAGCGGATGGAGAACCGGTGAATTCAGCGCTTATCTTTCCCAGATCATGAAAAGCCTCCAGTCCAGGGGCACATTGGTAATGGTGGAAAATGAGAAGACAGATAACCTATACGTGGAAATATTCTTTAAAGAAATATTAGGCTTCAGTAAGACACCAGGACTATTAAAGGAAGAGTTGAGAAACCTGTTTGAAAGCCACAACCTAAGAGTTAAGGAAATACTTGACTGGAGAGGCCTGCTAATCGGGGTCTCAACCAAACCCTAACAAAATCAAGGAAACACCTGAAGATTACATCCATTTCTTATCATTCTTTTTGTAAATTTTTCCATTTTTTACAATTTGTTCATCAAACTGGTGAGAATATATCATTCAATTTTGTCTAAGGCTTCTTCTCCACTGTGTCAATACTCCTTCTTTTAATCCCGCAAAAGTTAATCCATGGCTGATGTTCTTGATTTCATGGCCTCCAAAACAGTCGCAGTGAAGTATTTGTCTGCAGATGAACGTGGATTTGCTGCACCAAACTCTGATTTACTTTGCACTGCATAGAGACTTGCAACTAGAAAAGGCCGCTTAGAGACGTGAAGCCTAGGTACCCGTGGACAAATGGCAAGATTGCGGCCATGATCCAGGCCATGAATAGTGAGCTGAAGATAGTTCCGCCTGCAATGCTTCCACTATTTTCGAAAAGCCAAGCTGAACAGAGGGCGGGAATGAAGAGTAAGGCTGCTGCAAGCCCGATGAACGCTCCGAAGATGAAGGAGGCGAAAGCCAAAATCAGCAGCTTAAGTGAAAGGGAGAGAATACTTGTCGCTCCTATTCTTTGCCAAGGCTTAAGCGAGAGCCTGTTCTGAAAGTTGCGTATCAATATCTCGTCCATCAATGAAGGGGGAAGCAACAGGAAAAAGAGCTGACCTATCATGAGCAACCTTCGCGCTGACGGATAAAGGTTGATGAAGACACGATCAAATGTAATATTCAGGGCGGAGAAGACGACTAGGAAACCTAAGACACTTAGGATGGCGCTCTCTACTATGGTGATCTTCGATCCTAGGTTCAACCTCAACTCCTGATCAGTTCCCCACAACAGTACTGCGGTCGACAGGATTATAATGGAAAAGGTTATGTAATTTTCAATGAACATATCTGCAAACATGATTGGTACTAAACGAGAGAGCAGAAAGTCGAAACGAAGCGACAGAACACCACTAATCCCCCATGCTCCCAAATAGATAAGCAAAAGCTTCTTCGTTTTCATGCTGGTAGATAAAGGTTTCGTATGAGGCTTTCCTTCCCCCACATTTTGTCCAAACAACTTCATAAGGAGCACAGCAGGAAATGCTGAAAGTATAGCGGCCGAAACTGAGAGCGGAAGTATGAGATTTATCCAAGGTGAGAGAGCGATTGGTAAGGGACTTACGCCTAAAGAAGCTTCAACCCACGCGATAGCTTCTTTCGCTATATAAGTGTCCAGCATCTCTCCGACATGGTCTGTTCCTGGAGATACTATCATCTTTCTAGCGTTTCCCTCTGAAAAGTTGCCATAAAGCTTACCGATCTCTTCCCCTCCACCCGTAGTTTTCCTAAACAATCTGAGAATAGACTCTTCGCGCACAATGTTGTCGCGAGCGCCCACAGCCAAAAGAAGGTTTCGAGGAGAAGTCAAGTTCATTTCGACTAGAGGTGAAAGCGCAGGAGCGATCGCCACAACTGACCTTACCCTTAGATCGCTATAGCCCTCGCTCAAGACTGCAGCCCCACCCATGCTGTGACCAAGAACAGCAACCTTGTCATGGACAACGTCACTTCTGCCGAGTAGATAGTCTACAGCTGCCTTCACATCGGCTTCCAGCTCTGTCTCGTTAAAGAAACTGAACATGAGCTCCTCAAACATCGAACGATTCGTTGCCTCTCTATTCATTGAAGAATAGACTCCTCCAATGCTTCCTCCACTACTGCCGTGCCCCCTCAAGTCGATAGCAACCACTAAGAACCCCCTCTTGGCAAACTCAAGACTGTACGCGCTCTGCATCATTTCAAGCGAACTCGAAAGTCCATGACAAACAATGACTCCCGGCAAAGTTTCAGAAGTGGAGGTTTGCTTGTAGACTTTCGCATTCAACTGGACACCATCACTAGTGGTCAACCATACCTGTTCAACAGACACTCCTGAGAAGCTAGTGTACGCTCCAACTACAAGCAAAGCCACTAAAATAACATATAGAAGAGAAAAAAGCTCAATGATCCAACTCTCTCTCATGGAATCCTCCTCCTTGCACTCTACCACTAATGAAGGTTTAACTGCTTATTTAAGAGTTTTTCAGAATTCTACCCCAATCTATATGTCCACTTAAGAGAATAGGAGAACAAAGGCGCCTTCGGCGCAAATCCGTTAATTAACTTTGACTGTCAAACTATCTGCTTAAATGTGTGAGGATTTTCTGGGTCTGTTTCGAGCTCACATATAAATTCGTAAACGATAAAATAATAATTACAATTTGCGGTATGAATCTTGGCGATCCCTATTTTAGATAGCCGTTTTCTTGATACCATTTGACGGTTTTCTCAACGCCTTCCCTGAGACTGGTCTTAGGCTCAAAGCCGAGTTCCTTTGCAGCCTTCGATATGTCGCAAGCTGAATTCTTGGTTGTCCAATCGACTCGATATCTTACTAGATACGGCTCGTCTTCAGAGAATGGTCTCAACATGATTTCTGACATCGATCCCAAAGTCTTCGCAAGCCATATCGGGACCCTTCCCTTCGGAAGATCCACTTCCATAGCATCAGCTATCGTGCCAACGTATTCCTTCCAAGTTACAGGATCTTTCATACCGACAATATAGACCTCCCCTACCGCATCTTCACATTTCCCCGCAAGGAGAAAGGCGTCAACTAGATCATCGATATAGATAAGGTGAATTAGGGATTCCCCGGATCCTAAAAAGCGGAATTTCCGATTCTGAATAGCCTGGAATAGTTTCACCATACCGTGAACAAGGCCTGGCCCGTAGACCGCTGGGATTCGAATGACCGTGCTGGGTACTCCATACTCTTTATGGTACTTTAACACAAGCTTTTCCGCTTCGCATTTCGTCTCTTCATAAAGGCCTTGCGGATTGTATGGGTGAGACTCGTCGACTCTTCCGTTATTGATATAGCCTGTTACTCCGATAGTGCTCGCGTGTACAAATCTATCCACTCCTCGTCGTCTGCAAGCTTCTAACAGGTTCAGTGTTCCTTTGACGTTTACATCCCAAACAGCCTTCCTCGGTACACGCCAGAGGCGAGGAGGAACAACTGCAGCTAGATGATAGACCACATCCACATCCTCAAGAGCTTTATCTAGTGATTCAACGTCTTTTACATCACCATAACAAAATTCTAGGTCGAAATTTTTCAAGCAGTGGATGTCACTGGTCTTTCTTATTAAAGCCCTTAACTTTCCCCCATTTGAGATGATTGTTTGGCTCAGTCGACTTCCAATCGCGCCGTTCGCGCCAGTCACCAACGCTCTCATAACTATTCACCTAGCATTGACTTGCTGTCTTCTTGCTTCTTGCTCTCCATAGAATGAGTAGGCCGTAGACTCCTGCTGGAGAGACAGCGAGTGCATCAAGGTTCACTGAGAGGCCGATTATCTGATTGTAGAACGCACCCGTCATAGCCATGAGGCAGATAACAACATATAAAGGCTTGTTTACTCTTGGAACAAGAGGCGCCAAGATGGCAACAAACAAAAGGTTAACGGGGCAATTATAAAGGCCATACATCAAGTAGAGGCTTGGAGATACACCTGCTATCAAAGCGAAATATACTCCGAAGACGAAGGCATGAACGTATGTCAATCCGTAGATGACTAGAAAAAAGGTGAGATACTTTTGCCACCTAGGCATCTTGGAGTAGTCCCACACAGTCTCCTTCTTCCTTATATCGTAGAGCCAGAATATGGTTGCCAATGCTACTAGAACTAGCATAAAGGCAAAGAAAGCATATTGAAGCCAAGCTGGCGCGGGTTCCGCCCCAGAAGTCCACATCCCAGATGGTAGTCTCCTAAGCCCCAACAGCTCTTCTGCACGATCACGCAAACCGTCAACATCCCCTAGAGCCATCAATAAATAGGAGACAAAGAGGAGAAAGGAAGAACTGGTGAGGATTGCGAAGTAGACGTGCATGACCACCCTAACATTCTCGCTGTACCTCTTTACTAAAAACCAGAGGATAATAACGGTAACCGCGATGTGTACAGCGGCCACCATCCTATACTCAGCAATGTAAGTTGACATGGCGAGAAGGAAGGGCTCTACGTCGGCCATAACATTCACCTCTCGTCACTTTGGCTTAAGGGTTCGCCCCTTCTCCTCGCTATATCTTTTGCGCCGCTCGCACCCGTCATCGATAACCGCATAGCATTCAAATCATATTGTTCATTCTTCCTTGTTGATTTCCAGAGCATCAGTAGGCCGTAGATGCCTACTGGAAGAACGCTGAGGGCGTCCAAGTTCACTGAAAGCCCAATCATCCAATTGAAAAACGCGCCAACAATAGCCATAATACAAATCACAATGTAAAGGGGCTTATTCACTCTGGGAACAAGAGGTGCCAATATAGCTACAAACAAAAGATTAACTGGACAATTGTAAAGTCCATACATCAACCAGATTGTAAACGGTATATCTGATACCATAGCAATATATACGCCAAAAAAGAATGCGTGAATATAGGTCAAGGCATAAAAGATCAGAAACCAAGTCAGGTATTTCTGCGATCTGGAAATCCCAGAGTAATCCCAAACCATCTGCTTCTTCTTAATGTCATAGATCCAAAGTGCTGTGGTCACTAATACTAGAGCTAACATAAAAACAAATACTGACGCCAGAGCCCATAACGGCATGGGTTCCGCTCCTGCAACCATCATTTCAGGAGGCAGACTTCTAATCCCTATCAATACTTGGGCCCGAGCACGCAATCCCTCAATGTTATATATTGAGTGCAATACGTGTGAGGACAATAGAAAAAAGGAAGAGAAGGTAACGATGGCAAAGTAGACATGCATGATTACCCTGACCTTCTCGCTATATTTTTTTGCTAAGAGCAGAAGGATAACAGCAGTTACAACAATATTAGCAGCAGCTATAGTCCTGTATTCATATACATAAACTGCTAACGCCAGAAGAAATAGTTCAACAGCACTCAAATGTACACCCCGATCTCACTTGGGCTTTGGAGCTATTCCCTTCTTCGCAGCTATATAGACAGAGGTGAAGGCCAATAATGTGTACAATGATAGGATAATGGCAATCTCAGTGTAGGATGCTGGACTGGGTAGGCCGATTGGCCCGCGGAGAAAGAGGTATCCAACTAAGAAGATGACTGAGTAGTACTGAATCCCAGAATAGGCATTTGAGAGTGCGGAGCCTCGGAAGTGTTCAATCGCTATATAGACACCGAAGCTCACCGGCAATACAAGGTAGAACCAGTACCATTGGAAGAAGATTGAAAAGCTGGATAAGCGCTCAGGAAAAAACATGGCGTATAAGACGATGAATACAACCATCAAAGCCAAAGATATTGCTGCGGACTTGATCTTCCCAACCTTTACAGGGAAAGTGATATCACCCTTAGCCTTGTCACCTTCATAATCGTGGAAATCCTTCATCGTTATTAAACCGACAACAAGAATACCTAGTAGGAAAATCTGAGCCATAAACAAGCTCGAAATCGACAGGCCAAAGGCCACATAGCTGATTGTGAACGTGAGGGCGGCGAAGGCTGCGAAGCATATATTGCCGAAGATGTGGCGTGCTTTGAGCTTTAAGGGTGGAGTTGAATAGGCCATTCCCAGAAGCGTGAAAACTGACCATAAGGCAAAAGTCAGGTATCTTCCCGTAGAGACCGAGACCAGAAAAGACAAAAAAAGACCGAGGGCCATCAGGGCATTCGCGTACTTAAAAGCATGTTCCGAAGTCATGCGGCCTGAGGGTATGGGCCTATTAGGCTTGTTGATCCTATCAATCTCTCTGTCGTAATATGCGTTGAGAGCGTACACGCCATTACCAGTTAAGGCTGCAGCAGCCAAGATCAAGATGAAGGTACCGAGATCGACTCCCGGCTTAAGGCTTCCTGCACCTATACCTCCAGAAGCAACTAGTAACGCTAGAAGACCCCATCCAGCAATCGCGCTGTGGCCGCCAATCAGAAAGTGATCTTTAACGGAACCAAACAAACTCACATTTAAAACCTCACAGTTCTTTAGTTTTTGACATAAGTAATATTTAAATGTTTTGGTAAATTAATTTTTTATCAAAAACAAATGTTTTTATATTAAGAATGTCATATTTAGCTTATGAAAAAGCATGAAATGAAAATAGCAATATTGAAGGTCTTATTGTATAAGGAGTTGCATGGCTACGACATTAGGAGGCAACTGTCAATTAGAGGCGTCAGTAGCCAGCTTAGCTATATTTATCAGGTGCTCTCAGAGATGAGAAAGGAAGGGTTAATAAAGAGCATCTGGTTGGAAGGACCTAATGGGCTGAAGAGAAAAGTTTACAGTCTAGATACTAGCGGCTTGCAAGAGCTGCAAGCCGTATGTAAGAACCTCGTCGATAGCGTCCACGAGTTCTACATCGACTATCTCGCTAGGCTTCCACCTGAAAAGTGGATTCTTAAGTGGGAGAAGATGATCACTGACATCATACAGACGGCAGAGAATAAAACCATAATATTCATCGCGGCTAAGCCCTACGCGTTAAAGGCCTACCAATATGCTTTAGAATACACTAGTGACAAGACAGGCAGAGATGTATACCTTATCACGGACAAGTCAATAGATTTCAATCTTAACCTGAACAACCTAGTAATCATGAATGGAAAACACACAGATATACCTCTGAAAAGAGACTTCGCAGACGCCGTTATAGCCTGTGACCCTCCAAAACCTGGAGCGCTTCTAGAAGCTGTAGCCGAGTTTCACCGGGTCGTAAAGAAGGGAGGAGTAGTGGCAATGGGTTATCCCAACATTGAAGAACAGGAAGACCCTTTGACCATAGGAGCATTCATCGAGAGAATCCAGTACGGGCTAGAAAAAAGTGATTTCCCCGATGAAAAAGCTTTAACGTCAGCATTCAAAAAATACTTTAACATCACAAAAACCACCAAAGCTGGCGACTTCACCTTCTTTTTAGGAATAGAAAAGCTTCCAGAGATATAAAATGCTTTATACTGCTTGACACTCTCCTCGGCTGAAGCCGGGAGATTCTCTGGTGGTTGACCCGCCTAGCATAGCTTCACGTCCCCAGAGTCTAGGGCTGTGTCTAATGCAGCCCCGTCCTCTCCGATATACGAAGAGAACCTCTCTGCTATATTTATGGCTCCGTTGAGATCAGCGTTAAAGTAGTCTAGCCCACAACTTGGACATTTGAACCTAGCTTGGCTAAGCCTTTCTCCTTCATTTCCGCATTTATGGCAGTGCTTTGAGGTGTTTCTTTCGCTAACTTTGTAGACCTGTATGCCTTCCCATTGCGCCTTGTAGGCTATCATCTGGGTCATACGATAGTATGGCATGTTGGAGACGATACGGTTAATTCGTTTGCCCTTAACCCGTTTCCTGATGTCCTTCAAGTCTCCGAGAACAATTACTGCTTTAAGTTTCTTAGCCTCGTCAACGATGTCTCTTGAAGTCTTATGTAGAATGGCGTTGACTTGTTTCCGTTCCGTGTGTCCAATTCTTCTTATGACAGGGAGAATCTTTCTTTCTCCCATTCTTTTTCGGAGCCAAGCATAGTGGCGTCTTATTCCTCTAACCTGTTTGCCGTAGAACCTTGAATTCTTCATCACGCCTTTTGCATACACCACCGATGTTGCGATGAAGCGTTCTCCAAGGTCTACGGCTAATATGGTTGATGGAGGCTCAGGCTTGAGCTGAACCTCTTTCATCACCGTTATGTGCAAACTCCAATGATCCTTCTTCCAGGATAGTTTGCCTTCTCTGATGCTTAAGCCTAGGAGTTTTTCTTGGTTTTTAGGAATCTGGATTGGAACCTTGATTCCGCCCCTCATATGGTGAGCTCGAATCTTCACCCAAAACTTTGCGAGCTTGTTCTCTGTCTCTCTCACGTTGAAAACGTCTCTCCGAAGGATCATCGGATACTCTTTCTTTCGTTTCAATCCCTTCCCATTCTGCTTTCTAATCTTCCTTAAGAGTCTAATCGCCTGCTGTCTGGTAGCAGAGTATAAGGAAGCGTCAAACCCTCTCAGAACTGCTTGAAAATTGTCGTATTCCTCTCTAGGCAGAGCTTCTTTGATCCTTGTTAGACCGAATATCCGAGTCTTAACAGTTTTTTGAAGCTTCATATGGTCGGTTGCTCCTCGATGTAGCGTTTTATCGTCTCTGATGAGACGTTTCCAGCCGTGCTGACAAAGTAGCTATGTGTCCAAAGAGAGGGTAGCTTTAACAGTTCCTGAAAGTCTTTGCGGAGAACTCTTGAGCTTCTTCCCTTGATTGCCCTTACAATCTTATGGCATCCTAACGTAGGATACAAAGACTAGAAGAGGTGAAGATGGTCAGGTCTAATCTCCAGAGCGAGAATCTCAAATCCTAACTCTTGAGATACTTCACGAATTATCTGTTCAAGCCTATCCTTGACTTTTCCTACCAATACAGGCTTCCTCCGCTTAGGGCACCAAATGAGATGATAATTTAGGAGGTAGACTTAGTGCCTCGACCTTTTGTAGTCCATACAAACATATCTACACCTTACACTATTTATAGTTTGTTGTTGAGCGCAATTCATCTACAAGACTAAAGTCGGTAGCTTTCTTGCGCCTCTAAAGTAAGAAATGAACAAATAACCTTTCCGATCATCCGATATCTATGTTAATAATTACATAACTTGTTTTTAGTAAATATTAATTTTATTTTTAATCTTAATATTATAAGTAGAAGTTATGTAATTTAATCAAGTATTAAGAGGAGTCTCAATGGAATTTAGGGATGTATTCATGACATTGATGATACTTGTGATCTGTATGATACTTTTAATTTCACCACAACGAACCTTTATTGAGTTGAGGGATCTTTTTATGTATCCACTCTTGTTGGGGTTCTTCCTTGTGACTATTGGAGACTGGGCCTTTTACAAGTTCAGAAAGAAGAAGGTGAAGGAGAGCAAGACAAGCCTTTGGTACTACATGGCCTTCATGGCGACAGTTTTAACCTATCCCATCCTTAACATGTTAGTGGATATCCTTCTAACCTTTATAGGTAATCCCGTCTCTGTTGAAGAGATCTTCGCAAACCTTCTTCAGGGGACACCAGCGTTTCTTCTCTTCGACATCATAGGATACCCCCTTTTCATCATGGGAAGCGTATTGGTTTATGGGTCAAAACTGTTTTTACGTTCTATGTGGAGTCCTCTCGTTGCCGAGATTAAGACGGATCACAAGTTAGTAAAGAATGGCGTCTATCGCATTGTTCGACATCCAACGTATGGCGGAGCGGTCTGGATGATAGTAGGCCAAGCCCTCCTTCTTCACAACCCATTAATTGTTGCATACGACCTGTTGGTGGTTTTACCATTATGGTATAAGTGTGCAAATATAGAGGAACATCTCTTGGAGAAGATGTTCGGCGAGGAATACCGAGCGTATCGCAGAGAGGTACCGATGTTCTTCCCATTACTTCGTACATAAGAGGTATGCTTGCATTGGTTAGTCTTTTAGACCCATTGGAATATGTAAACCCAAACACGTCATCTAGACTGCTCAGAAATCTAATGAACTTCAGCTTCGCGGCAGAAAGACTTCGGTATAGACAAGGATACTTCATACCCCAAGCTAAAGATCAGACTTGGCGACGAAATCCGTGAAAAAATTAAGAAAGTATGAGACATCTAACTAGCGCGATGACAATAACGCAAATATTTAGCTACTTAACGAGATGATTCATTATGAAGGCCTTGATCACCGGGGCCTCCGGCTTCGTCGGGAGCCATCTCACCCCAAAAGCAGTTGAGAAAAGTTACGATCTGCGCATCCTCTTGTTACCAAATGAAGACAACCCCTTCCCTCAGCTACCATTAGAAATAGTGCGTGGAAATATTCTGGATAATTCTTCACTTAGACGGGCATTTTCAGGCGTTGACATCGTATTTCACCTCGCAGCCTACGTTGGCGGCATGAGTGGTCTGGGAAAATACGAGGAATTTATACGTGTAAATGTCGATGGACTGAGAAACGTTCTAAAGCAGGCACAAATAGCAGGAGTAAAGAAATTCATTCACGTAAGCAGTATCGCCGCAGTTGGGCGTAATGTCCTTGGGAGAAATGTGACGGAAGACGCGCCTAGAGATCTTGCCGGATACGGTTACGGCGACTCAAAAGCAATTGGAGAAGGGATTGTGGAGCAAAGTAAGATTCCATACGTCATTGCTCGTCCAACATTGACAATTGGTGAGAGAGACAGCGTAGTGTTCCGGGGTATCGCTCAATCCCTCGAGGAGGGAAAATTCAGGTTCATAGGTGATTCGAATGTTATTTGGAGTCTAGTATATGCTGGGGATGTAGCGGAAGCTTTGTTGTTGATGGCTCAGAGAGATGAAGCCCTAGGTCAGATATACAACATAAGCAATGGAGAGGAGGTGCCTTACCGTGAACTTGTATGCGTGATTGCAGATGAACTTAGCCTTCCAAGACCAGAAAAAGAGATTCCTCTCTGGTTTGCAATCTTCGTAGCCCGCCTCTCCACTGGTTTTGAAAAGATATTCAACACAAAACCCCTAGTCAGTATGGCTCAAATAGAACCAGTAAGGCATGATATGCACGCGTCCGGGAGAAAGTTGATGGATCACCTAGGTTTCAAACCAAAATTAACCTGGCGGGAAGCAGTCCATTGCACAGCTGTGTGGTGGAAACAACTAAGAGAGAATTAAGCGGTCTACGCTGTTCAGATCCTCTTTTGCTTAACACCTTAAAATCTGTCATCATGTCTAAGTAGCCATAAACTAACTGGCAGAAGTAAATGGCATGCCATGAAAGATTTGAACATGCGCTGTGAATGGAAAAACAAGTTCTAACCGTCAACAATAAGGAAAATGAAGATTTTTCATCTCAGCATAAGGAATGAATTCATGCACAAGATGGACTTGTTAATTCAAGCCTACAATGAAATATCTCGGAAAATATTAACCTTCTGAAGGAACTCTGTCAAGGCTTTGTTGAACTCTTCAGGCTTTTCCAAGTGGGGACAGTGACCTGCCCCCTCGATTACCTTCAAAATAGATCCCTGAATCTTTTGGTGTAACAAGTTGGGAATATCGTAGTTTTGGTTATTTTTTTTGATAGGA
>Ga0315310_10001738_pt1 | contig 13777 bp, 20 predicted proteins | sample TDP5_MG_FD_203630 | JGI IMG/M metagenome (GOLD analysis project Ga0315310, IMG submission 203630) | Freshwater sediment microbial communities from Lake Towuti, South Sulawesi, Indonesia - TDP5 | ecosystem: Environmental > Aquatic > Freshwater > Lake > Sediment | place: Indonesia: South Sulawesi... | reverse complement strand
TAAAAACTGGGAAGAGAGCAGAGGAAGGGGAGCAAGAAAAGGGGTGAAAGACTCCGTACGTGTGAAGGTAAGCTTCAAGTCAGGAGAAGAGGAGCCGAAGCTGCTGATAGAGGAATGGAAAGAAGAAACATAGTGGGGCGGTTAGGGCTTCAGAGGTCTGACAGGTGTCCTCACCTGCCTTAATCTCCTTTTCAGATAAGAACCTTAATTTTTTGTTTTTTAAAAATTTTTTAAAAAATTAAACTACGTGTTTAATGCATGCTTTTAATCAACATTAATAGCAAACAACTTCACACGTGTGAAGTTTGTTTTGGTTCATTATTTTCCATGATTCCTTAGTTACGTAATCCTTAAATTTACGTAGAGCTTATTATAAGTAGTTACGTAAGTCGCTTGCTTACGTAACTTTAAAGGGCTGTTCGCCTTGCCACGCTGAAAGCTGGTTAAAAGAGTCGAAAAGGCGAATAAGCTATAAAAAAGGGTGGAAAAATGGAAAAAACCGAGCTAATAAACGAATTTCCGATTAGCGACATTAAAGGCTTTTTCTACGAAAGGCAAGTGTTCGACAAGGAAAGGCTTAATGAGTTAGCTACTGACATAGCTCAAAAAGGTGTCATAAAGAACATTGTTATAGCTCGTAAGCTGTTGAACCACAAGACTAAGGCTTTAATCGGCGAAAACATGGTTATCGCTGGTTTCCGAAGCACTAAAGCCAGCGTTATGGCTAAAAGGAAAACTATTCCAGCGAGGGTTTACGAAACCCTAACAGACTTAGAGGCTACTGATATACTCCTTAGCGAGAACATACATTTCGAGGATATGAACGATTTCGACATCGCACAAAACCTTAATCGTTACGTTGAGGCAGGGTTAAAACAAAAAGACATCGCCACAAGGATAAACAAGAGTGAGCCTTACGTAAGTCAGTATTTGGCTTTACTTAAGGACTCTGAAGCCATCCAAAAAGCCTTAACAACTGAACCAGAAGCCTTTACGGAAAAACACGCAAGACTTGTTAGAGCATTACCGCCAAAACTTCACGAAAAGGCTGTTACGCTTGTGCAGGGAAAAACCGTTAAAGAGGCTAAAGAGGCTGTTCAGCAAATAGCGGAAGAAAACAAGGCTGTCGTGCTGAAAGCACAAATTAAAGAGCTTGAGGACAGACTTAAAGAGTGCGATGAGGCTGAAAAGCAGAAAGCAGAGTTAGAAAGGCAAGCCGCCGAGATTAGCGGAAAAATCAAGGCTTTAACACCGTCAAGCATGGAGTTAAAAAGGCTTATCGCTAAAATTGAGAGGATAAGAACGGGCTACTTCCCACGAAAAGAGCGTTTAGCAGAGCTTAAGGCTAAACGCACAGAATTACTAAAGACTAAGCCAAGTTTCGACGTTTCGCAAGTCGAAAAGGAAAGAAAAGAGGTTTACGAGGTTATAGCCAAAAAAGAGGAAAGAATCAAGGCTATAAAAGAGGAATTGTCAAAAATCCAAGAGGAAAACAGAAAGCTGAAAGACGAGGCTAAGAGGCTTACGGAGAAAATCGAGCTTGTGAACACGATTAACCACGAGCTTAAAAGGATAGATGCGGAAACAAAGGACTTAGAGCCACAGATTAAAGACCTTGAGGCAAATCTCGGAAAGGAAATTAAAGACTTCGACAAACTTGTGGAAACGGTAAAGACAAGCGAAAAGGACACCTTAGAGAAGCGTGAAGCACACTTTAAGGAGCTTGCAGAGGTTAAGGAGAAGATTAGAAGCCTTAACGGAAAAATCGCTAATCGGAGCATGGTAGAAAAGCGAATAGAAAACCTGAAGAAAGAGCTTAGAAACCTAACGAAAAAGGCTTAAAGCCAAATCTAAGCCCTTTTCTTCCCTTTTTTTCTCATTTTTCCGCTAATAGTTTTACCATAAGCATATTGAAAGTTTAAGCCTCGAAACCCTGCGGGTTCCCGCAGGGCGAGAGCTTCTTTACGACTTTTTTCTGCGAGGCTCTCTCTTTCGGCTTTTCTCCCTGAGGCCATTTCAGCAAGCCTGACATGGCAGGGAGTCGAAAACATGGAAAACAAGAAAGAGGTTTTGGAAGGGCTATTGGAGAGGCTTGAGCGTGGAGATCCCCTGATAATCGTGGGCTTAAACCATCCTGACATACCGAACCTGCACAACTTCTATCCTAAGAAGTATTGGGAAAGCATAGAGCATAGAGGCTTCGGCAGTTTCGAGGGAAAAACCGAACACGGAACGTTCAGCTTCTACGGTGGCGGAGCTATGATTCACCATCATTTCAAAGACGACTCTTGGCTTTCGTGGAGTCCCTTAGAAGTTTCAAACCCCGAAGTGCTGAAAGACTTGGAATACGACTGCCAAAAAGTCGCTAACGTGCTGAGGCAAATCATAAACTCTCTCTGAGGGAGCAGGATGAAAGCAGTACAAGTTAAAGGAACCTGCGAATCCTGTGGACACGAATGTGAAACCCACATTATTAACAGAATAGAAAACGTCTTAGAGTATATAGGTAGCTTTGAGTTTCGATGTTGTCAGTGTGGCAGAAGAATCAGGGACTGTGAACTCAAAGAAATAGACCTTTAGAGGCGTAAATAAATGGGTTTTCTGGACACGTTAAAAGGACTACTCCAAAAGAAGAAGCAAGAACCGCCTAAACGAGAAGTCGAGAAACACTCAAGACCTTACAGCTCGATTAAGGAGATAAGACGCACAATCATCGCCCAACGAAATATCGAAAGGCGGAAACAGAGCCAATACAGACACTCTAAGTTTTTCAAACAGCGACAGCCCACAACAGCAAGAAAACTGTGGAAACCAGACAAAAGACCTGAAGATTAGCTCTCAATTTCCTCTTCTTTTTTCTTTCCCAAAGCCCGTTAGCATAGCCTATCGGGCGGGAGGTTGGTCAGAATGAGCTTGTATGAACAAGCCTTAGAGGAGTGGAAAAAGCAAGATCCGTACCTGGAAAATTTCGAGGGTTTTCAGCGGTTCTTAGAGGACAAAGAGAAAGAGGTTCACGTGAGGGTTGAAGTTGATGTTACCAAAAGTTTCGGCTTAGAACATGGCTATCATGTTTATTTGCTTATACTATACGAGGATGTACCAGAAGAATACAAGGCGAAAGATGATGTAGAGGCTGAGAGAATCGAGGTTACGATTGACGACCTTCGAGAGTGTTTGGAGAGAATAGGCTTAAAAAACGGGGCGACATGGGTTTGGAAGCAAGACGACAAGTGGTTTTACTCAGGCGACTTCACCCATTGTCCGAAAGAAGACATAGATTCAAACGCTAAGATCCTTTGGAAACTTTGGAGAACCGCAGGCTGTCATATTGGAGGTTGTTTTGGTATGTCGAAAGCCTACGACAGGGACATCTACATAGATTTGAACTTGGAAACGCACAAGGACTCCAACACACTTCTGCCCCCTTTCACAATCCTGAAGGGGACGCCTTCCGTTCAAGCCCGTGAGGTCAGAGAAACATACAAAGAACCCGTTTACCCGCTGGTGCCTGAAGAACCAGAAGAACCAATATGGCATGAAATTTCAACCTACGCTAAGATTTTGAGGTTAGCCGACTTGAAAGACGAATCCGACTGGACTATTGAAACTGACTTCCTTGCCCTTGCCATCCCCAAACAAACCATCCCCGACATCGTAGCTTTTTGCCGTGAAGGGAGAGAGCTTTGGCAACCTGAGTACGAAGAATTTGTCCGGCGGAACGGTGGCTTAGAAATTCTACACCCAATCATGCGGAAAGATATCATTTTCGCATGGAGTCCTGAAGATGTGGTTTGGAGTGAGGAAGCCGAAACCTTGAGAGAAATGTACTACCGCAAATACAGCTTAGACGAGCTTGAGCCGTTAAAAGTTGCAGACCTGAAGAAGATAGCAATCTCTAAAAATCTGAACACCAAAGGGAGAAAAGACGAGTTAATAACAGCCATTCTCGAAGCCAACTCAAAAATCGTAACACCCGACGAAGAACCCAGCTAGCTTCCCTTAAACCCTTTTTCTTTTCCGCCTAAAGCCTGTTAGCTTAGCCTACAGGCGGGCTGGAAAGCCCACTCTTCGGAGAGGGGTTAGCTTCCAGAATTTTGAGGAGTGATGGTAAATGCCAATCTACTTCATAACTCCTAAGATAAATGTTGAAGTGAACAGGCGACCGATAAAACCTGAAAACATCGTGAAACGCCCCAAGATAGTCAAGAGAGACGGTAAAGGCAACGAAGTCAAAACCATGTATAAACCGAAGATTCTGGTGGGAATCAACGAGGAAGACGGAAGCCCCATCTACCGCAACCTAGTCTGTATGTGTCCTCTATGCGAACCCGCCGAACCCAAAGAGGACTGCCCCATTTGCGGCGGTTTAGGCATAGTGGACTTTTTCAGCAACTACGAGAAGGTGGAAACCGTGAACGGAGTGCCGATCAGCGACAGCGAACAAACAAGCTATTTCATAGTGCGTGAGGACGGGACGGAAGAACTTACAAGCAAGTTTCCACGTAGCGAGGTTCTGAAAGTTCAGATGGAAATGCCCAGAAGCAAACTGCACGAGTTCTACTTTGACGGAGGCTGGGACGAGCTTGAAAGCCTGATAAAGACGAAGAAGGGCGAGAAGGTTCACGACAGCTTTGTGGAGCAAGAGCTTTACAGAGAGGCTGAAAGGTACATCGCAGAAGGCATCATCGGGGCTGGAAAGTTCGTCAAGGCTGAGGGCTTTCAAGAGTGGTTTTTCATCTGCTTCCCCACGATATTGGACAACGGAAAATTCGGCTGGCTCGTGGGCTACACAACCTGCAAAATCGAACAGTCGCACTTGATGGACATTCCGACGGGCAAGGAGGTCAAAGAGGAACAGAAGACACCAGCAAAGAGCTACCTTCCAGACCTGAAAGCCCTTGCATCGTAGAGGCTGATGAAGTTTGGTTCACAAAAACGTAAAGTGCTTCATATATTGGCGTGAGAAACCAAAAGGCACGGGAGAAAGTAGCGTCATCATAATACCTTGTGATGGTCGGGCAAGAGAATCCATAGAAAACCACCATGAAAAACTCCTGAAAATCTTCGATTCCACGACAAACAGCGAGGAAACCGTTGATTTTAGAATCCAAGAGTTAGACAGGTGATTTGATTGGAAGGAAAGTTCATGCTAGCCCACAGGGGCGACTTGGGCGTTCTGCAAAGGTCAGACATGGTTGGAGAGCCTAAGCTCGACGGGACAAGATGCCACATAAAGAAGACGCCCACAGGTCTTGAGATGTGGAGCCGAAACACTAGGGACAACACTTACAGAGTGAATTATGCGGAGTTTCACAACCTGCCCGAAGTCGAGCATGACGTCAGAGGCCTCAACTGCAAAACCGTGTGGCTTGACGTAGAGCTTGCGTGGTTCAACAAGTTTGGAAGGTCAGTTATGCGTGGAAGCCAAGTGAGGTGTGGAACAAAAAGGCGGACTGCCGTCTTGGAGGCGATGAGGATATACCCGATAAACGCTATGGCTTTCGACCTTTTGGAGCTCAACGGGGAAGACTACACCAAACAGCCGTTCACAACAAGAAAAGCCACGCTCAAAAGGTTCTTGGCAGAGCAGAAGAGCCTCGACAGCCTCCGCTACCTCGACTACACGCCTGACAAACAAGCACTATGGGAACAGATGCTGAACATACGAGGGGAGGGGATAATGGCTAAAACCCTAACGGGCAGGTACGAGTTTGGCAGAAGCCGAGAGTGGCTGAAGCTCAAGAACGAAAAGGTTACTGATGGAAGAGATGGCAGACCGAAGCCTATGCGTGTAGTCGGCTACACTTTGGGACAAGATGCGAGGGCTCCTTACTTCGGAAGCCTCGTTCTGATGAACGAAGACGGCACCTATGGCGGTAACGTCGGCTCAGGCTTCGACACGGAAGAGCTTGAGTGGTGGAAAAATCAGCTGTCATTGGCGAATCGAATGGACAAGCCCTTTCCCAACAGCGAAGTCGGAGAAGAATACATAGCCGTCGGAATACCCATAAAGGTCAAGGTCAGATACTACGAGGTTACAACTCGCGGGGTTCTGCGTTTCCCCGTCTACATGGGCTACGTCAAATAACCCTTTTTTTGCCCTTCTTCTTTTTTTTGCCCTCTTTCTATCCCCCGAAGCCACGCTCAGCAAAGCCTGAGGTGGCGGGAGGATTGGAAATGAACTACTCCAAATATGAGGGTAAAGCCCTTTCCAGAAATGCGGAGTGTCCAGAGTGTGGAACACCCTTAGAGCTACGCAAATTCATAGATTGCTGGGACTCTGAAGACAAGCCAGAGGACGTAAACGAGGATCTCTACTGTCCAAAATGTGATTTACGATGGTCTTCAGAATGTGGTCCACACGACTTTTACGAGGCTAACCCATTGAGGGAGGAATGAAAATGGAGAGTTTACAGGAACTACGCAAAGTGCTCTGCCCAAAATGTCAAAGCAACAAGTTTAAGGTCGTAACGAACCAGCTGGTCTACGATGTTACCAACCCTAAGGGAAGCTGGAAGGAAGACTACACCGACTTGACAATAGAAAGCGAAAAACTCTTAGAGGTTGTCTGTGCCAAGTGCGGACACCAAATAGTCCAGAGCTTTGTGAAGAAGCCGATACCCCAAAAGGACTGGGACGAGTTTTGGGACAGCTATTTGGTCGACTACATAATGGGCTTTGAGCATCACGTAGTCAATCGCGAGTTAGAGGACGAAGATGACAAGGAAGAAGCCTTCCTAAGAGGCGTAGCCAAAGGAATGTGGGCGGTCTACAACCTAGTAGAATCTATGATGGTTCAAGAAGCGAGGGGGCAACATGGAAATTCCTAAATGTCCAGAATGTGGCAAGCCGTTGGAAGTCGTTATCCCCCACAGTTGCGGCGTTGCTTATCGCTGGAGCGAGGAAGAAGGAAAATACGAAGTGGATGATGCACAACAGCAGGAAACCTACGTCTGTGGCAACTGCCGAAAACCAATAGGCGGTTGGAGAGCCGACGGCGAAAGATGGGGATTCATACCAGAAACGGAATAATCTCCCTTCTTTTTCTCCTTTTTATATAACGCAACTTCTTTAAATGAGGATTCCCATAAAATACCATGATTTTTGGAAATCTCAAGTATAAAGTGGCATCCCTTTTCCCTTTTTCTCTTCCCCTGAGGCTCCAGATTGGCGTTTAGACCAGTTGGGGCAGGAGGAGTGAGATATGCATTTTGAAGTGTTGGGACGTAACAGGCGATACACTACCAGCATAGAGCTTGTCGCGGCAGACATCATCGAGATCAAGCGGAAACCAAACCAAGTGTTCACCTTCAAAGACCCGGAGAACTTCGTCAACGCCTTGATTGGACACAGCTCTGTGGTCGTCCATGTGGGGAAAGATTCAGAGGACTCGGACGTTTTGAAGGCCTACTATTGGGAGCCAACCTACGAGGAAGCAAAGAAATATTCTGGGTTCAGAGAGGGCGGAAACCTTCTCCCTTCAGGTAGTCTAGCTGTCTTAGAAATGAAAGAAGCTTTCGACCTGGAAGGACAATTGACCTATCTGCAGACCGAAACCAGAAGATGGGTCGCTTTCTTCAAGCAGGTTGCGGCGCTTTCAAGGAAGATAAGCGACGTTGATAGGGAGAACAAGTACGCCGACGCAGAGAGCTTCGAGTTCATGAGCCCGGACGAGCTTGAGAAAGTGCTCGAGGAAATGAAGGCTGAATACGGAAGGCTGACTAAGAAACCGAGGGCGGAGGTCTGATGTCGCTAGTACAAGAATGGAAGAAGCATGACCCCCTGTTAAGTGACCTGGAAGGTTTTGTAAGGCTGGTCGAAAGAGTTCAGAGGTTCCGGGAGCTACGCTCGCAGCTTACAACTTGGCGCGAGAACGGAGGAGGCCCGAAAGAAATCAAGATGTTCAGAAGCATAAGCGCGGTTTTCGCACTCAAAGACAAGGGAAGCCCTCAAAGGTATGGCGGGCTTTCCTACATTCCCGTAAGCGACCTTCTGGCTTTCGACGGGTTAAAGAAAAAGCTTGAGGCCGGCGGCGACCTCTTCCTCTGCTTCGAAGTCATGCACGAGGAAACGTTAGACCATGATCCTGAGAGACCCCATGTTAAGGGAACTTTCTCAAAATACACCTACTACGACTACGATTGGCAGCCCATAGCCAAACCAGAATTCCTGAAGAAAATCGAGGAACACCTGCGGAAAGTCAGCCGTTGGTATGACAGAGGAGCAGAAATGACAGATGAGCCTTATCCGACTCCGCCTCTTTGGAGGGGAGAAAATGAGCTTGGCTGAAACCGTTCTTTCGGAGTGGAAGCAGCAGGATCCCTTCCTCAGCGACCTTGAAGGCTTCGAGAGCTACGTCAACAAGAGATATCCTGTTCTGGAGAAAGAGGCAAAGAAAGAATTCGAGAGACAGATGAACCTCTTGGTGAGGGTGTTCACGGCTCCGATTATTCTGTGGAACGGTCCTTGGATGAAGGATGGGGTCCCTGAGTGGCTTCTTGACTATATCAAAATCGACCGTTTGATTGCGTTGATGAAAAAAGAGTACGATCGCGCAGCTACGGATGCGGAAGCCCTTGCTTACATGATACCTCGCGCGATGGAAAACCCTCTCGGTCACGAGTGGTCCAGAATCTACCTTTACTTGGGCACCAAGGTAATGAGAGAGGCCAAACGGGCTGAAGTGCCGAAGGACGTTGCTGTTGAGAGTCTAGACGACTACGAGCAGAAGCTGCTTAAAAATTTGAAGGAGTGGATATGGGAGAAGCAAGAGGAAGCCTTGCGGCGGAAAAGAAAAACAGTCGAAAGCAAAGAGAATTTGCACGTGTGAAGCCTTTTCTACGTTAAGTAAATGTGAGAATGTGAGGTTACGTAACCTTTTAAAGGTGGGAATTCCTTAATTAAGTTTAGAGAGGTGAAAATATGCCACGTCTATCTGTCGATATTACTCCCGAGCTGAAGAAGAGGCTGATGAACTACATAGCCAAACACTACGACTCTTTTGGTAAGCAAGAGGAGGTTGTTAGGCAAGCCATAGAGGAATTCCTCGACAGACACGAGGAGGGGGAAGAGGAGAGTGCAAGAAAGTGACTCTTTGGAGGCGAGCGATGTTTTCGACAAGACCGTTGAGCTTCTGAGGAAAACCCCCCAGCTTGAGCCCGTTCTGAGGCGTATCCTAGAATACGAGGAGCAGCACTGCCACGACAAATACTACGATGATCTGGGCTTCGAGTGGCGGGATGTCAGGGTTGAGCCTGCAGTTCTGAAAAAGCTGTTTCTGATGGGCGTTCTGCTTAACCCGTACAAGAGCAGGAGCCACACCGGATACCGCTTAGCTGACAGGGATTCTTTCAAGAAGGCTTTGGAGTACGTTGAGGTTGAGAAGGCTGAGGTTTCAGCCGGCGAGAAGCCCTTCGAGGTTCCAGGCGACATCTTCGACGACGTCGTGGGCTACGAGGATGTTAAGGCTCTATTCCTCAAGGGAATTGGGGAGAGGGTTCACTTCTTGATGGTTGGACCGCCTGCGAGCGCCAAGAGCCTCTTCCTGCTCTGCCTCGAGAGGCTTCTAGGCTCCAAGTACGTCATAGGTTCAAGGGCTTCCAAGGCTGGTTTAACCGATTACCTGATCAACTACAGGCCAAGAGTCTTGCTTGTTGACGAGTTGGACAAGATGCGCGGCGAGGACATGGCCGTTCTGTTAAGCCTCTGCGAGACCGGCCGCCTGCCCATAACGCTCTACGGAAAAACCGTTGACGTGACGCTTGAAACAGTCGTTTTCGCCTGCGCAAACACCCTGAAGAGGATTCCCCCAGAGGCGCTCTCAAGGTTTCAGCCTCTACACTTCAGCGAGTACACCCGAACAGAGTTCATAAACGTCGTCGAACACGTTCTGAAGCGAAGGGGCGTTGAAGAGGAGCTCGCTCTATATATTGCTAAGGCTACATGGGACATCCTAGAAAGCAAGGATCCACGCGAAGCCATAAGGCTGTCTAAGCTCGCAAAGACGAAAGCCGACGTGGATGAAGTTGTCAAGGTCTTACAAAAGCGTCGCACGGTATAAAAGTCCCTAAATCCCCTTTTTAGTTAGGATTAAAAGAATAATGGGAGGGATAAAACACGAATTTAGATGAAGCAATCGAAAAGGTTTTGGAACACTTAGAACCCCACTTTGAGGACGTGCCTGACCTTCAGCATGCGTGGGAACTAATACGAGACTCTCTGCCCTTCGAATCTGGCGGATGCGACGAAAAAGACTTGGCGAGGAAACACATCGAGATAGCGTTGAAACTTCTGAAGAAGATTACCGAATAGAAGTAATGAAAGCAGGACTCACTACTTTTTAAGTGTTAAGTTTCGAATTTCAAGGTATTTCTCAATAAATAGTTCCCCTTTTTCGCTTGTCTTGTACTGTTTTCCATCCCTTTTGAGGAGCCCTCTTTCGTTTAGAAGTTTCAGGTAAATGTTGAGCAGCTCGTAGCTTATCTTGCACTCGAACATTATGTGGGTTTTCCTAATCCCCTTCCGTGCACAGGTTAAAATGTCAAAGGTTATTTGGAGGGGACCTCTCTTTCTAAGGTTGTAAATCGTCATATTTTGGACGCCTTAAGATATGGTGGATTTCCTCGCATTTTTCATCTTCCCAACGTATAAACGAGCTCAGTTTCTTCCCCGTTTCTGCTTTCGCCGATGTGGATTAGCCTATATCCTTTCTTTAAGAGTTTGTTGACTTCATCTTCGGATACGTCGCCATAATATTTTACAATCCTGACTTCTTTTATCCATGTTAAATCTTTCATCTCTCCACTCATTTCATAAGCACCTATTCAACTTCGACTAGCATTATTTCGATACCGTCAGCCTCAGCCATTTGCCCCTGTCTCTCGTTCTTGTAAAGTGTGTAGAAGTTTCTGTCAGTGAGTATGAGTAACCTTCTCTTGGTCCCTTCAGCGTGCATTAGAAACATACATCCTTCTGATGCATGAGCTATTTTAGCAGATGGTCTTCTGCCGCTCCTAGTGGGTGAAACATAAGTTTTGACTTCACCGACTATTGAGCCGTCTGGCGAAACCGAATCAAACCTATAGGTTTTATCCGTGCCACGTAAAGGAACTTCACGTTCCCTGAACTCGACGCCAAATCTTTCGCTTAGCGCCTTTCTGACATATTCTTCCTTTTTTTGCCATGACATCTTCTTCACGTTTTCACCCTATTTCTCACTTCCTTTTCAACCTGCTATCGTTATCAGAACTATTTAGCATTTCTGCTAATAACATTTCTAAACAGATTACGGGGAAGCGTTAAATTTTCACAGACTGATTTATGTTTAGGAGAGGCTTATGGGACGGAGGAAAACCGAAAATCCCTATGTGACGTTGGCTGAGTGCAAGGCTTTCCGTGAATCTGTGATTAACCGTCTTGAAAGCCTCGACGAAAACTACAAGAAGATCTGCAAGACGCTCATAGGCGAGGACATGAAGAGCGGGCTTGTAAAAGACGTGCAGGACATGAGGTCTGAAGTTAAGGAGATAAGGAACAGTCAGAAGTGGGTGGCTACCTTAAAGGGTGTCCTAATAGCTGTCGCAACGGCTTTGGCTACCGCCGGAGCCCTCAAACTGCTCGGCTTTTAACTCGTTGCCACTGTCGCACCCGATGCAGCCTGGGCGACAGTTAAAGTTTTGGCGAGGTCTTTTATTGCTTTGGTCGCGAGGTCTGTGGCTAGGGCTGCGGCTCCTGCGACGTACACGGCATATGGTGCGATGGGAGTCCCTGTTGTCAGCACTAGGGCGGCTGCCGAGTAACCTTTGATGAGGGTCTCGTATTTGGTCCACGTGGCTGCAAGCTTTCCAGCCTCGTAGCTCATCTGGCGCCTCTCTTCCGGATTAGCCTCAAACCAGTTCTCCGCGTAGCCGAGAATGTTGCGTATGAAAGTGAAGAGTGGTGCGACTGCCGAGGTTGTGAAAACGAACTGGATTCCACTCCACAGCCAGCGGAGCTCCTCTGGAACCGCTGAAGGGTCAACGGACTGCACATACAACTGTATGCCGGACAACACTGCGCAGGCGACTAGCAAGAGCACTATGGCTTGGTAATACCTCATTTCTTTCACAGATTGAAAATAGAAGTATCTTCTATAAATATCTTCTACGCTGCCTTATCAGGATTTAGCGGTTGCTACAAGATTGGGAATATTGCTGATTTCGACATAATGGTTATATAATTTCCCAAACCGTAATCGAAAAAGGAAGAAAATCAATGCTGGAGTTTATCTTAGTCACAGTTACTCTTATGGGATTGATGATAAGTTGTCATAAACACTTTTCAAAAAGAGCTAAGGACCGTGTAAAGGAAGAAGAGAGGAGATTCAGCGAGGAATGGGCGAGTGCATGGATGAGGGACATGGAAAAGCTTGAAAAGAAATACCCGGGAAGCAAAGAACCTCCTCCCGATGAAATTGAAAGGTTCTTAACCGATTATATGACGTCATTTTTTGACAGCGAGAAAATGAAAGCGCACCCACTTGCTAAAGCTTACAAGACTCGCTGTTTTGTAAATATAGTCTCGACTTTTATTGCTATTTCTGCTGTGTTATTTCTGTTAAGTGGCGTCTTACAGTATTTAAGTTATTCAGAATATGCTTCAGTTTTAATAGCAGGGGTTGTTTTTCTGATGTTGGCAATCATCCAGATTTGGGAGATAGAACGTAGGCTCTAGGGTAGGAACATTATTTTCACTATGCGCTTCTAAGCCTCTCCATACGTATGCCTTATTGAGATGTAGCAACCGCTACACCTATCGAATTCCGTAATAAAGTTATTATAAAGAGTTAGACGAAAAAGATAGTAGACGACAAGAGAAAGCTGTAGCGTTAGGGTAAGCCTACTCCTATGGATTCCGGGCACCGTTGGGGCAAGCGTGAACGTCCGCCGATGACAATGTGACGTCTCACACCGCCATTGGCGGCACGCTTACTCCTAGTGCTTTCCGATGAGGAGATAGGCCTACCGCTTTTCCCGGCTCTCTAAATTTCTAGGAAGAAGAAAGTATATAGACATTATTTCAAAATCAGTAATATGCAAAAATTTTGCTATGCGTTTCTAAGCCTCTCCATGCTTTGCCGCAGCTTTTCTGTTGCCTCGGCCAGGTTGTCAGTTGACTTGCGTATGCCCTCCATAACAGCTAGGTGCAGCCTTATCTGCTCGGCCAGCTGCGTTATGGCTTCTGTCTGCTTGGCTATTGCTGCGAGCTGGGGTTGGATCCAGCTTGGCCAGTCCTCCCCGACTTCGATGTGTTCTGGATGCGAGCCGTCCGCCTTGATGGTTATGCCTAAACTGTCCTGATAAAAATCGATCTTGAAGGGCGTGACGGGTCCTACACGGAAGGTCCTGTGCTTAGTGGACGGAATAATGCTTCTGCTCAGGCTTTCGCACTCTTCAACGTCTAAGCCTCCCTTGAAAAACGCGTTTTCAACGTAAATCCGCAGGTCCTCCAGGCTCATTGGATGTCCGGGAAGGATTCTGCATGTGCCGCTCCTTGGAAAAACCCGGACCGTGACATGCTCGTCATGGTACTCCCGCATGTTGTTACGGTTTGGAATAACGTACCACTCGCCCACAGGCTTAAGGCTGCGAACAGTAGGCCTATGCTTTTCAGCTTCAAGGCTCAGCTTCAACAATAAAGGCTGCGGTATAGGCTGCTCGAAGCTCCACTCGACACGATGCGCGGAAACAAGGGGCTTTGGGAGTCGCCCTTGAATCTTAGCGCCAAGCCACTTCTTCAG
>Ga0315310_10001737_pt1 | contig 13779 bp, 9 predicted proteins | sample TDP5_MG_FD_203630 | JGI IMG/M metagenome (GOLD analysis project Ga0315310, IMG submission 203630) | Freshwater sediment microbial communities from Lake Towuti, South Sulawesi, Indonesia - TDP5 | ecosystem: Environmental > Aquatic > Freshwater > Lake > Sediment | place: Indonesia: South Sulawesi... | reverse complement strand
GCTGATCATAATAGGCGTGTTCATTTACATCGGGGCATCTGAAGAAGCGGAACAAACGATAGTTTCGACCACCATGGCTAGGGTTCGAATCAAAGACGTTATGTATCCTGAAGTGGCGTCTGTCAAGCCTGAAACCACTCTTGCGGAAGCTTTGGAAGTGATGTTCAAAGCGCGGTACCACGATGTCCTTATTGAGAAAAACGGCGTCTTTCAAGGAATTGTAACTTGGAACGAAATTATGAAAGTAAAGCCAGAGCAGAGAAATGAGCTGACAGTGGGGCAACTACCTATAAAGCAGGTATCGGTCTTCCAAAACGAATCAATCCTCGAAGCCTACAAAATCATGTCCCGCGAAAAAATCGACCTCATTCCCGTTGTTGAGAGAGAAGCACCAACCAAGGTTGTGGGCGCCTTGACAAGTGAAGGCGTAGCCTACGCCTACGAAAAGGCTAAAGCCCTTCGCTGAAATAAGTGGGATCATAGTAGGCGAAGCATACGAATAGAAGATTTACCTGAAACTTTCAGCAGCTGGCCATACAGTGTTGTTTGCAGCTCGGAAAGAGTTACTTTTGGACGGTGAGACCGGCTAAAATCTGCCTTGCAGCAGTCATAGGTACGCAGCTAACTGCTACGCTACTCACTGTTTACGGGATTTTGCTACCTGTGATGGGCTGGGGGTTAGCGGTTTTTGTTTGGGGATACACGCTGAAGCTGTTTCTGATAACAGACTTCTTAAAAGTCCGCTTCTACAAGTTGATGGATCGTAGACATATGGCTCTCCAGGGAAAAACATGAAAATCAGAAGCACATCTGAATATGAAGGAATCTCCGTTAAAGAAGCACTTACGCTGTTAAAGGCATCAACAGACGGTTTGACAGAATCTGAAGCCAAGAGTCGGATTGGAAAGTTTGGAGAGAATAAAATAGTAGAGGAAAAAAGAAACTCACTTGTTGAATTTTTTTCACGTTACTGGGGTCCTATGCCATGGTTATTAGAATTGGCAATGGTGCTATCTTACATCCTCGGCCATTATCTTGAAGTGATAATAGTTTTTGTGTTGCTTACAATAAACGTTACAATAGGTTTCCTTCACGAACGCAGTTCGCAAAAAGCGTTGAAGCTTCTGAAGAAAAGATTGTCAGTTAAAGCGAAGGTGCTACGTGATGGAAAATGGGTAATGAAAGATGCCGCAGAGATTGTGCCTGGAGACATCTTCACTGCTGGGCTTGGTGATCTAGTACCAGCCGATGCTAAGATTGTGAGCGGTGAACTTTCTGTTGATCAGTCAGCTCTAACGGGCGAATCACTGCCAGCAAATGTACGTCAATCAGGCCTCATTTTCTCAAGCTCCATGATTACACGGGGAGAAGCTACATGCGTCACTCTTAACACGGGAGTGAATACATACTTTGGAAGGACAGCTGAATTAGTCAAGGTTGCCAAGCCTAGGTCTCATCAAGAGGAAGTGATGCTAGCAATCATCAAATACATGATGTACCTCGGTACAGCGGCTTTAGGCTTAGTTTCAGTAGATGCTGTACTGACGAATATAGACATCTTATCAATACTTACTTTTGCTGCCATTTTCCTTATCGGGGCTGTGCCTGTGGCTTTGCCAGCCGTGCTTACTATAGTTCAGGCTGTTGGCGCAATGGAACTTGCCAAAAAAGAAGTGCTGGTGACCAGATTGGACTCAATTGAGGATGCAGCCTCGATGGATGTGCTTTGTCTTGACAAGACAGGCACAATAACGCAGAACAAACTTTCGGTTATCGATCTTTTACCATTTTTTGGATATGAGAAAAAGGATGTGGCTACTATAGCTGGTTTGGCGTCTAAAGAGGAGAGCAAAGACCTGATAGACCTTGCAGTTATTGAACATGCTAAATCTTTTGGGGCTGATTTCAACTTATACAAGCAGGTCTCGTTTACGCCTTTTGAACCATCAACTAAGAGATCGGAGGCTTTCATTGAGGGCAAAGAGGGGCACTTCAAGGCTGTCAAGGGTGCGCCGCAGATAATAATATCCCTGTGTAAAGAGATGGATGAGGGAAGGCAACGTGAAGTCAACAAAGCAGTTGAAGAGTTATCTCAGAAAGGGTATAGAACACTAGCGGTTGCTAGATCAGAAGGCGACAACGATTTAGACAATCTTCGGTTTGTGGGACTGCTGTCATTGGCTGATCCGATCAGGCCAGACTCGAAAGATATGATACAGGAAGCGAGGAAATTGGGAGTAAAGCCAATGATGCTCACAGGCGATAATATCAACATAGCTAAAGAAATAGCTCGCCAAGCAACGATTGGTAATAGGATAATTCGAATGATAGGCCTCAAAGACCTGAGTGAAACCGAACAGGCAAAAACCATTGAAGAGTCTGATGGATTTGCCGAGATATACCCTGAAGACAAGTACAGGATCGTGAAACTTTTACAATCCAGAGGGCATATGGTAGGAATGACTGGGGATGGAGTCAACGATGCTCCAGCGCTCAAGCAGTCAGAAATGGGAATAGCTGTAAGCAATTCAACCGATGTAGCGAAAGCATCTGCTAGCATTGTATTGGCAGAACAAGGTGTGGGAGTGATAATTGATGCGATAAAGACAAGCAGGCAAATATACCAACGAATGCTGACATGGGTCATAAACAAAGTCACTAAAACCATACAATTCATCGGTTTATTGACCTTGGGCTTCTTTTGGTTACACGATATTGTGATTTCCCTCTTAGGCATGGTCCTTCTTGTGTTTGCAAATGATTTTGTGACAATGTCATTAGCAACGGATAACGTGAAGCATACAAGTAATCCAAACATGTGGAACGTGAAGAATATTACTTTAGCATCACTTGCTATAGGGATGCTGCTAGTTGTTGAGGGCGTGATCGCAATTCTGATCGGTATAGACTATTTCCATTTAGGATTAGAAAAACTACGTACTTTCACAATGCTGATGCTCGTATTTACAAGTCAGTTTAGAGTGTATGTTGTGAGGGAGAGAAAACACTTCTGGTATTCATGGCCCGGCAAAGAACTACTTGTATCTACTATAGCTGCCATAATAGGTTTTACGTTATTAGGCGTATACGGCATAATTATTTCGGCACTTACTTGGTATCAAGTCCTCTTCATCTTGGGATTCTCAGCGATGTTCACATTCGGTTTAGACCCCCCAAAACACTACGTGTTCGGAAAATTCCGATTATAAAATATTGCCGTTCACAAGCTAGTCATTTTCGTCTTTTTTTGTAGCCTTCCTTTTTATCAAGAGGCTGTGGAAATGGTTATAGAGTCACCCAAGTCCAATAGGGTGAATAGTGGAAACGATGAAAGCTCTAAGCGTTGCCATGAAGACAGGCATGAACAATACTTCAAGCTTAAAGCAGTCGATGCTGGACACGGAGGAACTTCTGCGCCTGCCGATTGATGAGCTTCTTGGTCGATTGAACACTTCCAAGTCAGGCCTCACTTCTCAAGAGGCGGAAAACCGTCTTCAAATCCATGGCTCCAATGAACTTGCCAAAAGAAAAAAAAGAACCGCTATTATTGAATTTCTTTTCCACCTCAGAAATCCTTTGATAATCATACTGCTGCTTGCAGGCTTGATTTCAGGTTTTCTTGGAGAGAGAATAGAAGCCACCATCATATTTTCAATAGTGCTTCTAAGCGTGGCTCTTGACGTTTATCAAGAATCCAAGGCTGAGAAAGCCGCTGAGATGCTGAAGGAAAAGGTAACCACCACAGCCACAGTGTTCAGAGACGGCGTTAAAAAAGAAGTAAAACTTTCCGAAATCGTTCTAGGCGACATAGTATATCTCTCGGCTGGAGACATTGTGCCAGCAGATGCAAGAGTAATCAATGCAAAGGATATGTTCGTGGACCAGTCAGCATTAACAGGCGAGTCATTTCCGGTGGAAAAAACAGCTACATCGTTGACGGCGAAGGGTGCATCAATCACAGAATGGCATAACTGTCTCTTCTTAGGGACCTCAGTTGTAAGCGGAACAGCAACCGCTGTTGTAGTAAAAACTGGAAGTTTTACAGAGTATGGGCAAATTGCCCTAAAGCTCGTGGCAAGAGAGCCTGAAACAGAGTACGAGAGGGGACTCAGAAGGTTTGGTTTCCTGATGATGGAAGTTACCTTTCTTCTCGTGCTATTTGTATTTTTCATAAACGCGCTCTTCAAACGGGGCGTGCTGGAGTCACTCCTTTTCGCCGTGGCTCTGGCAGTTGGCTTGATCCCTGAACTTTTGCCAATGATTATCTCCGTGAACCTTTCAAAAGGCGCCCTTTCGATGTCCAATAAAGGCGTTATTGTGAAGCGTTTGGTATCCATTGAGAATTTTGGAAGCATGGATGTTTTATGCACGGACAAAACAGGCACGCTTACAGAGAACAAAATAACGCTTGTACTACACGTGAATATTGAAGGAAATGACGATGAAAAGGTGTTATTGTATTCTTTCTTGAACAGTTATTATGAAACAGGATTGAAAAGTCCGCTCGACGAGGCAATACTTAGGTACAGAGACATTGACGTGAAAGGTTACCAGAAAATAGACGAAGTTCCATTTGATTTCACAAGAAAACGAGTTTCGGTCGTCGTTGAGCATAAAAGACAGCGATTTTTGATTGCCAAGGGAGCGCCTGAAGAGATTATCAAAGTGTGTTCTTACTGTGAACTTGCAGGCAAGATATTCGATTTGACAAGCGTGTTACAGAAGAAGATCGAACAAAAATATTATGAAATGAGCTCCGAAGGATTCAGAGTTCTAGGAGTTTCATATAAAAAAATCAGAGAAAAGAAGGCAGTCTACTCTGTAAATGACGAGATTGACATGGTCTTTTTGGGTTTCATCGCATTTCTTGACCCGCCAAAAGAAACTGCTAGGGAATCCCTTAAGCTATTAAGTGAAGACGGAGTGGAACTGAAAATTCTAACAGGCGACAACGAGTTGGTCACAAGGAAGACATGCGAGCAGTTAGGATTTGGAATCAAAGACGTTGTCCTCGGGAGCGAGATTGCCCAAATGCAGGATGATGCCCTCGCGAGAGTCGTTGGAAAAGCAAACATCTTTGCTAGAGTAACGCCAGCTCAAAAAGACAGAGTAATGAATGCATTGAAGAATAATGGGCATGTTGTTGGGTTTCTGGGAGACGGCATCAACGACGCGCCTTCTATGAAGACAGCAGACGTTGGCATATCAGTGGATAACGCGGTGGATGTGGCAAAGGAGTCCGCGGACATTATACTCTTGCAAAAGAGTTTAAGCGTGCTTCACGAAGGCGTTTTAGAAGGCAGGAAGACTTTCGGCAACACCATGAAATATATCAATATGGGAACGAGCTCGAATTTCGGCAACATGTTTAGCGTCGCCGGAGCGTCCCTGTTTCTAACATTCTTGCCTATGCTACCCATACAGATACTGCTGAACAACCTTCTTTACGATTTGTCTGAGGCAACCATACCAACTGACAACGTTGATCCAGAGTACATTGAAAAACCAAAAAGATTGGATATTTCGTATGTAAGAAGATTCATGATATTTTTAGGACCGATAAGTTCTATCTTCGACTTCCTAACCTTCTTTATAATGTTGTTTGTCTTCAACGCAGATGCTCCACTGTTTCAAACCGCTTGGTTCATTGAGTCTTTATGCACACAGACGTTGGTCGTCTTTGTGATAAGGACGAGGAGAACGCCGTTCTTTAAAAGCAAGCCCAGCAGTTTTTTACTTTTCAGCAGTTTAAGTGTCGTAGGTCTTGCTTTTACAATACCATTTATTCCAGAATTGGGCGAACTGTTCGGATTCGTAGCACCACCTCTCAGCTTCTATGCAATTCTTGCAGGGTTGATTGTTGCCTACTTAATGCTGGTTGAAATTGTGAAGAAATGGTTCGTCAAACGATATTCCTATCGCCTAGAACAGGTTTTGGTCCCGCCAAGTAGAATTAGACTCTAACCAATGTGCACGACAAGCTATTGACGAATTCTCTCCAGAGATACGGTCCGGGGGATGATCTGTGAAATCAGTATACTTGGGGGCTTTTTATTCGGGGTGACTGCCAAAGAATAACCTAAGAAGGTTTGAGCGCTAGGAATGGTCCATCCAGAGTCAACATACGCTATGTGCTTCTTGGTTACAATGAAATCAGCGTTCACACCGCAAATGGGATGAAACATGTCCAAGATGGGTAAACATTCTGAGCAACTCGCATTTGCCTTTTTCTCCCCTTGTCTACGTTTGTCATCGTCTGTCTATACAGCATTGTTTAGAATGAAATTTTTGCAGATGAAGGTGCCTCACCAAGCAGTTTCGTTGCGGCTACGCCTACTTTTTCTCGATTGTCCTCGTCGGTGTAGACACGCAGGATGTTTATGAACCCTTTTAGTACATCGAATATGCCTGATATGTCGCTGAGTCTTCGTGGAACCTTCTCACCTTCCCGTGTTCGATGAAAAACTGGAATCTCCATGGGCTCAAGCAGAACTGAATGACTGTAAGGCACGGACGGCAGCGTTGGCACGTCAATCACCACGGCTTTGGGCTCAACTCCGGCTTCGGAAGCGATCTGATCGCGAAGTTTGTTGCGAATCTCCTCCACACTGAAGATGCTGGATATTGTTTTGTCTCGCACGTAGAAGGTTTGGTCGTAGGCGCACTTGAGCAGGTTGCGTCTCTCTAGGTTTTCGATGATTTTTTTAGACTTTTTAGACCTTTTCAGCATGGCCCAGACAGTGTAATCATCGTATGTCAAGTATTCTTCAGGCGTTTTGAAGTCCACCAAGCCCAGGTCGTCTTTGGCTTCTTCCATAGCCATTGCAAGCATGAGTTGCGCGGCTCTGCCGACTCGGTGGAAATAGATGCTCTTAAACGACTCCACCCGCGCCAGAATAAAGGATTCAAGTGCCGATAACGCCCCCAAATCTACCGCCAAGTTCTGGTCGAGCACGTCTAATGTATGGATGAGGCGGAAAACATCCACGTAGCCGTATTGGGCGCCCGTGTGATAGGTGTCGCGGACCACAAAGTCGAGTTTGTCAACATCAACGGCGCTTCTTATGATCTGGTCCATGAAGGCTCTGCCGGGTTTGTGCAGCCAACCCACAGAAAGTTTGGCTACCATGTCAGGGTCGAAGCCCAACCTGCCGATTACATCTTTCAACTCGGATTTTTGGATGACCCACACGTTGATGTCTTCGTGTGTTTTGTGGAGAAACTTGACGAGCAGGTGTTCAAAGATGTGAGAGAATGGGCCGTGTCCAACATCGTGGAGTAGGGCTGCCATTCGAATCATTTGGTAATCTTCTTCGCTGAAATGTTGCGACAGATAGGGGTTTTCAACCATTAGCCCCGCTAGGTGCATGACGCCGATGCAGTGCTCAAAGCGGGTGTGGTTGGCGCCTGGATAAACGTACTCTGCTCCGGCTAGTTGACGTAGACGTCTCAGACGCTGTACGGGGTAGGAATCGATTATTTCTTTCTCTGCCTCGGTGATGTAGACATATCCTAAGATGGGGTCTTTGATTTCGCCCCAGTACTGTCTCATCTGGATTGACGCCTCTTTGTTTTAGTTTCATTTTGGACAACATTATTAAAGGTATGGCACTCTAGAGAGAAGATGTTAATCTTCTCAAGTGATTTGAGACATTTCGTCGTTTTGCTATTTATGATTTGTCTGGAGGCTGTTTGATGCCTTCTTTAGAAGATCTCAGAAATGTCATCATAAAATCCTATCAAGAGTCCAGCAAGAAATAGAGAGATTCCAATTACTGCTAAAGGTAAAGAAAGCCATCTGTACGGCCAGGAATACAGAAGAGAAGATGGAATGTTTGCGCCTCCGGCATACTGTGGTTGAAAATATTGCTCCCTTTCTTTCTCCGGCATTGGTAATGAAGGCCCCCCGAAAATTGTTTTTACTGTATAGAAAAATAAAGTGTATAATGCAGCGATTAGAAACACGACGGAAACAGCCATTAAGAGTTTTCCCAAACGCCTCCTAGGCTGAAGCATTACACCAAAACACCTTTCAAAGTTCACTGTCTTGACTGAGATATTTAGGCTTTATTGGACCTGTGACACGAAACAACCACAGTGGAAAATGAAATGTAGATTCAATTGCTTTTTCAATGCTCTTTCTTGATATTACTTTTTGAAGCAAAAGTGGTCGGTTTGTTTGTTGAATCCAAGTTTTTCCAAAAAATTTATCTGCAAAGTGCACTACAAATAATATTTTCGGAAGAGTTGTTGTCAATGCTTTCTTTGATAGGCGTAGTTTGATGCAGCTGATGGTTACCTCTGTTTGCCCTCTTCCAAATCGGGAAAAAAGTAAAAAATAGGGAGAAAGGAAAATGAACAAGAAAATCGTTTCGTCACTAGCTCTGATTCTGGGCCTATTGCTATTAAGTTTGAGCCAAACTGCATCGGTACAATCTGTACTCGTAGTGATACCGAACAAGGGTACACTAATTATGGAGACCATCGACGAGCCTGAGAGTGTGGACCCTGCTTGGGCATACGACACGGCAAGCGTTGAGTTGATCGCTAACGTTTATGAGCGGTTGATTCAGTTTGGCTGTTACCCGGTGTATCCGCCGGACCCGAATTCTCCAAAGGGGTTCCCGGAGGCTGTTGACCGCTTCGAACCAGCACTGGCTAAGGGTTGGAAGATCGAAAAGATCAATATGCCTGTCACGCTTACTGACGGTATCGATCCTGAAACGGGGCTTCCAGACCCAGATCACAATCATGGCTCGGGCCTGAGCACCACTGTAACATACCTTGAAAAGGCCTCCTTCACGGTAAGGTTGGCCAATGATACTGGACAGCCATTGAAGTTCCAAAGTGGTGACACTTTGAAGATGGAAGACGTGGAGTACTCGTTTGAACGGTGGATGGTCCAAGATAGGTCTGGCGGCCCTACTTGGATGATGAGCGAGCCCGTTATGGGCATCAGCATCTACCATGTTGATTCCTCTGATCCGCTCCAAGACGAAATAATAGACTCTGCCTTCCGAATTACTTTCGCGTCACCTGTCGAGGGCACTTTTGAGATGCTCCTTCAAGTGCGCTATAGTCCCATTCTGAAAATCCTCGCCCAGTCATGGGCAAGCATAGTCAACAAGAGCTTTATGAGCGCTGCCCCTGTCAACGATTGGCCGGGTACATGGATTAACTGGACCAACTGGAACGACCCTCCCATTACACCCGTCGATGCAGCTGGACACCTGATGGATGGAACTGGTCCATACAAGAAGGACTATTGGTACCCTGTCTTAGGAGAATGGTCCATCATCAAGTTCCGCGACTACTGGGGAGGATGGCCAGCTCAGCACTGCTCACGCTATTTAGACAGAGTTACTGAGAAGGTGGTCCTTGAGTGGGCAACCCGACTCGCGGATTTTCTGGCTGGAGCAGCTGACATCGTGTACGTTCCTCGGTGCTACATCGCTCAGGTTCAAGGCCAACCAGGCATACGAGGCATCAAGGACCTGCCCTCCCTGAACGCTGACGCTATGTTCTTCAACTTTGACATCAACGCCACAAGTCCATACATTGGAAACGGCCAACTAGGGAACGGAATTCCAACGAATTTCTTCAGCGACATACGCATCAGAAAGGCCTTTGCCTGTTTGTTCAACTACAGTGGGTTCATCGATGGAGCATGGCATGGCGAGGCAATACAGCCCTCGAGCCCTATCATAGAGGGAATACCGTACCACATCGATGTGACCACATATAACTTCAACCTTACTAAGGCCACTGAATTATTCATAAATGCCAGCAATGACCCCACAAGCCCTGCCTACCAGGTCTGGGAGCTGGGCTTTAACTTCACGCTTATTTACAGCGGGGGCGGCAATAGACGCGTTGCGGCAGAAATGATCAAGGCAAACGCCTACTCCATCAATTACCTCTTCAAGATCACAACCTTAGGCCTCTCCTGGTCCAACTATCTGCACCAATTATGGGATCACACGATCGCGCGCCGGTTCAAGTCAATCTTGCCTATGTTCATAGGGGGTTGGCTCGCTGACTACGTAGACCCACATGCTATGGTTTGGCCTTTCATGCACTCCAAAGGGACGTTTGCCTACCCTTGCAGCTACAGCAATCCAACTGTTGACGAATTGATTGAAACGGGCATAGGAACGCCAGACTCACCCTACATCGAAACTCTAACTGTTACGAACACAACAACAGTGAACAAATTAAATCCAAGGTGCAGCTATTGGACTGATGTTGTGATGAACACATATCACCTTGATGCCTATCTGGATACGCCCAACACCCCCTTGGGTCTCACCCCGAGCGATTTTGTGAGACTTAAGAACACGGCAACTCAAAAGACTAAGTGGTATCACGTGACAAACGTGGTAGGCGACGACATCACCATGGACCTCGAGTTCAGCAGAGCATCAGTGTACGCGCAGCTTCAATGGCTCTACTACGTGGACGTTCCAAGCGTTATGCTCGCTCAACCACTCGGGCGACACTGGGAACGAGACTGGGTTCAAGGCTGGTACTACAACCCGATCCAGGGGGGTTCTCACATTCTGCAGTTTGATTGCACAGATCCTCAAGGCACACTCCTATACTTCCATCATCTATGGAAGGGCCTGAACGGTGACATAAACGGCGACAACATAGTCAACATCCTAGACGCTGCACTAATCAGCGCTCACTGGTATACGCCCCCAGCCCCGCCAGGACCATTAGGCTACGATGTCATCGCTGATCTCTCCCCGTACCTACAATACGTGGGTCCAAACCCGCCTCAAACAAGCCTTCCTCAAGGCGCACCCAGCATTGGCCGAGTCGACATCATGGACGCAGTCGTCATCAACGCCCACTGGCTCGAAACGGATCCATAACCAGAGAAAAAGAACGAAAACTTGGAAAAACGCTCTTACACTACTTGGGGTTGCGGCGAGATCCCAGCAAGCCTCCTCTTTTTTTCTGTGTCTGCTCACTCACAGGTACAAAATAGAGCGACTTCAAGCAAGCAACGAACTAGTCTTTAGCTACCCTTGATTCTCGCTTTACGCATAAAGTTCATTAAAGCAATCGGTTCAGTATGATGAAGAATCGGGAGGCATCCTTCTATGATAAAGCGTGGAGCGTTCATCTGCATTGAAGGCATTGATGGCAGCGGAAAAACCACACAAGCTCGTCGACTTGTGAGAAGCCTGCGCCTGAAGGGTTTCAAGGTAGTTTACACCATCGAACCCAGCACCGGCGAGGTTGGCAAAATCATCAGACGATATGTCCTCGATAGGAAGAAGCGTGTGCCAGTCGTTGTGGAAGCGCTGCTTTTTGCTGCAGACCGTGTTGACCATGTGGAGAAGGTCATCAAACAGGCGTTGCAGAAGGGTCGCATTTTGGTCTGTGACCGGTACTTGTACTCGACTTTGGCGTATCAGGGTGCAGCAGGTCTCGACCTTAACTGGATTGAACAGATTAATCGGTTTGCGTTGGCTCCTGACTTAGCCCTTTTTCTTGATGTTTCGCCTGAGGTGGTGGTTGAGAGGTTGCGGTCAAAGCCTAAGAAATCGGTGATGGAGACGCTGCAAAATCAACGACGCGTGCGTGAGGTTTATTTGAAAATGGTTAAAGAAGGTCGCCTAGTGCGTATAGACGGAAACAAATCTGTGGATGATGTGGCTATTAACCTTCTAAGGGTTGTAGTTGACTTCTTAGAGCGTTCGCATGTGCCTTAGGGTTAGGGTTCTGATTCCGCTCACAGTGAGCTCGTTGTTTATGCGGCTTGTCAGAAATGTGGCAAGATCCTCGAGTGGAATGCGTTGGCTTCCGCGTTCGTGGGCGATGCGGAGTTCCATGGTTTTTCGGTAGAATGTGAAGCGTAGCAGGGTGTAGTCGAATTTGAGTGGTCTGCGTTTTCCGTTTGAAGTTGTTGTGTGGTAGCGCATAGCGCAGAAGAAGTCAAGTATGCGCACCTGTTCTCTCGCTTTCTCCAAGCTTTCTTGGAATCTGTCTAATTCTTCTTTATCTAGAAAATTGAAAGCGTCTTGCTCTGCTATGCCAAACTCGAAGTTGATTACGCAGTTGGCTGGCGAAGCCTTTGTCAATTTTTTTAGGTCGCGTGTTTCTTGGTTGAGTCGATGAAAAGCATGTAGAATTGCTTTTTGAAGTTGTTGTGTTGAAGTTTGATAAGTGTATGTAGCAGTGCCATGGATGTTTGTCGGGAAGTTTTCGTAATAACCCAACAATTTTGATTGGCACCTTCTTGGCGTTTCACCGTCTCATTTTTTTTATTTTCTCAAGGTTTTCTAACAGTGAGGCCAAGGTGGTTGTTAGCTTTTCCAGTTGGGCGGGGTCTGTTTCTTCCTTGAGTTTTTTCTCTATGTCTTGTATTTTTGTGAGCACCGTGGTCTCCAGCGTGCCGAGTAATAAGGGTCTTGTTGCCTCTTCTGTTGTTTGGCCTTCCTTGACTACGACTACGCGTTTTTGGCATTTGGCGCACCATAACTCGCCGCTTTGCAGTTTGAATAGGGGAGAGGCGCAGGCTGGGCATGACAGCTCGGTTAGTGTTGCGCCTTGTTTTAGCAGGTCAGCCATGATTTGCAGTTCCTTTGACTCTTTGGTTGGCAATTTTGGTCCTCGATAAAAAAGCCTATATCAGTAGTTGTGTATTTGATTATCGCTTTGAGGGTTTTGGTTGGGGGCTCTGTTCTTGGTTGGCAAGAAGAAGCTGAAGGAGTACGAGGAACGGATGCAACAGGCCATGGTTGTTTTGGGTCAGGTTTCCGAGGACACTACTACTCCTCGTAACATTAGGAGAGCCGCTAAGGGGTCTATCGACGCCTTACAGGCGAGTGGGCATTCTCCGGCTGTTAGGGCTTCTAACGCGATTTCTTTGTTGGACGAGATTTTGCAGGATCCGAATATGCCGCCTTACACGCGTGTTAAACTGTGGAATGTGATGAGTCTGTTGGAGGCCATTAAAGACTAGGCTTGGCTATCTGATAGTTTGAGTGTGTGAAAATTTTTTTGGCGTTTAGGTGAGCTTGTTCTGTTTGTGTTTTGGGTTTTGTTTTGTTTTTGGTTGGTGTTTCAGGGTTTGTTTGAGTTTGGTTTGGCGCACTTTCTATGTTGTTTAGAGTGATTTTCGATGTTGTTAAAAGTGGGACTTGCCATAATGTTGCTCTGTTAGGGCTGTGGAGTGAAATTTTCAGGATAAGAAGGGGACAGATCCCTTTAGTCTTCTTCTACTGAGGATTTATGATAGTAGCTGTCCTGTTGGTGGTTCAGCGAAGTATTTTTGGTTGTTTCCATTCTTCTTTAAGAACGCTGTAGAGAGCTCTGTCTCTCCATTCTCCTTTTGCGAATACGGACTTGCGAATTGTTCCTTCTTTCTTGAACCCTGCCTTCTGCAGAACCTTCTGGGCGACCATGTTTCGTGCATCGGTGTGAGCTTGTATGCGAGTGATGTCTTTTGAGAGAAACAGGTAGTCTACCATTAGCTTTGTAGCTTCTGTGCCGTAACCTTTGCGTCTTTCATTTGAAGCCAGAACGCAACTTATTTCTAATAGGTTTCCTATGAGCCAATGAAACATAGTGCCAATCTTGGTTCCATCTTTTTTCTCTATGAAGAACCACTTGGTATCAGGGGTGAGGTTGTCATACCTTTTCTCCCACTCTGTTCGGGATTGCTGTGGGAGCCAAATGTAATCACCGAGATATTCGGGGTTGTTGCTCCATTCCGCCAATAATGGTAAGTCTTCTTTCTCGATAACTTTCAGGTTGACATTCTTG
>Ga0315310_10001734_pt1 | contig 13786 bp, 10 predicted proteins | sample TDP5_MG_FD_203630 | JGI IMG/M metagenome (GOLD analysis project Ga0315310, IMG submission 203630) | Freshwater sediment microbial communities from Lake Towuti, South Sulawesi, Indonesia - TDP5 | ecosystem: Environmental > Aquatic > Freshwater > Lake > Sediment | place: Indonesia: South Sulawesi... | reverse complement strand
ATATGGCTAGCTTCTCCTCTAGGTGTGGGAAAGGCCGCGGACCCCATGTTGCCTGTAAAAGCCTTGAGCGCAGCCTTAAAGGAGTCAGATGCGTGGGTTGAATTCAACAATCAATGGCTCCTATACTCAACGCCGTATGAGATAGCGACAAGAGAAAACGAGAATCTTAGATATCTTTGTCTCGTCGGCATGAATCCTGACATGATGACCAGATGTCTTGGGAGGGTTGACTATCCGAACCTGAAGGTCTTTCAAGAGACAATTAGAGATATGACGAAGAAAGCTAGACATATGAAGCTGACGACTCCGGCGGGAACAAACGTAGAATTCGACAACGACCCGACTAGACCGATGATATGCGAAGTCGGGTATGCTGACACGCCCGGTTCCCACATGCTGTCTGGTCAAATAGGCTGGTCGCCTATCTTCGACACAATAAACGGTGTCATTGCTTTCGATGGATCGATTGTACCTCCAGTCGGACTAGTGAAAGAACCTGTGAAACTACATGTACAGAAAGGCAAGATCGTGAAGATCGAAGGTGGAAAAGATGCCGTCGACTACGAAGCCTGGCTGAGGAGCTTCAATGACCCAAACATGTTCAACATGGCTCATGTCTGCTATGGATTCAACCCAGGCGCCAAGTTGACGGGAAACATTCTTGAAGACGAGCGGGTCTGGGGTTGCACTGAATGGGGAGTTGGCTATGTAGGGCCGATGCTAGCGCCTCCTAAAGGTATTCCGGCAGCATCTCACTCTGACGGAATCTGCTTGAACACTTCGGTCTGGCTCGACGGCGTACAAATTACCGATAAAGGAAAGATCGTACACAAGGGTCTAGCTGAAATAGCAAAGAAGCTCGGAAAGGCATGAGCTTCCATCCAGCATCCACTTTCCTTTTTTTGGCATACTCTATGGAGAATCGTCCATCGAAGATGTCCTGTTGGCAAGCAGCTATTTGAGTAGGCCTATCCAATCTGAATCTTTTTGATTGCCCAGTGTCTAACTGGCCTAACTACTCTTCCAATCTTCGTAGATTGGTTCGCCTAGAAGTTCTATTCTACCCAACCCTCGCTTTGTGGCGGCGGCTCATATCCAAAGGACTTGGAATGGGTCAACCCTAATCTACGGTATAGGTCAGCCATCAACTCAGCATACTTCCATGTTACAATAACCGCGTCGAGTACAGGAACTTTCAGTTTACTAATCAAATCTTTCATGAATCCCGATTCCATTGTGCATCCCAAGATGATGACTTCGGCTCCGTCATCTTTGACAGCCGCCGCCGCCTCTCTAGCCACAGCCTCCTTCAGCCTCTTTGGTTCCTTGCCCATTCGTGGGACGGTAAAGTCGATCACTCTGAACGAGGCAAGCTTCTTCTCTAACCCGTACATATACACGTTGTCTTCCATTTTTGGAATCCATTTCCTTCTGCCGACGATTATTGAAAATCTGTGGCCCAACGTAGATGCGATGTGCATACAAGCCTCTGCTGGAGCGATAACCGGCATTTCTACCAATTCACGTGCCTCTCTGAGGCCTGGGTCATAGAAGCATCCGATGACCGCAGCGTCCAGACCGGCCTTTTCAGCATCGCGTATTAGTTGTATAGTCTCCTCCATAACTAGATGCTCGTAAAAATGATACTCTAGATGTCTTGGACCTTTATTCAGATGAGCGACTCTAACCTCTACGTCAGGTCTCTTCACAGATTCTATCATCTCTCGCATATGGTCATCAAAGTCTCCTGTTCCTATAGGATTAATCCACAGAATCTTCAGCAAGACCAAAACCTCCGACTCTTGTTCTTGACCAAGAGAATTTAAGCGTTGCCAATCGTTTGAGTAGTACAAGAGAGCGTAGTAAGACCATAATCTTCATTCAGCCTAAAAGAAAACAGAAGAAATGAAATTGCCGACATGCTCTGCGCGCGGTTGAGAAAGCAAGAGTAGGAAAACTCAGAGCCGTGATTCCCGGAGTTTCAGACCGCAACTTCATCTCGGGAATTCAACAATTCATCATATATAGGCGGTCGCCTCAAATACGGTTTTGAGCTAGGGTAGAATTTGGGCTTGAAACAGTAAAGGATGAGGAGGTGTCATGCCCGGCCTGTTTTTCTAAGTTCTTTCGTTCTCATCTGATCAATTTCAGAAGATTTTTGATCAATGATCACACCATAATCTTCTCTCGCACTCTTGATGGAAATGTATCCTCTTAAGACATCAAGGCGCACGAGGTCTGGATCTCGCTCAAACGGGTTTCCATAGCCTCCTCCTCCACCTGTCAAGCAGATCAACCTTGAACTTGGCTTGAGCCTGAAGTTTGTGGCTTTGTTCAAGACGATCTCCGGTTCAGTTTCAGTCTGCTTAACGATCACTTGATTCACTCTGGCCGGCTTTCCTCCGAATAGACCCCACGGGGGGCACTTTGAACGTTCGTATGATATGGTTATCCCAGCCTCATGATTGAGAATCCTATAGGTTCTTGTATGTCCCAGTCCGCCTCTGAATCTTCCTGGCCCGCCAGAATCTTGGCGTAGACTGTACTCTTCGATCATAAGTGGATATCTAGTTTCCACTATTTCTATTGGAACATTGTAAGTATCGCCGTCAGCTATAGCTATAACTACGTTTTCACCATCTTCAAACGGTCTCGCACCCCATCCTCCTCCTTCTGGCTCAACTTGAAGATACGGTCGATTGTTTCGAGGATCAAGTCCGTAGATGAAGGTTGCGCATACATCACCGTAGTGAGCAGCAGGAATCTTATCCGGAATAGCCGTGGCCAATGCCTCAAAGATTGTATCTATCAAGGTCATTAGTGGCAATCCGTATGTTGAGCATGGCGCTGGCTCGACCGCGCTGAATACGGTACCCAAAGGTAAAACTACTTTGAGAGGCTTGAAGCTTCCTTGATTGACAGGTAGAAGTGGTGTAGTTATACATTTGAAAGCAACCCGGCATGCAGAGATTCCAGACGCCAATCCTGAATTCACGGATCCCTTAACCTGCCGGCTCGATTCTGATAGGTCGATAGTCATGTCGCTTCCCTGCACTTTGAGTTTCACCTTCACTTGAATCGGTTTTCCAAGGTCTATGCCATCATCGTCTAGAAAAGAGTCTGCCTCATACATGCCGTCTGGAATTTTGTCCACCTCGCGTCTTGTCAAAAGTTCGTCGTGACGGAAGATTTCCTCAATGCACTGAAAGACCGTTTGTTTTCCGTACTTCTTGATCAAATCAGCAAATCGTCTTTCACCAGTACGGCAAGCAGCCACCTGCGCCCTCATGTCTCCTAAGGAACTGTTAGGAAAGCGAATGTTATGTCTGATTATCCTGAGGGCATCTTCATTGGGCTTGCCCTGATCGTAAAGCTTAACTGACCTTAATCGCAGTCCTTCCTGATATACTTCTGTGGAATCCGTGAACCACCCTCCAGGACCTTTACCTCCTACGTCAAGCCAGTGAGCACGAGTCGCAGCGAATCCCACGAGTTCAGTCCCAAAGAAAATCGGCGAGTAGATAGTCATGTCGCATAGATGTGTTCCAGTAGTATACGGATCGTTGGTTGCAACAACATCACCCCGCTTAAGGTTTTCCTTGCCGATAACTTCGATTCCATCTTCTATAGCGGCGCCTAAATTTCCTAGGAAAAGAGGTAACCCAGATGCTTGTGCAATAATGTTTGCGTCGCCGTCGAAAATTCCCACGCTGAAATCAAGCACCTCGTAGATGATTGTGCTGTAAGCCGTTCTAGCTAAGTTGATTTTCATTTCATCTGCCGCGGCGACCAGAGCGTTCCTGACGATTTCGACTGTTACAGGATCAACTTTCTTCATTTTACCTTCCTCCAACTTTAACTAGGAGATGTCCGAGCTTGCTAACTTCCGCCACATCGTTCTGGTAAAGCACGAGTGTTGAAGCATACTCTTCAATAATAGCTGGTCCATGCACTACGTTGCCAGCCAGAAGCGCTTCACGTAGGTAAACATCGCAATTTACATAGCCGCCCTCTTTTTCAAAATATACGCGTCTTCTTCCTCTATAGGATCTTGCGGTTGGCTTCTTCTTGCCTCGTCTAATCCTCTTGAATTTGGGTTTCGTCACGGTTCCAATTGCAGTTAATCGCAAGTTGACGATCTCAGTAGGTTCTTTCTTAGCGCAGTGACCGTACCTCATCTCATGTAGTCCGTCGAATCTTTCGCGGATAGTCTGTTTGTCGCTTACCCTCAACACTCCCGAGGGTGCTGGAGTATTAATTGTGTGCTCTTGGCCAAGATATCTCATGTCAACTGACTTGATCAAGGTAATTCGATCCTTGGGGATTCCCTCTCTTTTCAGAACTTCAACTGCCTCTTTCCTCATGTTTGAGTAGAGATTGTTTATCTCGTCAATTTCACTGCTTTCTAATGGCGTTACATATGTCTGGACATAGTCATGACGTAGATCTGACAAAAGCATGCCCCATGCTGAGAAATGCGCAGGAACAAGCGGCACGATCACATTTGGAATTTTCAGCTCTCTGGCCAAAGATACAGCGTGCATCGGACCCGCCCCTCCAAATGCAATCATTGTGAAATCCCTAGGGTCGTAGCCTCTTTCAACGGTGATCGCTCTTATGGCATAGGACATAATAGTGTCCGCCACTTTCAGTATGCCTGACGACGCTTGTAATGCACTCATACCGAATACGTCGCCGATCTTTCTCTTGATAGCATCCTGCGCCTTCTGAACGTTGAGAGGAATCTCCCCACCAAGAAAGTAGTTGGGGTTGATCCTCCCTACCACTAGATTTGCATCTGTTACCGTCGGTTCTGTACCGCCCTTGTCATAGCATATTGGACCCGGTTCAGCTCCCGCACTACGAGGCCCAACCTTCAAGGCATTTGCGGAGTCTATCCAAGCGATGCTGCCTCCGCCAGCACCTACCTCTATCAAGTCTATAACTGGAACTTTTATTGGGTGCCCTCTTGCGTAGCCGCCTATTCTGTATTCCGTTGTGACCTTGGGGAATCCGCGTTCAATGAGGCATGTCTTAGCCGTAGTTCCTCCCATATCGAAAGAAATGACATTCTCGAATCCGATCTCTTGGCCTAGATACGCTGCGCCTATGGCTCCAGCTGCAGGCCCGGATTCAATGAGATGAACCGGCTTGGTCCTAGCCACTTCAGATGTCATTGTGCCGCCGTTAGACTGCATGATTAATAGGCGTCCCGAGAATCCGATTGATTTTATCTCTTCTTCCAGCTTACTGAGATACTTCTCCGCGATGGGCATTACGTACGAGTTTAACACCGTAGTGCTGGCTCGCTCATATTCCCTGTACTCTCGCATTATTTGATGAGAGAGCGACACGTAAGCCTCAGGATAGACTTCCCTGATTATCTGGCCGACTCTGATCTCGTTAGCCGGATTCATATAGGAGTGGAGTAGACAGACAGCTACTGATTGAACACTAGCTTCTCTGAGCTTCCTTGTAACATGTCTAACTTCACTTTCATCTAGCGGACTGAGTACCCGACCTTGATAGTCGATTCGTTCCGTAACTTCCAGTCTCAAGTCTCTGGGAACAAGAGGAGTAGGCTTCTTGAAGAAGAGATTATACATCTCAGGTCTGTTATGTCGACCTATTTCATATACGTCTCTGAAGCCTTTTGTAGTGATTAGCCCGGTTTTCGCTCCTTGCTGAGATAGAATAGCATTAATAGCGACAGTAGTACCATGTATGAAGAAGTCAACGTCTTTCAGTTGGACTTTCGCCTTACCAACACAGTCATTGACAGCGAGAATCAGATCCTTCGGCGTAGTCGAAGTCTTGCTCAAGCTGATTTCTCCAGTCAATTCCTCCAAGGCAACTAGGTCAGTGAAGGTTCCGCCTATGTCTACAGCAATTCTTAATGCCAATTGCAATCCTCCTTAGCACATGATCTCTGCGAACAATTTATAATTCTTAGGGTGAATACGATGCAAGACTGCATGTGTAGAAAACGCTTGTCTGAACCTCAAGTGATTATCAAGTTGAAGAGACTTTCAGCCGGCATCCCGAAGCGAATTTGTAGACTCGTGCACGTTGAACATTGCCTTCTGGTGCGGGCTCAACTTACTATTTACTTTGCGAAAGATTGGCCTTAGCTCAGAACTCGCGACTCTTGAGACCGATTCACCAATATTGCAGTGGATAGAGTCACTTTAGCATAAGGTGACACGCCACATAATGCTCCGGTTCCACCATCACAAACGTTGGTTCTTTTTCCCTGCAAATTTCATTTGCAAATGTGCATCTGGTGTGGAACCGACAGCCTGGTGGGGGGTTGATGGCGCTTGGGACTTCGCCCCTTGATGTCACTCCTTTAGGTTTCAGCGCCTCCTCTTCGCGTGTTAGGACAGGTACTGAAGAAAGCAGCATCTGAGTGTAGGGATGTAATGGGTTTTGAAAGAAGACAGGGGTTGGAGCAAACTCAACAATCTTGGCCAGATACATTATTGCAACTCTTGAAGCCACGTTCCTCATAAGGCTTAGGTCGTGAGTTATGAATAAGTATGATAGCTTGAGTTCTTGTTGTAGCCTCATGAGCACCTTCATTATTTTTGCTTGAATTGAAACATCTAAAGCTGACGTAGGTTCATCGAGCACAACGAAAGACGGATTTGTAGCAATGGCCCTTGCGATTGCAACCGCCTGCCGCTCGCCTCCTCCCAAATCCCGCGGCCGTCTTTGCATGAAGTCTTTGGGAGGCAACTCCACAGCATCAAGTAGTTCTGTTACTCTCTGATCCATTTCATCGCTATTATTAACTAGTGCATGCACTCGCAAGGGTAATCCTACTATGTCTTTAACGGTTTTTGTAGGATTTAGTGAGGAAGCTGGATCTTGGAAGACTATTGTCATGTCTTTCTTCAAATATTTGGGGCGTTTCTTGGCATGCATCGATATATCTTTGCCCTTGAACAGGATCTTACCTGATGTCGGTGTGTATATCCCCATTATCACGTAGCCAGTTGTGCTTTTGCCAGAGCCAGATTCCCCTACTAAGCCGAAGGTCTCACCGGATTTCACTTTGAAGTTTATTTCGTCAACTGCTCTGACTACTCCAAAGGAAGTTCTAAAGTGTTTAGTCAGGTTTTCTACTATTAGTAGGTCCTCACTCTTGTCCACGAAGTTTCATCTCTTGTTATAGAGCCAGCAAGCGACTTTGTGGTTGTCCGAGTCAACGCTGAGGAGTTGCGGCTTCTCCTTTCTGCACGTATCCCATGCATGGCTGCAGCGTGGGTGGAATCTGCAGCCGGGCGGAGGGTTTATGTAGTCTGGGACTCTTCCCTTAATGCCTTCTGAGAATCCCGCTCCAGTTATCTTGGGAACAGATTCTAAAAGTCCTTCAGTATATGGATGCAAAGGAGATGAAAATAATTCTCGTGTTTTTGCAGTCTCGATCATGTTTCCAGCGTACATAACATAAACTGCATCGACAGTGCTCCCTATCGTCCCCAATGCGTGAGAAATCAAAATTACTGATAAATCTCTTTTTTCCACAAGATCTTTCATGAGACGTAAAACTTGATCTTGTATTGTTACATCAAGGTTGGTAGTAGGCTCATCGGCGATCAAAAGGTCCTTAGCGGTAGCCAGCGACATTGCAATACAGATTCTCTGCCTCATACCTCCACTTAACTGAAACGGGTAGCTGTCCAATACCCTTTCCGGATCTGGCAATGCAACTTCTTTGAGAATTTGTATAGATTTTTCATGAATTTCCTTTTTTGAAGATTGTTCATGATTACCAGAATACTTGATGACGTCTGCAAGTAGTTCTCCGACTTTGAACACTGGATTCAGAGCAGCTGTCGGATCTTGAAATATCATGGTTATATTGCTCCTCCTTATTTCGTCTACTTGCTTCATGTCCATTTTGAGAATGTCTTTACCTCTGAAGTGTATGTGACCTTCATCTGTTACAGCATTGGTGGCTAAAATTCTAAGAATCGCTTTCATCGTTGTGGTTTTGCCGCTGCCTGACTCCCCAATAATTCCCACTTTTTCCCCTTGATGCACCGAAAAGTCTACGCCGTTCAAGACCTTCAACTTGCCCATGTAGGTCTTGTAGCCTATGTAGAGATCTTTCACTTCTAAGAGCGATTCCATTCCGTCATTTTGCCTCCTCAACGAACATGTCTCGAATTCCATCACCTAGCAGATTGAAACCTAGTATTATGATGCAGATGGCTAAGGCTGGAAACATGCTTATCCACCAGTAGTCAGGCATGAACATCCCGCCTCCGGCAACCATAGTGCCAAGATCAGGCGTTGGAGGCTGGGCGCCTAACCCTACGAAACTTAGCGCAGATCCGAGGAGTATAACCCAGCCCACATCCAGCGTTATTTTAGTCAAGATCGGGCCGAGGCAACAAGGAAGAATTTCCCCGAATATTGTATGGAAGGTACTGGTGCCCATCACCTCAGATGCTTGAACGAAGTATTCGTTTCTCAGCGCCGATGCTGTGTTATACGTCAACCTAGCATACCAAGGCCACCACATCAGTGAGACCGCCATCATAGCGTTAAACACGCTCGGAGTCAATACTGCGGCTATGGATAATGCTAGTGCCAACGGAGGTACCGCAATGAATATGTCTGATATTCTCATCACTAAGGTGTCAACCCATGTTCCTCTGTAGTATCCTGCGATCAATCCCAAGATCACTCCCGGTGGAATGACTAGGCTTAAGACTACCGCAGCCATCATGAGAGAGTACTGGAACCCAAAGATGGTTCTACTTAGTACGTCTCTGCCCAATTCATCTGTGCCGAACGCATACTGTAAGCTTGGTGGCAGAAAACGATCTTTGAAATTTGTGATAAGACCAGCATGTTGAGGGTAAGGAGACACGTAAGGAGCCGCTAGAGCCAGTATTATTGAGCCGACAGCTATCACTAGTCCCACTATGGATAAAGGGCTTCTGGAAAATCTATACCGTTTCCTTTCTAAATCGTACTTGGTTGAGACTTTTCTGATGCTCTCGCTTATTTCCATTTACTCACCTCTCTCCATCAGCCTAATTCTTGGATCTAGATACGCGACCATAACGTCGACCACTATGTTTGCTATGGCGTAGATGATTCCTATGACCAAGACCAATGCGACTATTGCGTTAAGGTCTTTGTTCAACATAACGTTGATGCCGAATTTCGAGAATCCAGGCCAATTATAAACAATTTCGACTAGAAATGCGTTAGCTAGAAGTGCGGCTATATCTAATCCCATGACAGTTACTGCGGGAATCACAGACGGTTTAAGCAAGTATTTGAACATTACCAGTCTTTCAGGTAAGCCTTGAGACGTCACCATCGATATGTAATCTTTATCTTTGTTCTCGACCATCCCAGATCGTATTATTCTTGCATCTTGCAACATTCCTCCCATACACAATGCCAAAGCTGGCAGTACCATGTGCCACAGCACATTTAGAAAGACGTCAACTCTACCGGTCATTAATGAGTCTAATGTAACCATTCCAGTTATCGTTGGGGGACGTTCGATTCCAACACTAAGCATTCCTTGCGAGGGGAACCATTTTAGCCACCAAGCGAACACGAGTTGAAGTATTATGCCCATTACGAAAGCTGGAATCGATATTCCTACATAAGAAGTCACCCTCACAATGTTGTCAGGCCACTTGTAGGAGTACCTGCCTGCTATCACGCCAAGCGTGAAGGATCCGACTATTTCAAATACGGCAGCCAGAAATATTAGCTCAAGGGATGTGGGAAGATACTCCAAGACATCGACTGACAAGCTCCGTCTGGTAACTAGGGAATAACCTAAATCGCCATGAAGAACGTCTTGTAGCCAATATATGTACTGTTCATACAAAGGTTTATCCAATCTCAATTGTTTTCTCAGTGCGTCGACTACCCATTCTGGGGCTCTAGGCCCAGCCGCCATTCGCGCTGGATCCCCAGGCAACACTCTAGCTAGAACGAAAACCAGTATTGAAAGCCCAATCAAACTGAATACTACGAAGACCGTTCTCTTCAATATGTACGTTGAAAGCCTCATAAACTGCACTCTTCTTTTGGTCTAAATTCGAATGGATGTTTAAAAGTTTTGGGCACCCTTCTATATACATCGTACGGAAGGAGAGATTTGAAGGGCAAGTTAGCTGAGTTGATATCTCGGTATCCTCAACTATTTGACCAGCTTAGCTAGGTCTGGGTGCACATACTTGCATTCCGATTCAACGGAGGTCATAATCCAAGTAGAGGATGGTAACGAAGACTAATTACGAAGCTTCTTCTAGTTAATACGAGCACACGGGGTATTTCGCCATTTTCAACAGCGATTGATAATATATTACTGGAAAACAAAAAAGGTGGAGGTTTTATTATTTAGTGAGGAAGTATCTTCCAGAGTCTGTAAACTCTATTGTAGCCTAATAGCCCTGTGGCGCTGGATGGGTCTTCTACAGCAGGTATCTTAACGTAGTCCTGAATTGCAATTGTTGTAAGAGAATCAAATATGAATAGGCTTGGGCAAATATCCATTATTTCTCTTTGAAGTTTCGCGTACTTTTCCATCCTTGCAGTATAGTCTAGCGTCGATAGAGAATCTTCTATCTCTGCATCAAGTGTTGCATTTTGGAGCCACTCGCCCTGCGACCATCTTCCAGTAGCGTTTGAGTGGTATCTAATTTCTATTAGTGAGCCTGCTTCTGGAAAGTCGGCGGCCACCATTATATTAGATATGTGAGCAGTAGATTCCATCTTGGTCATTTCCTCAACGGTTTTAAGCCAAGGAGTCTTAACTATGTTAACCTTCAGCCCTAGTTTAGCAGCTCCTTCGGCGAATAGCAAAGCATCTCTCTCTCTTTCAGGAACTTCAGCTATCCAATGGAATTCAATGGGATATTTGTCCGGTTTATTGACGATGTCTGGATAGTACTTGGACAGTTTAAGCTCCTCTTTAGCCTTTGTCAAGTCATAGGAATAAATTTGCGCTGGAATATAACCTACCATGGCTTTGGGCACGCATGATGTAGCCTTCGGATATCTTGAATATATTTGCGTCATCATTGTATCATAGTCCAGACAGTATGCTAGAGCCTTTCTGACGTGTACGTCGTCTAACGGAGGTTTCTTTGTATGTAACATGTAGTAGTATTCAGCCATTTCCAACCAAGCCACCTTACTAATGTTTGGATCCGCATCGAGTGCATTGAGGATCTCTTCGGTAATCCATGCATCAGTTACCTCTAGTTCCCTGTTCAACATCATAGTTCTCTCCGTTGCTGGAGAGCCACTCGTCCACTGTTGTACCACCTCAGTAGGTGCAAGAGGGTCCACATCGGCCCAGTAGTCTTCGAACAGCCCGAAGCGGAACCACTCTTCCATTTTAGCATCAATAATCTTGTAGGCTCCAGATCCTGCGTCATGCAAAGTCAGCCACTCCGTACCGTAATCTCCAAACTCTCCATATGTTCCGGGCTTCTTAATGTGCGCCGTAACTTCTTCCTCGTCAACTACGTAAAGCCTGACAAGCCCCGATAGGAAAAGCGCAAAAGGCTTCTTAAGCGTAAACCGTACTTGGTTGCCTTCGAGCACTTCGTACTTTTCTAAGTAAGGCGCGAACAGATACGAAAACCCTTGACCAATTGTTAACAGTCTCTTCATGCTAAATACTACGTCTTCCGCTGTCAGCTCTCTGCCACTATGAAACTTTATACCCGACCTTATCTTGAAAGTGTACACTAGACCGTCTGGCGAAATCGTCCAGCTTTCGGCGACCCATGGCTCTGGTTCTTTTTTAGGAACTGGCCAAACTAACGGGTCATAAAGATTGCATAGGGCCGTCGAACTGCACTCGTCAGTGCCAATACCTGGATCAGCGTATAACGGCCAGGCATAGCCGACCCTCAACAATCTCTTGGCGGGTGTAGGTGTTGGTGTAGGCGTAGGTGTGGGCGTCGGGGTTGGTGTGGGAGTAGGTGTCGGTGTAGGTGTCGGTGCAGGTAACGTTGCATAGTATGCTACGCCTGCTACAACCGCAACGACAACGATACCGCCGACATACTTCATGTAACCACGTCTAGAAACTTTTTCCTCAGTCAAGAACAGCACCTCTATTTTCCATAGCTTATTGTTGAACTTCGCTGGATATTTATCTGTTTTGGGCTCAGATTGGACTGCTAGAGTTGGGGAAATGAGTAGGCATTGGTCTCTACAAAGAATGACAGCAACCAGTTATCGCATTTATGAACGAGAGGATTGGAAGCGTTTGGATGCTTCAGTCCGCTTGCCTTATCTTTTCAATGGCCGCTAGCACTATTATCGGAAAGAGGATTGTTGCGTCACCGATAACGGTTACCAACTTTCCTCCAACGCGAACTTTCCGCCAGCTTATCGCCTCCTCTAGTGGGGCTCCGCTTAATCCTCCAGCTTCAGGTCTGTCAAATGTTATCTGAATAGCCGCATCCACGCCTCCTCGAAGCATATTTACCGCCAAGATATGATGCTTTGGAACTCCTCCTCCCACTATTATAGCTCCAGACTTCTTCGCTGTGAACAACATGTCTGCAAGCTTATTGAAGTCGAGTAAAGGATTCACCGCGAGCGGATGTAGTTGACTAAATGTCCAGAGATGTATTCCCAGCATCGAGTCATGTATCGCAGGAGACAAGATCGGCACTTTCTTAATCTCGGCTGCTTTGAGGATGGAATTTCTATCTTTGAGGCGTTTGCCAATCTCCCATAGGAGCTCGTATGTCGCGATATTCCGCCTCTTCTCTTCGCTGATATCTGCGAGGATTCTGTGAGTTTCCTTCTCCAGTTTTCGAAATGCAGCTTCTTTAATGTAGATATCGTAGATTCTTCCGATGCCCTTCCTCTTGAGCTCGTCATCGTTCGCCAGAGAAGTGCCTATCTCATGCTTGTATCCGAATGCCTCTATCAAGTCGTGGGTGATGTTGGCGCCTGTAGTCACGATCCCGTGAATGTACCCCATTTGTATCAAGTCACAAACAATCTTACGGAGTCCGCCAGCGACCATGGGACCCGCTAAAGTTAAGAACCTAGTGTAGTCTCTGTCTTGGAACATTTCAGTAACTATTTTGACAGCCTTTCCGAGGCGACCAGCACCTAATACGCCTGCCTTCTCCATCTCCGCGGCTATCTCGCTGACAGTCATCCCTGGAGCGAGTTTCATTTGTTCTACGTGTGGCATTCTACTGCCTGGACCTCAACTGGCCAGCATTCTCTTGCAGACTAGAAGACTAACCCTTTATCCTAACTATCTTGTTTCTTCCAAGCATACTCCAGTATTCAACTTCGATGCCGGATGCAAGCCTAGCTTTCAAGTCTTCTTCGGTTGGCATAGGTGTCTCGAACGTCTGATAGGTCTCTAAATCCATTATCTGCACAATGTCCTCCATCATCGATATGACCTGTCCACTCCTCTTCTCGATTAAAGGAACCTCTAACTTCGCATCTACAGGGCTTATCATGCTTCGCTTTTGATCTGTGAAGACTCCAATAGCAACGATCCTTGCTTTAGCTGCACCATGCTTTCCAGGCTTGGACTTCTCATACTCAACTATTCTTGACGGTTCACCGTCTATAACTATGTACTGTCCGATCCTTAAGCTTCCGACATCGACTGGCTTGCTCATGTCATATTTCTCCGTCAACCAGTGATAAGATAAGATCCTACGTCTAAAAGGCTTCCGAAGCTAGCGTAGCCAGTAATGTAGATGGTTTAAAATCGTCGCGGTCGGTAAGGAGTATAGAGAATAATTCC